>Ga0181580_10004265_pt1 | contig 11628 bp, 9 predicted proteins | sample 071ome_23_FD_132413 | JGI IMG/M metagenome (GOLD analysis project Ga0181580, IMG submission 132413) | Coastal salt marsh microbial communities from the Groves Creek Marsh, Skidaway Island, Georgia - 071403BT metaG (megahit assembly) | ecosystem: Environmental > Aquatic > Marine > Intertidal zone...
CGCGTGCTCTCACACTTTGCTGCGGACCATCGCAGCGGCAAGTCCATGCGCTTGTCGTTGCAGGTACGCGATGTTCGGTGGGAAGAAACCGCCGGCGAGATCGAAGCGTTGCTGCGCGAGGCGCAGTTGGTCAAGCAATGGCAGCCGGTGCATAACCAGCGTCTGCGGCGCAACCGCGACATGACGCTTTGGCACGTGCCCCCCGACCTTGCTGCGGCGCCACGTTTGGGGCGTGCCGACGCGTGGCACGGACTCGACCCCGGCGAGGTGTATGGCCCGTTTCGTTCGGCGCGGCAAGCCAAAGCCATGTTGCAACAAGCTGCCGATGAACATGGGTTGTGCAAAGTCGTTTTGGGTTTGGAGTCAACCTCCAAGGCGCGGGCGTGTTTTGCGAGGCAACTTGGCAAGTGCCGCGGCGCGTGCGTGGGTGAGGAATCGTTGGCCTTGCACCGCGCCCGTTTGCTTGAGGTTTTGGTGCGCTGGCGCTTGCAGCGTTGGCCCTACCCGGGCCCCGTGGCGCTGGCCGAGGGCGAGGGTGAGGCCCGCGTTTGGCACGTGGTTGACGCATGGCGACACGTGGGTACGTGGCGCGAGGCAGACATGGTTGACGGCAATGACATGCCGGCGGCGTGGCCGCACACGGCGTCGCGGGTTGCACCCGCCATGGACTGGGACTTGTACCCCATTTTGCGCCGCGCGCTTAAGGTTTTGCCGCAGCGGTCGTTGGCCAGCGCCGGGTGTTAGCGTTATTTGGACCGAAACTGCTCGCGCATGCTGCCCAAGGTGCGGTCGATGCGCCCGCTGTTTTTGCATTGGGTGGTGATGCGCACCTGTGGCGCAGCCTTAACCCACGGCGATTCAAAGCCAAAGTCTGGGTACTTGGCGCTGGAGCGGACCATGATTTTCGCGTTGGACTGGGTGCGCAGCAGCGCCACACCTTTGTCAAACGATGCGCTGCCGCCGGGTTCAGCCACGGCCACAAAGGCGTCGTCAACCAACCCGCATTGGTTGTCCAGCGTGACTTGCACCGTCATGGGTTGGGGCCCGGCGCTGGCTTGGCGCCACCACTGCGCGCCGTACCATGCCGCCACGCCCAGGGCCGCCACCGTGGCCATGATTTTGAGTAGAGTCCAAGTGGTTTCTTGGTTTGATGATTTCATGCGCGTAGCATACCGCACCGGCAATGACACGGCCGAGCAACAACCCAGTGTGAGGTGGTGGTGGAGCAAGTAGACACGGTGGTAATTGGCGGCGGCGTGGTGGGCTTGGCATGCGCCCACGCGCTGGCCGCGAGCGGTGCGCAGGTGTGGCTGCTTGAGCGTGAGCGCGTGGTAGGCAGTGGCGTCTCGGCGCGCAACTCAGAGGTGTTGCACGCCGGTATTTATTACGCCAAAGATTCCAACAAAGCGCGCTGGTGCGTGCAAGGGCGTGCCGCGCTGGTGGCATTTTGTGAAACCTACGGCGTGCCGTATCGGCTGTGTGGCAAGTTAATTGTTGCCACCGAGCAGGCGCAGCGCCCGGCGTTGCAGACGTTGGCGGCACGCGCCTTGGCCAACGGGGTGACGCTGCAATGGCTTGAAGGGGAACAAGCGCGCGCGCTTGAGCCGGCGCTGTCGTGCGTGGCGGCGCTGCATTCGCCCAACACCGGCATCGTGGACAGCCACGCCTTGATGTTGGCGTTGTGCGGCGCGCTTGAGGCCAACACAGGTACGGTGGTTTTAGGAACCGAGGTGCTGGGGGGCCGTCGGCATGCCAGCGGCTGGGTGTTGCAGGTGCGCACCGACGACGGAGACATGGAGCTGCTGGCCAAGCGGGTGGTGAATGCCGCGGGTCTGTACGCGGTGCAGGTTGCCCAGCGCCTGCAGGGGCTACCGGCGACGCAAGTGCCGCAGGCGTTTTTTGCGCGCGGCCATTACTTTACGGTGAGCGGCTCGGTGCCTTTTTCCCGATTGATCTACCCGGCCCCCCAAGACGCTTGGCTGGGCATCCACCTCACGCTGGATTTGGCGGGGCAAGCGCGCTTTGGCCCCGATCAGCAGTGGCTGCCCGATACCAGCCCCGAGACGCTGAGGTACGACGTGGACCCTGCTTTGGGCCCGATGTTTGAAGCATCGGTTAAACGCTATTGGCCGGGGCTACCCAAGGGCGCGCTGCAGCCCAGTTACGCAGGCATTCGGCCACGCATATTTGGGCCGGGGCAGGCACCGGCGGATTTTCGGGTGGATGGCCCCGAGCAACACGGCATGCCAGGGTTGGTGAACCTATTTGGCATTGAGTCCCCGGGTTTAACGAGCAGCCTGGCCTTGGCCCAGCACGTGGCGCGGCTGCTGGTCCCAGCGTAACACCGACCGCCGGCTGGGGTGTGGTGGCGCGGCGGCCCTTAGGGGCGCGGCGCGTTTTGCAGCGCCTGCGCAACCTCTTGCACCAGCGCCGGGCCGCGGTAAATCAGCCCCGTATAAAGCTGCACCAGGTGGGCGCCGGCCTGTGCCTTGGCCACGGCGTCGGGCCCGCCAAGCACGCCGCCGACTCCAATCAGTGCAAAGGTTGGTCCCAGCGCGGTGCGCATGCGTTGCAGCAAGCCAAGGCTGGCTTGACGCAGCGGCGCGCCCGATAGCCCACCCGCTTGATCGGCGTGGGGCAAGCCCTGCACCGCATCGCGTGCCACGGTGGTGTTGCTCACGATCAGCCCCAGCGTATGGTTGGGCTGGCCATCGCTGTTGCAACCCAACTGGTGCATCACGTGCGCCAGGGCATCGGCTTGCGCGGGCTCCATGTCGGGTGCAATTTTGAGAAAAATGGGTTTGCCTTGCCCATGGCGTTGCGCCAATTGCTCACGCGCCTCAAGCAACGACTCCAGCAGCTCGTGCAGCGCCGTCTCGTGTTGCAACTGGCGCAGGTTGGGCGTGTTGGGGCTTGAGACGTTGACCGTGATGTAGTCGGCAAAAGGGTACACGCCTTGCAGGCCAAGCAGGTAATCGTTGCGCGCGTGCTCCAGGGCCGTGCTGGCGTTTTTGCCAATGTTTAGGCCAATGGCGGGGCGTTGCGTGATGGGTGCGCCCCAACAGCGCGCGGTTTGCACGTTTTGCACAAAGGCCTGCAAGCCCTCGTTGTTAAACCCCAAGCGGTTGATCAGGGCTTGCGCGGCCACCAGCCTAAACATGCGCGGCTTGGGGTTACCGGGTTGAGCCAATGGGGTGACTGTGCCCACCTCAACCGCGCCAAAGCCCATGGCCGCCCAAGCGTCGATGCACCAGGCGTTTTTATCCAGCCCCGCGGCCAAGCCCACGCGGTTGCGAAACGTGACACCAGCAACCTCAATGGGGTCGTCTACCAGGGGCTGACGGTACACAGAGGCCAGTGGTGTGTGCTGCGTGCGCCGCAACCACGCCAGCGTGAGATCGTGGGCGGTCTCGGCGTTTTGACAAAACAGCAACGGCCGCAAAGCGGGGTAAAGGTGAGTCCACATGGGCGGTATTATCGGCGCCATGAATGCACAGGATTTGGCCAAACAACGGGTGGCGCAAGCGGCGGTGCAGCGCCTGCCCGATCACTGCCGGCTGGGGGTGGGCACGGGCTCCACCGTGAACGCGTTTATCGACGCCTTGGCCACTGCCGCTAAGCCGTTGGCTGCGGTGGTGTCGAGCTCGGAGGCGTCCAGCCAACGCTTACAAGCGGTCGGGTACGCCGTACAAAACGCCAATGAGGTCACCGATTTGGACTGGTACGTGGACGGTGCCGACGAAATCGACCCCTCGGGTTGCATGATCAAGGGCGGTGGCGCCGCCTTGACGCGTGAAAAAATTGTCGCGGCCATGGCGCAGCGATTTTTGTGTGTGGTCGACGAATCCAAATGCGTGCCCACCTTAGGTGGGTTCCCCTTGCCGGTGGAGGTGATCCCCATGGCGCGCGCTGCCGTCGAAAGGCGTTTTGCGCAGCTTGGCGGGCAGGCACGTTGGCGGCAGGTAGACGGTCAAGCGGTTGTCACCGACAACGGCCAGCATGTGCTGGACGTGCATGGTTTGCGCATTGAGCAGCCGCTGGCGTTTGAGCAAGCCGTTAACGATTGGCCGGGCGTGGTCACGGTTGGGGTGTTTGCGCTGCAGCGCGCCCACATGGCCTTGGTGGGTGGTGCGCAGGGCGTGGTTGAGCGGTCGTTTGCCGATTCAGTCGGCCATGCCTTGGTGGCGCAGCAGGGCCTCTAGGCTGGGTGGGCGGCCGCGAAAGGCTTCAAAGCTCTGCATCGCTGGCCGGCTGGCGCCCATGGCCAAGATTTCTTGTTCAAAGCGGCGCCCAGTGGCGGCGTCAATCACGCTGCCAGCGGTGCGCGCGGCCTCCTCAAAAGCCGCGTAGGCATCGGCCGACAACACCTCGGCCCATTTGTAGCTGTAGTACCCCGCGGCGTAGCCCCCCGCAAAGATATGGCCAAAGCTGTGCAACGGTCGGGCGTAGTCGGGGCTGGGTAACACCGCTACTTGTTCTCGCACGCCACGCAGCACCTCCATGGCGGGCAAGTGGCGGTAGGCGGCGCGATGCAATCGGATATCGGTGAGCGCGTATTCAACTTGGCGCAGCGTTTGCAAGCCGCTTTGAAAATGCCTCGCCGCGAGCATGCGCTGATACAGCGCTTGGGGTAGCGGCTCGCCTGAGTCAACGTGGGCGCTGAGGCTTTGCAGCACCTCCCACTCCCACGCGAAGTTTTCCATGAATTGGCTGGGCAGCTCCACGGCGTCCCATTCCACACCGTTGATACCTGCAATATCTCGCTCTTGTACCTGGGTCAGCAGGTGGTGCAGGGCGTGGCCAAATTCGTGAAACAAAGTAACCACGTCGTCGTGCGTGAGCAACGGCGGCTGCCCTTCATACGAGGCGGCAAAGTTGCACACCATGTGTGCCACCGGTGTTTGCGCCTCGCCGGTGTCGGGGCGTAGCCAGCGGTCGCGTACGCTGTCCATCCACGCGCCGCCACGTTTGCCCTGGCGCGCCGAGGGGTCCAGATAAAAATGCCCCAGCGTTTGACCACGGTCTTGGCGTTGCACGGCAAAAAACTTGACATCGGGGTGCCACACCGGCGCCGACGCCGGCGCAATCACCAAGCCGTACAGGCGCTGCACCAGATCAAACAGCCCTTGCAGCACCCGAGGCGCAGGAAAGTAGGCCTTGACCTCGGTTTCGCTAAAGGCGTACCGGGCTTCCTTGAGCCGTTCACTCACAAATGTCCAGTCCCACGGTTGTGGCTCGTCCAGTGCCAGTGTCTCGGCTGCGAACGCCCGCAAATCGGCCACGTCACGCTCGCCATGCGGTTTGGCGCGACGCGCCAAATCAAGCAAAAACGTCTCGACCTGATCGGGGGAGTCGGCCATTTTGCTGGCCAGCGACAGCGAGGCGTAATCTGGAAAGCCCAACCATTGGGCCTCTTGGTGACGCAGTTCAAGCAGGCTTTGCAAAATCTCGGTGTTGTCCAGCGCCGGGTCACCGAACTCGCTGGCGCGCGTCACGTGGCCGCGGTACATGGCTTCGCGCAGGGCGCGGTCTCGCGCAAACTGAAGTACCGGCAGGTAGCTGGGCATGTGCAGGGTGAGGCGGTGGCCCGGCACGCCGGCCGCCTGGGCCAACGCCGCGCTGCTGGCCACCAAGTCGGTGGGTAAGCCTGCCAGACGCTCGGCTGGAACATCCCAATGCGCGCCATCGGTGGCGTCCAAGGTGTGCTCGGCAAAGCGTTGCGCCAGCTCGGCTTGCTTGGCTTGGTTTTGGGCAAACGGTTCGCGCTGCGCTGGCGCCAACTCGGCGCCACCTAAGCGAAAGTCACGCATGGCCAGTGCGTGTGCGCGTCGCTGCTGGCTGCTCATGGATTCGGGTGCCATGGCGCGGTACTTGGCGTACAGCCCGGCGTCGCTGCCAAGCTCGGTGAAAAAGGCTGACACCTCGGGCAGCAAGGCGTTGTAGGCCTCGCGCAGTGCGGCGTTGTCGGCCACCGATTTAAGGTGTCCCACCGCCCCCCAGGCCAGGCCCAAGCGTTCGGTGGCGCAGTCCAACACCGCCGAAACCGCCCCATACTCGGCGGCAAAATCCGTCGCCGTTACGGTGCGCAACGCCTCTTTGGCTTGTTCCAGCAAGGTGCGAATGGCTGGCGCAATGTGCTCAGGCGCAATGGCATCAAACGCCGGTAGGGGGTGGTTGGCCAGTAACGGGTTGCTCATGGGGTGCGGGTGGGCTTGTTTTGTTGAATTTTTTTGTCGCTGACTTGGCGTGTTTTGCGCCGTTTGACCTGGCCACTGCTGGTGAGCCGCTGGTTGCCCACCAGCTTGACACGCCTGACCTCTGGGCGTTGCCCGCCGCGCCCGCTGTTGCGCACCACTTTAACCTCGCGCACGGCACGGCCCTTAAGTGGAGCGGCCTCAGGCGCGGGCGGCGCAGGGCGCCACAGCACCAGCAGTTTGCCTATGTGCTGCACCGCAGCCGCCTGACAGCTTAGGCACAAGGCATCGAGCCACGCGCTGCGCTGCGCCCGGTCGTCGCTGCCGGCTTTAACCTTAATCAATTGGTGCGCCGCCAGTGCCGCTGCGACCTCGGCCTCAATCGCTGGGGTGAGCCCGCCTTGGCCAATGGCCACCACGGGCTCCAGGTGGTGGGCTTGCGCGCGCAGGCTGCGGCGCTGGGTGGGGGTGAGCGTGAGGCTTGACATGCGAGAATTATCGGGCATCGTGCTTTGGCTTCACAAAGCGCGGCCCACACCCCACACTTATGGCATCCAAAAACAAGCGAGGCAAGGTCGACCGGGCCTGGTTGCATGACCACCTCAACGACCCTTACGTAAAAAAAGCGCAAGGCCAGGGGTATCGCGCACGTGCGGCATACAAGCTGCTGGAGATCAACGAGCAACATCGGCTGGTGGGGCCAGGGTCGGCGGTGGTTGAGCTGGGCAGTGCGCCGGGCGCCTGGAGCCAATATCTGAGCCGCACACTGGACGGCCAAGGAATGGTGGTGGCGCTGGACCTGCTGCCCATGGAACCGGTGACTGGCGTGCAGTTCATACAAGGCGACTTTCGCGACGACGACACCTTGGCGCAGTTGCAACAAACCTTGGCGCAGCGCGGGGTGGCACGCCTTGACGCCGTGCTCTCGGACATGGCGCCCAACCTTTCCGGCGTGGCCGTGGCCGATGCGGCGCGCATGTCGCACTTGGTGGAGCTGGCGGTGGCATTTGCCCAAGCGCATCTCAAGCCCGAGGGGGTGTTGTTGGTCAAGCTGTTTCATGGCAGCGGCTACAGCCAGCTGGTGCGCTTGTTCAAAGACCACTTTGTGCAAGTCAAGCCACTCAAGCCCAAGGCGTCTCGAGCGCGCTCGGCGGAGACGTTTTTGCTTGGCCGGGGGTTAAAGGCGGCCGAGCGATCCACTTGATCAACAAGGGTTGGGCCCACGGCTTGCCCCTGTGATGGTATGGTTATTGGTTCGGGCGCCCCGGGCCCAACACCTACAATAGAACGCACAAAGTCCAAAATGGGCGGGGGAACATATTTTGAAGAATCCGTGGTTTTCCAAAGTGGCGGTGTGGCTCGTGGTGGCCATGGTGCTGTTTACCGTGTTCAAGCAGTTTGAAACCCGAGGCAACACCGGATCGGGTTACATCAGCTACTCTGAATTTATTAACGAGGTACGCAGCCAGCGCATCCGCAGTGCCGTGATTGCTGAGAGCGCCAGCGGCACCGAAATCACCGCCTTCACCACCGACGACCGACGCGTGCGCACCAACGCCACCTACTTAGACCGCGGCTTGGTGGGTGACTTGCTGGCCAACAACGTCAAGTTTGATGTCAAACCGCGCGAAGAAGGTTCGCTGCTCATGACGTTGTTGGTGAGCTGGGGCCCCATGCTGCTGCTCATTGGTGTGTGGATTTACTTCATGCGCCAAATGCAAGGCGGTGGGCGCGGCGGCGCGTTTAGCTTTGGCAAAAGCCGAGCGCGGATGTTGGACGACACCAACAACCAAGTCACTTTTGCCGATGTGGCGGGCTGCGACGAAGCCAAAGAAGAAACCAAAGAGGTGGTGGATTTCTTAAAAGATCCGCAGCGATTCCAAAAGCTCGGCGGACGCATCCCCCGAGGCCTGTTGTTGGTGGGCCCGCCCGGAACCGGTAAAACGTTGCTGGCCAAGGGCATTGCGGGCGAAGCCAAGGTGCCGTTTTTTAGTATCTCGGGCTCTGACTTTGTTGAAATGTTTGTCGGTGTGGGCGCCGCCCGCGTACGCGACATGTTTGAGCAAGCCAAAAAGAACGCGCCTTGCATCATCTTTATCGATGAAATCGACGCCGTGGGCCGACAGCGCGGCGCGGGCTTGGGCGGTGGCAACGACGAGCGCGAGCAAACGCTGAACCAAATGCTGGTTGAGATGGACGGCTTTGACACCAACTTGGGTGTGATCGTGATCGCCGCGACCAACCGCCCAGACATTCTTGACGGCGCCTTGCTGCGCCCTGGCCGTTTTGACCGGCAGGTGTACGTGCAACTGCCGGACATTCGCGGTCGTGAGCAAATTCTTCATGTGCACATGCGCAAGGTGCCGGCCGGCAACGACGTTGACGCGGCAGTGATTGCACGCGGCACACCCGGGATGTCGGGCGCGGACCTGGCCAACCTGTGCAACGAAGCGGCGTTGATGGCGGCGCGGCGCAGTGCGCGCGTGGTGGAGATGCAGGATTTTGAAAAAGCCAAAGACAAAATCCTGATGGGCCCTGAGCGCCGCAGCATGGTGATGCCCGAGGACGAGCGTCGCAACACCGCTTACCACGAGGCCGGCCACGCGCTGATTGGCAAACTGTTGCCCAAGTGCGACCCGGTGCACAAGGTCACCATCATTCCGCGCGGTCGGGCGCTGGGCGTCACCATGAGCCTGCCCGAGCGCGACCGCTACAGCTACGACCGCGAGTACATGCTGAACCAAATCGCCATGCTGTTTGGCGGGCGCATTGCTGAAGAAGTGTTCATGGAGCAAATGACCACCGGGGCGAGCAACGACTTTGAGCGTGCCACGCAAATCGCGCGCGACATGGTGATGCGCTACGGCATGTCCGACGCGCTGGGCCCCATGGTGTATGCCGAGAACGAGGGCGAGGTGTTTTTGGGGCGCTCGGTAACCAAGACCACCAACATCTCTGAGCAAACCATGCAAAAAGTGGATTCAGAGGTGCGGCGCATCATTGACGAGCAGTACGCTCTGGCGCGCAACCTCATTGAAACCCACGCCGACAAAATGCACGCCATGGCCAAGGCGTTGCTGGAGTGGGAAACCATTGACATGGAGCAAATCAACGACATCATGGCCGGCCGCGACCCGCGCGCACCGAAAGGCCCGCCGCCTTCCAGCCCCAAATCGGACGACGACGGTGGCGATGCGGCGGTGGGCCCAGCGCCTTCGCCCAACGCGGCCTAGGCCAGCTGCCTGCGGTCTTGAGCCCAAGCACCCGCCCCGCACCAGCCGCCAGCTGGCACGCGGGGCGTTTTGTTTTGTCGCTGCAGCGACCGTTGGTGATGGCGGTGGTGAACCTCACGCCAGACTCATTTGCCGTGCACGCGCCGGCCGGTCAAGCCCTGGCCCAAGCGCAGGCGCAGCTCAAAGCCGGTGCCGATATTCTCGATTTGGGGGGCGAATCGACCCGCCCCGGGGCGCAACCGGTGCCGTGGGAGCAGGAGTGGCAGCGTCTGCAGCCGGTGTTGAACGAGGCGGTGCGCTGGCAGGTGCCGGTGTCGGTGGATACCTACAAACCACTCATCATGCAACGGGCGTTGGACGCTGGCGCGGACATCATCAACGACGTGTGGGCCTTGCGCTGGTGTCCACCCGGCGGGGCCAACGGCGTGGCGGTGGTGGCTGAGCACGGCCGTTGCGGTGTATGCCTGATGCACATGCATGGCGATCCGCAAACCATGCAGGTCTCGCCCATGACCGACCCAGTGTTGCCTCAGGTACAGGGGTTTTTGCGGCAGCGTGCCGCGGTGTTGCACCAAGCCGGTGTGCAGCACCAGCGGGTGGTGTTGGACCCCGGCATTGGTTTTGGTAAAACACCGGCGCAAAACCTCACCCTTTTGGCCCAGCAAAACGCGCTGCAAGCCCTGGGTTACCCGGTTTTGGCAGGGTGGTCGCGCAAATCCACCCTTGGACACGTGACAGGGCAGCCGGTGGAGGCGCGCCAAGCGGCCAGTGTGGCCGCGGCGTTGCTGGCGGTGCAACGCGGTGCAGCGGTGGTGCGGGTGCACGATGTGCAGGCCACGGTGGACGCGCTCAAGGTGTGGCAAGCGGTGCAAGACCACGTGTCTGGCTAGTGCGGCCGGGCGCCGGCGCATAATGCGGACATGGCGCGGCAGTATTTTGGTACCGATGGCATTCGCGGGCGCGTAGGCACGCCGCCCATGACCCCCGATTTTGCTCTGCGGCTTGGTCATGCCGTCGGTCAGGTGCTGCGTCGCCAGCGTGCCCAGCCCTTGGTGCTGATCGGCAAAGACACCCGGCGCTCGGGCTATATGCTGGAAAGCGCCTTGGAGTCGGGATTTAATTCAGCCGGGGTCGACGTGCTGCTGCTTGGCCCGGTGCCTACGCCGGCGGTGGCCTACTTAACCCGTGCCCAGCGCGCCGACTTGGGGGTGGTGATCAGCGCCAGCCACAACGCGCACCCCGACAACGGCATTAAATTTTTTGATGGTCACGGCAGCAAATTGCCCGACGCCTGGGAGCAAGCGGTCGAAGACCAACTGCAGCGGCCGGCGGCGTGGGCGGCTTCCGAGGAACTTGGTAAAACGCGCCGTCTCAACGACGCGGCCGGACGCTACATTGAATTTTGCAAAAGCACATGGGGTCAAGCCCACGACTTGCGTGGCTTGCGCGTGGTGGTCGACGCCGCGCATGGCGCTGCTTATGCCATTGCCCCTGCGCTGTTGCAAGAGCTCGGGGCCACGGTGCATGCCGTGGGTTGTCAACCCGATGGCAGCAACATCAACGATGGCGTGGGTGCCACCCACTTGCAGGCCGCCGGGCAAGCGTTGCAAACCCATCAGGCCGATCTGGCGATTGCCTTGGATGGTGACGCCGATAGGCTGCAAATGGTCAGCGCGTCGGGCCGCGTGGTGGATGGTGACGCGCTGCTGTACGCATTGGCGATGGATCGCCTGGCGCTTGGGCAGCCGCTGCCGGGCGTGGTGGGCACGCTCATGACCAACCAGGCGGTGGCCGATGCACTGGCCAAGCACGGTGTGGCTTTGCACCGCGCACCGGTGGGCGACCGCTATGTCCTTGAGGCGTTGCTTGAGCGTGGCTGGGTGCTTGGTGGTGAGGGCTCGGGGCACTTGTTGATGCTCGACAAACACACCACGGGCGACGGCTTGGTGAGCGCGCTGCAGGTGTTGCACGCCATGCAGCGCCAGGGCAAAACCTTGGACGAATTGTTGCAAGGCTTGACGTTGTTTCCCCAGTGTTTAAAAAACGTGGTGTTGCAGGGACAGGCCGTGCAGTGGCAGAGCCACGCGCCTTTTCAACAGGTGCTGACGGCAGCTCAGCAGGCCTTGCACGGGCAAGGCCGGGTGCTGGTCAGGGCCAGTGGCACCGAGCCTTTGCTGCGCATCATGGTTGAGGCCAGTAGC
>Ga0181580_10004266_pt1 | contig 11628 bp, 11 predicted proteins | sample 071ome_23_FD_132413 | JGI IMG/M metagenome (GOLD analysis project Ga0181580, IMG submission 132413) | Coastal salt marsh microbial communities from the Groves Creek Marsh, Skidaway Island, Georgia - 071403BT metaG (megahit assembly) | ecosystem: Environmental > Aquatic > Marine > Intertidal...
TAAGTTTTTCTAATACAGATATGGCATTTAAAGATGACTTATTAGTTGCTGGCAGCTATCACGGTTTCAACATGTACAAAATTGATTCAAATGGGGTACCCAATCTTGTTACTTCTGTAGTTTGCCCTGGAGGACAAGGTGATGTTTCTATCGTTAATAATTTACTCATAATGTCAGTTGAAGAAATTAGAAGCAGAATTGACTGTGGTCGTGAAGGAGTTGGAAGAGATGCTAGCCCGGAGAGGTTTAGAGGTATAAGAATTTTTGATATATCAGATATTAAAAATCCAGTTCAAGTAGGCATTGTGCAAACATGCAGAGGATCTCACACTCATTCTGTTGTTTCTGGCCCTGATGAAAATGGAAAAATTATTGTATATAACTCTGGAACAGGAAGCGTAAGAGATGAAGAAGAGTTAGAGGGTTGTATTGGTAATATACCTGGAGATAATAGAACCGCCCTTTTTAGAATTGATGTCATAGAAATCCCAATCAATAATCCCTCAAATGCAAGAATAGTATCAAGCCCGACAGTTTTTGCAGATCCTGATACAGGATCTTTAGCGGGTTTATGGCGTGGCGGCGATCATGGAGATGAAACTCAAGATACAAATAGAACTGATCAATGTCATGATATTACTGTCTTTCCATCGTTAAATATTGCCGCTGGAGCATGTTCAGGTAATGGAATTCTTTTTGACATTAGCGATCCATACAATCCCAAAAGACTTGATGTTGTTACAGATATTGGTTTTGCATACTGGCATTCTGCAACTTTTAATAATGATGGTACTAAAGTGATATTTACTGACGAATGGGGCGGCGGCGGTCGTGCAAGATGCAGAGCATGGGATCCTCTTGATTGGGGTGCTGATGCTATTTATGACATAGTCGATAATAAACTTATTTTTAAAAGTCATTACAAAATGCCTGCTCCTCAATTAGAAACTGAAAATTGTGTAGCTCATAACGGATCAATTATTCCAATTCCAAATAAAGATGTTTTTGTGCAAGCCTGGTATCAAGGTGGGATTTCTATTGTTGATTTTACAGATTCTGAAAACCCTAAAGAGATAGCCTATTTTGATAGAGGCCCTATATTAGAAGATGTTTTGATTACTGGCGGTTATTGGTCATCTTACTATTATGATGGATATATATATGGAACTGAAATCACTAGAGGGTTAGATGTTTTTAGATTAATCCCAAGTGAATATTTAAATGAAGAAGAGATAGAATTAGCTAGTAAGGCTATACCAAGTTTTGGTCCAAATGTATTTAACCCTCAACAACAGATACCTCTTAGTTGGCCAAATAAAAAAGGCTCGTCCTCTCCATAATTGCTAACTATGTATCTTGCAATAGATTTTGGCATTACAAACACGGATATTGTTATATCCAGAGACAAAGATAAAAAAGAATTTTTTTCATTAGCATCTGAAGAGATTTCAGATAGCTTTTTTCAAAAAATTTTCAATCATTGTAATACTCATGCTAAAGATATTAATGAAATTGCAATAACGGGAGGTAAATCAAGCAGCTTTAAAGATGAGTTAGGTAATATTCCAATTCTAAAGGTAAATGAGATTGATGCTATAGGGTATGGTGCTAAAGATTTATATGATATCAAGGATGAATCTTTTGTTGTCATAAGTGCTGGAACTGGAACTGCATGTGTTCATGGTAATATAAATGGATTTAATCATTTGGGAGGAATCTCAGTCGGTGGCGGAACATTGCAAGGCTTATCAAACATATTATTCAATGCCTCTAGTCCTGAACAAGTCAATACATTAGCCTTAGAAGGAAATAAAAATAATATAGATCTACTAATAGGAGATGTTGTGAATGAAATTGGATCTCTTTATCCCGAAATAACTGCTTCAAATTTTGCTCAAGCAAGAAATAAGGATAATTTTACCAAATCTGATTTAGCATCATCTTTATCAAATATGGTTGGAGAAGTCATTGGAACAGTTTCATATTTAAATGCCCTCCTTTGCGGAGTTCAAAGAGTGTATTTTATTGGCAGAACGTCTTTAAATAAAATTGTAAAAAAAGGAATTGAAGAAAGATTAAAATTAGCAAATATTCAAGGCCATTTTATTGAAGGTAGGCAGCATGGAAATGTAAGAGGTGCCCTTAAGGCATTAATTGAAAAATAGTATTAATTTTCATATCTTATATAATGTAAATAATATACATTTAAATTAATTTAATGATAGTTACCGATAAATCATCAATCATAACATTTGCTGTTCCAGTTTTTTTTGTATTAATAATAATAGAGTACCTATATGGGAAAGCTGTAGGCAAAAATACCTATAGACTAAATGATACTTTTACTAGCATTGTAATTGGCATGATTTCAAGATATCCAACAATGCTAAATCTTGGTTTCCAAAGTCTAGTTTTTGTATATATCAGTACTAGTCTCAATATGAAATTACTTCCGGTAGACAGTGTTTTAACATGGGTAATAGCCTTCTTCCTTTATGATTTATCTTATTATTGGATGCATAGAATGCATCACGAAATTAAAATCTTATGGGCAACCCATAGCGTGCATCATCATGGTGAGGACTTTAATCTAGCTACAGCTCTTAGGCAAACTAGTACTGGCTGGCTTTGGAAGTGGGTCTTTTATTTACCAATGATTCTAATTGGTGTTCCAGGTGAGGTTTTTATTAGTGTGGCTGGTGTAAATCTTGTTTATCAATTTTGGGTCCATACTAAACACATAGGCCATTTAGGTGTCTTAGAAAAAATATTTATTACGCCAATGAATCATTCAGTTCATCATGCAAAAAATAAAGAGTATATTGATGCTAATTACGGAGGCGTGTTCATTATCTGGGATAGAATGTTTGGGACTTATATCGCTGAAATACCAGATGTAAAACCTGTCTATGGAACTGTGACACCCTTAAATAGTTTTAATCCTATCTGGGCAAATTTCCAAATCTTCTCTAACATGTTTAAAGATTCATTAAAAACTAAAAGATTTAAAGATAAACTCAAAGTATGGATTGCTCCAACTTACTGGAAGCCTAAGATCTAAGAAAAGAAAAGCCACAACATTATGATGGTAATAATATTCAGGACAAGTTCAATCCTGTTATTACGACTGATATAAAAATATTTAGTTTTTTCCAGATGTTATTAATAATATTTGTTTCCGGAAGTGTTTTACTTTATTCGCAAAGCTTGGCATACATTGACATAGCCATATTTGGTATCTTGATGGTCTTATTTAGTACGTTGAATTCAAGATTGCTTGAGAATAAGAACTACTCTTATCATCTACTTTTATTGTTTAGCACAATCATATTAATTGGAGTAAATTATTTTAATTTTATGGACATAGCATTAATACCAGTTCAGATGCTGATGTTGCATATGATAATTAATATATTAATCATACTTATGATTCAAGCTGCAAATATAATTAAACTAAACCCAATCAGGGCAAGGTAAATCATTATTTACTAAGAAATTTCTATTATAGAGCTTACTTAAATATCTAGAGCCTGAATCGCATAGAATAGTTACAATGGTATGGCCTGGGCCAAGCTCTTTTGCTAATTCAACAGCTCCAGCAACATTAATCCCAGCACTGCCACCCAAATACAAACCCTCTGTTTCAACCATCTTAAACATTGCATTTAAAGCATCTGCATCATCAATTCTAAATGGGTAATCAACTTTTAAACCTTCAAGATTTTTTGTAATTCTGCCCTGGCCTATACCCTCAGTTACAGATGAGCCCTCTGATTCAAGAGTACCTTTTGTAAAAAAGGAATATAAAGCAGCTCCATAAGGATCAACTAAGCCAATTTTAATATCATTATTTTGCTCTTTGAGATACTGAGCAACTCCAGTAAGTGTCCCTCCTGTACCACATGAACATATAAAACCATCTATATTTCCTTCTAGCTGATTAAATATTTCTGGGCCAGTATCTTTATAATGCCCTTCTTTGTTTGCTTCGTTATCAAATTGATTTGCCCATAGTACGCCATTTGGATTTTCGTAATCATCAGCAACTCTTTTGGAGTATTTAACATAATTATTTGGATCTTTGTAAGGCACAGCTGGAACCTCAATTAACTCAGCACCGCATGCTCTAATGGTTGCCTTCTTTTCTTCGGTTTGCGTCTCTGGAATTACTATAACCGTTTTCATTCCGAAAGAATTTCCAACCAAGGCTAATCCTATTCCTGTATTACCAGCAGTTCCCTCAACAATAGTTCCTCCAGACTGGATTAAACCCTTCTTAAGAGCATCTTCTATTATGTACTTTGCAGCTCTATCTTTCACGCTACCACCTGGATTCATAAATTCAGCTTTACCAAGAATTCTGCATCCAGTTAATTCTGAAAAATATTTCAATTCTATTAATGGTGTATTGCCTATGTATTCAATCATAATTACAAACCTGAATCTCCCGGATCCCAACTCTTATTTAAAATATTTAATTTATTAACTTCTTTAGCAGGAATACCTGCTACTGTAGTTTCTTTTTTAACATCCTTAAGCACAAGACTTCCCGCTGCAACTATTGCTTTTTGTCCTATAGTAATGTCACCCAAAATAGTACTCGATGCAAAAATTGTTGCGCCCCTATTAATATTTGGATGCCTTTTACCAACTTCATCGCCCCTACCACCAAGAGTAACGCCCTGAAATATGGACACTTGAGATTCTATAACTGAGGTCTCACCTATCACAACGCCAGTCCCATGATCGATCATAACACCGCCAGCAATTTGTGCTGCTGGGTGAATATCTATTCCAAAAACTTCAGATGCTCTATTCTGAAAAAATAATGCCATAGTATGCCTATCATTTTTCCAAAGACAGTTTGCTGCTCTATAAGTTGCAAGCCCTAGATACCCTTTATAAAACAATAAAGGTGTGGAATAGTATTTGCATGCTGGATCATTTTCTTTAAAAAATACTAAATCGTCCTCTAGTTCCTGTTTTATATTTTTACAATCATTAAAAACATCATTAATAAAATTCTTTATATCTATTGCTGACAATGCATCACTATGAAGCTTTGAGGCTATTATTGAGGCTAATGAAGACGTAATTGAATCTTGATTCAGCACAAGATTAGTTAAAAAAGAATTTAAACTAGGCTCTGCTCCTATGCGTAACTGCACCTCATTTTGTATATTTTTCCAGAGATTGTCTTTCATTAAACAGAATTATAATGTCTATAAAAAAAAGTAGATACATTATCATTAAATAAAAAATTGTTTTAAAATCTGAGAAAAATTTTTAATAGTTTTATGAAAAAAGAATATGTATTAACCTTTTCTTGTCCTGATCAAAAAGGAATTCAAGCAAAAACATCTAGTTTTTTGTTTTCAAATAATGCTTTTTTAACAGATGTTCAATCATATTCTGATAAAAAAACACAAAGTTTTTTCTCAAGAATTGTATTTTCTTTAGACGACCTAGATGGAGTAGCGTCAAGTTTCATGAGCGAATTTGATGTTTTAGCTTCAGAGCTCTCAATGAAATGGAATATAAATGATTTGAATAAAAAAACAAAAACATTGATTGCCGTCTCAAAAGAAGGTCATTGTCTAAATGATTTGCTATATAGAGCAAAATATAAAGATATGCCGATAGATATAGTGGGAGTTGTTTCTAATCATGAAACTTTTAAAGAAATTGTTGAGTTTAATGGTTACAAATTTCACCATCTTCCAATAATTAATAATGACAAGAAGAGCCAAGAAAAAGAATTCCATGAAATTGCCATGCAAGCTGAAGCTGAATTAATTGTTCTTGCAAGATATATGCAAATATTATCGCAAGATTTTGTTTCAAAATGGTCAAACAATTGTATAAATATTCACCATAGTTTTTTACCAAGCTTTAAAGGCTCTAAACCATATCATCAAGCCTATAATAAGGGCGTAAAGATTATTGGTGCAACTGCACACTATGTTACTGAGGATTTAGATGAAGGTCCCATAATTGAACAAAATGTTGAAAGAGTAAATCATAGAGATACTGCTGCTGATATGACAAGAAAAGGCAATGATATTGAATCAAATGTTTTAGCAAAGGCAGTAAGATGGCATGCGGAAAAAAAGATTCTGCTTAATGGAACTAAAACTATAGTTTTTTCATAGAAAATTTATTAATAATGTTTTTAATTTTTAGAGTTAAAATAAGTCATGACTAATAAACTATCATCGAGCTTATTCCTGGCAACCTTTTTGACCATCAATCTTTATGCAAATGAGGAGATGTGTGTTGCAAAAAAAGTACAAACCATGAAAGCGCTATTTCCAGCAGCTAAGATTAGTGGCTATTCAGTAGTAGAGTTTGATGTTGGCACAGATGGTAATATAAAAAAACCAAAGGTTGTAGTCTCTAAGTGCCTGCTAAAAAATAAAAAGACAAAAAGTAAAGAGTTCCAAGATTGTGGAATTTTTAAGTATGAGTCTATTAATGCTGCAAAATTTATAAAATACTCAAAGCCTGTAAATTCCAAGGGTCTGCCATGCGAATTAAAAAATCAGAAACATGAGTATACATTCCTATACGATAGAGAAAATGATCAAAAATTTTTTTTAGAGAGATCTGACTAAGCTATAAGAGAATTAATTTTGCTCCAATCTCCAAAGATAGCAATTGTTTTACCTTCATCCTGAATATTTAGAAACATTGTGTTGCCGTCTGGAGAAAAACATACTCCAGCAATTTCAGATGAAGAGTCTACTACTTGCCCAATTGCATAAAGATGCCCTTTGGAGTTAATACCAAGTAATTTACAACCTCTGCTGCCATTGTCTTCACAGATAATTAAGTCACCCCAAGGCGCAATTACTATATTATCGCCACCCCAGTATTCGTTTTTACTCTTTGATTCATAGTAAAGCTCAATAACACCGGGAGAATTCTCCTCTTCTTTAGTTCCCTCAAACTTGCTTGGATAGTATCTAAAGATTTGTCCATATTCTTTAAACCCTCCATCTTTACAAGTAAAGAATACAGAGTTTTTATCAGTAATGATTCCTTCGCTTCCATTGAAAGGCGATGCTCCTTGGATTAAACCCTGTTCTTTTGTTGTTAGCTCTTTTGCGTCAAAGTCTTTGATATCAACCCATTCAACTTCAAATTTTGATTTCATTTTTATGTTATTTTTAAGATTTCTTGGATCAATTTGAGTTTTAATTTTTAGAGCTTGTAGTTTGCCTGGTTTTGTTAGATCTTTTTTATCGCTTGGTATGAATCTGTAAAAAAGTCCAGATGAATCATCTTCAGTTTGATACACAATTCCATATGGTTCATAAATGGAAACAGCCTCTCTGTTGAATCGACCCATATAATTTAATCTTCTTACCGAGCTCATTTTTTTATCTGCAAAAACTTCAAAAGCATAGCCATGACCATCCATTCTTGTTTCTTCACATGAAACCCAAGATCCCCAGCTGGTTTTACCTCCAGCACAATTATTAACTGTTCCAGCTAGACTTCTGTAATGATCAATTCTTTTTAGTGACTGAGGATCTAGTACAAGGTTTGTAGTCCCTCCTGTGTAAGGCACACCAGCGAAATTTGTATCATATGAAATTGATTTAGGTAAATTACTATCATACGAACTGGGCAACCTTCTACTTCCAATTTCATGATTTTTTATAAGGGTTATCGTGCCATCTTTATTTTGAAAACACGCCATACCATCTGGCCTGGGAGGTGTCTGTAACCCATCTGACATTACTTCACCACTTCTTGCAACTATTTTATAGTCTAAAAAATTAGGCAAATTAAATAATTTGTTTGGATCCTTTTTTAAGCTTATTAATGATTTGCTTTTTTCATTAGCTTTTAAAGGCATCAACGACAATGCCATTAAAGCAGCGCCAGCTTTCGTAGAATTTTTTATAAAATTTCTTCTATTCATAGTTAATTTATTATTTTAAATATTAATTAATCTAAAAAATCTTCAATTGTGCTTTGAGCAATTTTTTGAATAAAGATCTTATCTTGATCTGATATCTTTCCATAGTAATTATACTCCAATCCTACAGGAGATTCTCCATATAGCACTCCATAAACTATACAAGCTGCAAGATAAGTGCCAAGTAAACTAGGATGAGTACCGTCAATGTTATGAAGTTTGATGTTAGGCTTGGATTCATATGCATTTTTAAATCCAATACCGACAGGAATTACTACTAAATCATTTTTTTTGCCGGCTTCAATATATAGACTGCTAATGTCATTTATCATATTAATTTTGAATCTTTCATCAGGAGGCACATAAGCATGTGTCATGTATAGTGCCAATCTGGTTCCATTTTTTTTAGCAATCCCTTTGACTTGCTTTACAGTATTCATGAATTTAGTTCTAGATTTTTCTGATAAAGGCTCAGCACTTCCGCCTTGAAGAATTATTAGATCAAAAGACTCTTTTACGCCTATATTTTTTGAGTTCAAAAGATGATCAAAATTATGATGCCAGGACCTAGCTCCACCAATTGTTGATGACTTGTATATAAATTCTTTTTCCATACTAGGAAATCTTTCGATTGCCATTCTTTTAACGTGATTATGGAGACTATTGTTATAATATAGATAACTATTACCTACAAATAAAACTCTTTTGTATGGCAAATCAATTTCATAGCTTGCAGCTAAATTTAAAGAAATTAAGAAAATAAGAGAAATTTTTTTCATTTCTTATGAGCTAAAAATTAATGGCGAAACATAATATGAAAATATCGTTACAACTATAATGCCTAAAATATTCAAGAAAACTCCTGCTCTCATCATTGTTGCAATAGTAAACTTGTTTGAGCCATAAACAATTGCATTTGGTGGAGTTGCAACTGGCAGCATAAATGCGCAACTTGCAGCTAAGCAAACTGGAATTGTTAATGATATTGGCAGTATGCCTATTGCCACTGCTATGGCCCCAAAAACAGGTAAAAATGTAGCTGTTGTAGTGACATTTGAAGTTATTTCGGTCAAGAAAATTATCAGAGTTGCCACAGCTAAAATTAGAATTAAATCAGGAATATTTTGAAGTGCCAAAAGGCTGTTGCCGATCCATAAACCCAATCCAGTTGAACTAATTTGTGCTGCTAAAGATAAACCTCCCCCAAATAAAAGCAACAAACCCCATGGTAAATCTTTTGATTTCTCCCATTTTAAAATATCACCACCTTTGGATGACGGTATCATGAATAATAAAATTGCAGCTATGATTGCAATTCCAGCATCTGTAAGACCTGATAAAATTTCAATATTAATAATGAAACTGCGTGCCATCCAGGTAAAAACTGCCAATGCAAAAATAACTAAGACCTTCTTTTCATCATCTGAGATTGGACCAAGTTCATTTAAAGATGATCTCAGATGATTTCTTGTTTCATTGGAAGCAACAAAGTGAACTGGAAAAACAAATTTAGTTAAGATTATCCATGTCCCAACAAGCATAATTGCTGATAATGGAACTCCCATTGTCATCCAGTCAAGCATTGATATTTCAATCCCATAAGTTTCTTGCATAAAACCTCTGAATACTATGTTGGGTGCAGTCCCAACAAGAGTTGACATACCTCCTAATGTTGCGGCATAGGCAATACCTAAAAGTAAAGCTGTATCAAAGTTTCTTCGCTTATCTTCGGATAGATTGGGAATAGTCTCGCTCACAACCGAACATACTGCCAAACCTATTGGTAATAACATTAAGGTAGTTGAAGTATTCATTACAAACATACTAATTAAAGCTGCTACAAGCATAAAACCAGCTATTAAAGATGAGGCACTCCTTCCAACTGATAAAATCATGGTTAAAGCCATTCTTTTATGCAAGCCAGTTGCTTCAATAGCTAGTGCTAAAATAAATCCGCCAAGAAATAAAAATATATTTGGATTTGAATAAGGTATAGCTGCCTCTTTAAAGCCTGTGATATCAAAAAGTGGAAATAAAGCAAGTGGTATCAAGGCCGTAACTGCTACCGGTATAGCTTCGGTCGCCCACCAAATAGCCATTAAGGTTGCTATTGCTGCAACGAGCCAGCCATTGCTTGATAAGCTTTCTGGAGTTGGCAAAAAAAGAATAAGAAGAAAAAGGGAAATTCCAATCCAAAAACCTTTTTTCTTAATTGCTGGCATATTTAATTTAAAAATATAATACTTATTATAGATAAATATATATATTTATATTAAATAAATATAGTAATTTTTTTTATTTAAAGAAATTTATATGTGTTTAAAATATACTAAGATATAAAGAGAGGTTTTTATGGGCATCACAGTTGGTAATATAGTTTCAATATTTCTAGTTTTATTGATAATTTTTGTTATATATCTAGGTATAAAAATAGTACCTCAATCAAAGGTATACGTTGTTGAGAGGTTTGGTAAATTTACAAGAATTCTTGAATCAGGACTTTCAATAATTGTTCCATTTATTGACAGAGTAGCCTTCAGGGTTGATATCTTAGAGAGGCAACTTCCGCCATTTAAAATGTCTGTAATAACAGAGGATAATGTTGAGGTTGAGCTGGTCTCTACAGTTTTTTTTAGAGTTCTGGATGCTGCTAAATCTGTTTATAGAATAAGAAATATTGATCTAGCAATTGAAAACACTGCTATCTCAGTAATTAGATCAGCTGCTGGAAAACTTCAATTAGATGATCTCCAATCAAGTAGAGAAGCTATGAATCAAGAAATAGCTACAAGACTTTCAAAAGCTGCAGAAGTTTGGGGTGTTGAGGTGACGAGAACTGAAATCCTTGATGTTTTAGTTGATGAAAAAACTAAAGAATCTCAAAGGCAACAACTTAATGCTGAAAGGGAAAGAAGAGCAGCAATAGCAAGAGCTGAGGGAGATAAAAGAAGTATTGAGTTAAAAGCTGATGCTGAACTATATGAGGCAGAAAAACAGGCTGAAGCTGTAAAAGTGGCTGCTGATGCTGATGCCTATGCTATAAAAATAAAAGCTGAAGCTGATGCAGAGCAAACAAGATTAATAGCAGAGGCAATAAATAATAATGGACAGTCTGCTGTTAATTATGAAATTATGAAAAGACAGGTTGATGGTTTGTCTGAAATTGCTTCTTCCAATCAAACAAAAACTTTAGTGGTACCATCTGATATTACAAAAGCTCTTGGGACTCTAGAGTTATTTCTTGATACCGTTAAAAAAGACACTAACCTCACAAGCAATGATTGAAGCAATTTTATATACAGCGAATGCATGGCTAATAATAGGTCTAATACTAGCAATAATTGAATTAACAAATGGTACATTGATTTTCTTTTTACCAATGGGTGTCAGTGGACTTTCGGTTGGTTTGATTTTGAAAGCTCAAGAAAATGAAACAATATCAATTTTTTTAAATGATTGGGCCGCAACTACGGTCTTTTGGGCAATACTCGCGCTAGTGCTTTCATTGTTATTGAACACTCTCGTTAAAAGAAATACAAAAATAAAAGATATCAATAATTATTAAATTTAAGGCTAATAAATTGGTGGAGCTACGCGGGATCGAACCGCGGACCCCCTGCTTGCAAAGCAGGTGCTCTCCCAGCTGAGCTATAGCCCCAATTTAGAATTGATAATTGTAATTGATTTTTTTTAAATTTCTA
>Ga0181580_10004271_pt1 | contig 11622 bp, 9 predicted proteins | sample 071ome_23_FD_132413 | JGI IMG/M metagenome (GOLD analysis project Ga0181580, IMG submission 132413) | Coastal salt marsh microbial communities from the Groves Creek Marsh, Skidaway Island, Georgia - 071403BT metaG (megahit assembly) | ecosystem: Environmental > Aquatic > Marine > Intertidal zone...
ACTCGTCCTCGGCGGGTAATACGCAAGGTGCCGGTGTGGGTTGTCATGATGACCTCTCTTCTGGTTCAGAGGCTCGGGCTAGACCCTCGGCCGGGAGGACCTGCCCGAACCTCTGTTTCGAATATATGTTCGAATACTTGTGTTGTCAAGCATTGATTTCTTCTCAGTGTGTCGCCCACCACCGACACGCAGCGACACGTTTCGAACGAATGTATAGAAAAAGTGTTCGAAAGACGCTACTCTGAGGGCATGTTGAGCGAACAGCAGCAAAAAATTCAGGCATTTATTGAGCAGTCCTTGGACTCCCGTGGGGTTCCCCCGAGCATGCGGGAGATCTGCGACAACACAGGCCTGTCCTCCACCTCGAGTGTGTCCCACCAGCTGAGCCAACTCGAGCGAGCTGGCTATATCAAGCGCCACGCGAACACCGCCAGGACCCTCGAGGTCATCAAAAGGCTCACTCCCGAGGCGGGAGCTTCCATCACGCCTTTGCTTCCTTCGAGCGATGACGTGGTGTCCGTTCCACTTGTTGGTCGCATTGCGGCTGGTATCCCGATCACAGCGGAGCAGAACGTCGACGACGTGATGGCGCTCCCCCGCCAACTCGTCGGAAACGGAGAGCTCTTTATGCTGAAGGTGGTCGGAGATTCGATGATTGATGCAGCCATCTGTGATGGTGATTGGGTCGTAGTGCGTTCACAGGCGAGCGCGGACAACGGGGATATCGTCGCGGCCATGCTCGATGACGAGGCCACAGTGAAGGTCTTCAAACAACGCGACGGGCACACCTGGTTGCTTCCGCAGAACAGCGCTTACGAGCCAATCCTCGGTGACCACGCGACGGTCATGGGGAAGGTCGTGACGGTACTACGTAGCGTTTAGTGTTGGCGGGGTCGGCCGATACGCCGGGTTCTGTACCGAGTTGCCTCGGTGGCAATCATCTTTCTCGGATAGCTGTTACCAGCCATCTCTAGCGGTCTACCCGACACTCAGGCGAGCAACCTGGTAGGTGTCTGTTTGACCTTGCTCCGGACGAGGTTTACCGAGCAGATTCGGTCACCCGAACCTCTGGTGGTCTCTTACACCACCGTTTCACCCTTACCCGGTTTCCCGGGCGGTCTGTTTTCTGTGGCACTATCTCGCGGATTGCTCCGGGTGGGTGTTACCCACCGTCCTGCTCTCGGGAGCCCGGACGTTCCTCGGCACTACCGAAATAGTGACGCGATTGCCTGGCCGACCCCTTCCAACCTCTCCAGGGTACGCGAGTATGAGCTCGGGCACTAGAGCTCGCGGTATGACTCCCCGCGATCGAGAGCGTTATTCGCGGCGGCATCGGCCCTGGCGTTGTCTTCTCGGGGCACCCATTCAAAGGTGACTCGGTGCGACCCCATCAACTCTCTAGCCCGGCGCGCAAGACCCTGCATATCGGGATGTTTGATTTTCCATCGTCCCGACATCTGTTCCACCACCAACTTGGAGTCCATTCGAACGTGAATCGAACCCTGGGGGGCAAGCGCCAAGGCAATATCTATGCCCTCAATCATTCCGCGATACTCGGCCACGTTATTGGATGCCTCCCCACACAACACACCAGCTCGAGCGAGAACATCCCCGGTCTCGGGGTTGATGACCACGGCACCGCCAGCGGCCGCTCCGGGATTACCCCGAGACGCGCCATCAGCCTCGACGACTAAACGGTCGTAGCTCACAGGCCTGACTCCGACGTCCGCACCAAAATCGCGTTGCTATCCGGGCACAGCATGACCTGGTCGGGTGCGGCAGTCCTGATGTCTTGGAGATCCGACTCCGTAAGGGCCACACCACTTGCACTGGACACACCTCCGCGCAAATGCGATGCACCCACGCCATAGCGCTCGCGTTGCCGCTCATAGAGCGCATAGAGATCCTCGGGAAGTGAGGACACGATGGTGCCCCGCAAGGCCTCCTGAGTAGTGCGCTCTGCCGTGAGTTCAGCACTTTTCGCATCGAGCTGACTCCTTGCATCGCTCAACGCGCCCTCAGCAGTAGCACGCTCAGCCTCGAGTCCGGACAGCGCGCTGTCGGCCTGCTCGAGTCGCTCCATGATGGCCAACTCAATATCCTCCAGGTCCGAGCGACGCTTCTTCAGCGAATCCAATTCGTGCTCGAGACCCTGAGCGTCTTTCGCGGACGCGGTGTGAACCAGCCGCTCTTCATCTCGGGCAATGCGGGACTCGACGAGCTCCACATCCGACTCTGCACGGGTCAATTCGGCCTGGATCGACTCTTTCTCGACCAGCGCCTCGTGAAGGCGTCCCCTGATGTCCTCCAGCGCCGCTTCCAACGTCGGGATGTGGAGACTGTCAGAAAGCCCTCGCAGAGCAACGGAAGCCCGCTGAACCTCGAGATCACAGGCCGCCAAATCGAGCAGGCGAGCTTGAATCTCGGGCGATGCGGTGACTGCCACCCCTAGCCTCCTACGCGATGAACTTGGAACGACCAGGGGTCGGTGTTGACGTCACTCACGGTAACACTCAGGCCTGTTGCCTTCGCGAGTTCTGCCGCGGCTTGGTCTAGCCACAACCACTCAGCCGCAAAATGGGAAATGTTGATCAGCGAGGGCCCACCCGCTAGTGCAGCCTGCTCGCGCGCCTCACTGGCCGGATGGTGGCGCAGATCACTGGTGACGTAGACATCGCTGGAGAGCACCGCGGGGTTATCCAGCAAAGAATCTCCCGCCCCCGCACACACCGACACTCGTGACACCATCGACTCGGCGTCTCCCGCGACTACCGGGCCCACCGCGGTCTGCGGAAGAAACTCCCCCACCTTGACCGCTAACTCATACAAACTCATGGGCGATGGCAAAGTCCCCACGCGCCCCAAGCCGTGCCCTGGAGTAACCGACTCCGTCAGAGTCACCTGGTCGGTCAGTTCCAAAAGATTCGCTAACTGCGCTGACGTTCCCGTCGGGACCACATCGGCGTTGGTGTGCGCGGCATACAGTGCCACCCCACCTCGAATGAGGTCGGCGATGACCCGACCTTTGTAAGTGGATTCTGCAACAGTGGTGACTCCACGCAACAGCAGGGGATGGTGAGCCACGATCAGATCGACACCGTCTTGAACCGCCTCAGCAATGGAATCGAGAGTCGCGTCCACCATGAGGTGAACAGAACTCACCGGGTGATCTGGTGAGCCGACAACGAGACCGGGCGCATCCCATTCCTCCGCTCCCGACGATGGCCACAAAGACTCGAGAATGTCCACGACTTCGGATAACGGCTTAGTCGACTTCGACATCACTGCCCTTCCTCACTCGGGATCGCTCTACCAGGGCGCCTATCCCGGACACGAGGGCCGCAAGAACGAACGACACCAGGACACCGGGCTCCGCCTGGGACAGATCCATCACACCAGCAGCATCCAATGCTGGGAACAGATAACCCTGCCACGCCAACCAGCTCACGTCCGAGTCCAGCAAACCAAAGCCCGCGGCAACCGAAATCAGCAAAGTGCCAAGCGGAAGAGCTCGAACGGAGCTCCCCCCCGATCGCCTCGCGGCCGCCACCACAGCCCGTTCCTTGGCAAGAATGGCCGCCACAGCCGAGACGACTACCCCCACAGACAGCGCAATATCGCCAAGAACCTCGATGAGCTGGAGGTTGAACACGAGCGCAAGCGACCCCACCACCGTGACAACGCCAAGCATGATGGCGGCATGAACGCGCCAAGGGCCGGGGAATGGAATCGTCGGCACGACAGCGCTTGCAGAACGGGTGAGAAGGGAAACCACCGCGACGAGTGGAACAACGGTGACAAACGCAGCGATGCTGGGATAGTACGCGGGAGCCCCTTCGGTCAGTGTTCCTACCGGGTCGGCAAAAAGACCCAGCGAAATCAGCGGTGAGCTCTGCGCCATCCACGAGGCAACTCCCGCAAGCGCGAGGGCTGGTAGCGCAAGGGCGAGCGCAGAGACCACACCTCCTACTCGGGCTGGAGTCGACCTACCGAGTGTTGGAATATCGGCTGCCACAAAGACAGTCACGCTGACAGCGAGCGACAACAGGAGTGACACCGCTGAGACCACCGTCGTCCACTCAGCGCTCCAGCTCCAGTCCAGAGCACTCTCCATGGCAGGCAGACCCAGCACAAGCAGGATGACGAGAGCACCAAGTGAGGCTAGTGAGCCAGCTATCAACGCCCCGTGTAACACCCGGGAACTCACCAGGGTGAGGGCAGCCACAACACCGACCAGGAGCCCCCACGACCCCGCCGCTCCGATCCACCGCTCGTAGGGCCACAGGCCAGCGCCACTGACAATGTCGACCAATACATCTGAGGCCCACCACAGCAGTGCACTCGCCAGACCAATCTGAATTATCGCGACCAGCACCGCGGGGATGAGCGCTCCTCCTTCACCGAAGCTACCTCGAAGGAGATCCTGAGTTGCCAGACCTCTGCGGAACCCTTGGTGGGAGAGAACCCCCACAATGCCGCTCGTGACCAGCGTCACTGCTCCGAGTACAACAACAGACTCCAGAATTCCCAGGCCACGAAACGACAAGTACCCGCCCGCCAGTATTGCCGCGATCGGCACTGCGATACCCCACCAGGAACCAAGGGCCCCGACACTCGACTGTGAAAGGTGGGTTGTGGGCGCAGAAGCCGACAGATTGTCCTCCTGGGGTGAGGCCTCAGGCGAGGCGTCGTCCCCCGTCGCACCCAGGCTCTTTTCATCGTTGAGTGCCTCAGCGCCCGCTACCTGCTGGTCGCCCGTAGTCTCGCTCTCGTCGTCCTCTGTTTCGGATTCGTCTGCTGGTGCATCCTCGGGTTCCTCGACGGCTGGCTCCTCGGGTTCCTCGGTCTCCAGAGGACCGGGGTCTCCCCCATCAAAGATGATGCGCTCACGGGCGATCAGGGGCTCCGCATCATCCCCCAAGATTTCTCGAACCCTGCTTTCCCAGTCAGCAAAAGCCTGTTCTTCCTGCTCTTTGAGCGTGACCTGCGTTTCGAGTTCAGCCATCATGTCCGCAGTACTACCTGCGTTCGGGTCTCCGAATTTCTCTAAGATTGCGGACTCCGCGAGCGATGTCCGAACTGGAGGGTTAGGAATGCTCGCGGGCTCTTCAGCAGAAGAGTCATCGGGAACGTCGTCAACGACGGGAATAGCGCCGGAAAAAACAGCGTCGTCGGCAAGCGGCTCAAAGGTCTTTCGGCGAGGACCCTCGGGGGCTTCATCGTCCAGAGGCTCGTCGGTCATAGCCTCAAGGATAGAACCTTACGAACGCCTTTGGGGACCCTTCGCCACCGAGAAAACCGCCAGTGAAACTAACACCAACACAATTCCCACAATCGCCTGGTCTCCCAGGATCTCTCCCACGACGACTAACGCGAGAACTGTCGCGACGACTGGCTCGAGAAGTGCAATGGTCGCCACGGTGCTGGCTTGAAGCCTGGCAAGCGCCGAAGTAAAAGCGAGATAAGCAATCACCATGGGCCCCAAAACAAGATAGGCGGCCAGCCCTAAGCGCTCCGGGGAGGCGAGCAATGGCGCCCCGGTCGTGACCAGGATTACGAGGAGAATCGGCGCTCCCGCCCCGAAAACTCCACCGGCAACAGCTCGTGGTCGGTGCCCCAAATCAGCGAGTTTCCCGAAAACATAGGTGAAGGCACCATAGGAAATACCGGCGATGGTGGCGTAAGCCACCCCTACGGTCACGTTGCCTGGCTCTCCCCCGCCGAGTTCGACGCCGGATCCTGCCATCACCGCTATCCCGACGACCGCCGCAAAGGAGGCCAACCACCAGCTGGCCCGTGGTCGAGTCTTGTCGATTCCCCATTCGAGTAGGGCGGCGGTGAGGGGTCCCAGACCCAAAGCCACAACATTCCCCAGCGCAATTCCCGCACTGGCCATCCCCGAGTAAAAGGCGAGGGGGTACGTCACGGTTCCCAGTGCGCCGATCACGAGAAGCGAGCGCGCCCGGGCATCGCGCCATAAGGCAAGTGTGGCTCGACCGCCCAGTAAAGCGAGAATGACGCCGCCCACCCCCATCGTGAGCGCTCCGGTTGCTAGTGGCGAGACGTCTGGTCCGAGGAAGAAGGCTGCCGTTCCCGTGGTTCCCCACAAACTCGCTGCCAACACAACCCACCCCACGGAGCGCTGCATAGCTCACCTTTCTCCCTGGAATACACTGAAGGAGCCATCCCACGATCGTCGGAGACATCATGACATCCCCCACTCACGCTCACTGGCTGGAGCTTCGCAAAACGATTGTCGTGTCGCAGCTAGCCCCCACTGGGCTCCTGATTTCGACTATCGCTCTTCTGCAATTTGGTCTCGCCGAAACTCACTTTGCTGTGCGCATTGCGGCGGCCGGCATTCTTCTGGCTTCGGGAATCTTGGGAGCTCTTGTGCAGTTCCAGTCCGCGCGGGAGGCTGAAACAGTGGGCCGGGAGGAATCCTCACTCGAGGGCCACGCGAGCTGGATGTGGGTCATCAAGTATGTGACACCCGCCATCTTTGTGGTGATCTATCTCGCGCTGATGGTGGCACTGTTCGGCTGATTCTGTGGTGGGCCCGGAGGGACTCGAACCCCCGGCATCCACGGTGTAAACGTGGCGCTCTAACCAACTGAGCTACAGGCCCAACGCTTCATGCTAAACCACCTGGGGATCACGCCGGACACATTTCGGTGACCCCGGGCGAAGCGCTACTAGACTGAGAGTTCACCTCACGCGGGCAATCCCCGACAGGTGGCATGTCCCGATCTACCAGACACAGGAAGAGGTCAGGGTGGCTGTCAACGACCAAGATCCCTATTCGTTCAACGAGATGGACTCGGATCCCACCGAGACCACAGAGTGGCGAGAATCACTGGATTCGGTCGTAGCCCAGTCGGGTCATCAGCGAGCACGAGAGATCATGCTGAGCTTGCTCAAGCGCTCGAAAGAACTTCACCTCGGCGTTCCCATGGTTCCCACCACGGACTACCTGAACACCATTGCGCCAGAGAACGAACCCGACTTTCCTGGCGATGAGGACATTGAGCGTCGATACCGGGCATGGATTCGCTGGAATGCGGCGATAACGGTGCACCGGGCGCAACGCCCGGGTATTGCGGTCGGCGGTCACATCTCGACCTATGCATCCTCTGCGGCCCTGTACGAGGTGGGTCACAACCACTTCTTCCGCGGCTCCGATCACCCAGGTGGTGGGGACCAAGTGTTTTACCAAGGTCACGCGTCCCCCGGTATGTATGCCAGGGCGTTCCTGGAGGGCAGGCTCTCGTCGGACCAACTCGACGGTTTCCGTCAAGAGAAGTCTCACCCCAGCGGAGGATTGTCCTCCTATCCTCACCCCAGGCTGATGCCCGAGTTCTGGCAGTTTCCAACGGTCTCGATGGGTCTTGGTCCGATCAATGCGATCTACCAGGCACAACTGAACCGCTACCTTCACCATCGCGGCATCAAGGACACCAGTTCACAACACGTCTGGGCGTTCCTGGGTGATGGGGAGATGGACGAGGTGGAGAGTCGCGGTGCGCTGCAACTCGCGGCAAACGATGACCTCGACAACCTAACCTTCGTCATCAACTGCAACCTGCAACGACTGGATGGTCCTGTTCGTGGAAACGGAAAGATCATCCAAGAGCTGGAGAGTTTTTTCCGCGGGGCTGGCTGGAACGTCATCAAAGTTGTGTGGGGCCGCGAGTGGGATGCCCTCCTCCAAGCCGACAACGACGGTGCTCTGCGAGACCTCATGAACCGCACCCCCGATGGCGACTACCAAACCTACAAAGCCGAGAGCGGTGCCTATATTCGGGAAAACTTCTTCGGCAGGGACCCCCGCACCCTGCAGATGGTCGAACACCTCTCTGATGATGACATCTGGAATCTCAAGCGTGGAGGCCACGACTACCGCAAGATCTATGCGGCCTTCAAAGCGGCCACTGAACACAAAGGCCAGCCGACGGTCATCCTCGCGAAAACGGTGAAGGGCTACGGCTTGGGGCCAAGCTTCGAAGGCCGAAACGCAACGCACCAGATGAAAAAGATGACACTCGAGAACCTCAAGACATTCCGAGACGACATGCGCGTACCGATTTCGGATTCAGAGCTCGAAGCCGATGTCTACCAGCCGCCCTACTTCCACCCTGGGGAGAACGACGAAGCAATCGAGTACATGCACGAGCGCAGGCGGGCTTTGGGAGGCTACCTACCTGAGCGCCGCTCCAAATACACCGAAGTTTCGCTCCCGAGCGCTGACGTTTACGAGAGCGCCCGGAAAGGCTCGGGGAAACAAGAAGTTGCTACCACGATGGCCTTCGCCAGGCTCCTCAAGGACCTCCTGAAGAACAAAGACTTCGGGCACCGGCTCGTGCCGATCATCCCCGACGAAGCCAGAACCTTTGGGATGGACGCCTACTTCCCGAGCTCCAAGATTTACAACCCCCACGGCCAGGGTTACACCTCGGTCGACCGCGAGCTCCTGCTCGCATACAAGGAAAGCCCTGAAGGACAAATCCTCCACACCGGAATCAACGAAGCCGGAGCATTTGCGGCGTTCAGCGCGACAGGAACGTCGTATGCAACCCATGGTGAGCCGATGGTTCCGATCTACGTCTTCTATTCGATGTTTGGATTCCAGCGCACTGGGGATGCGATGTGGGCAGCGGGCGATCAGATGGCGCGAGGCTTCATCATGGGTGCGACAGCAGGCCGGACGACGCTGACCGGTGAAGGACTCCAGCACGCTGATGGCCACTCTCCGTTGTTGGCCTCCACGAACCCCGCGGTGATTACGTACGACCCGGCGTATTCCTATGAGATCGCCCACATCGTGAAGGCCGGACTCGAGCGGATGTACGGCGGGAACCACCCCGACCCCAACGTTATGTATTACCTCACGATCTACAACGAGCCCATGGTCCAACCCGATGAACCTGAAGAACTCGATGTCGAGGGTCTCCTCAAGGGCATCTATCTGCTCAAGAAGGGCTCGCTCCAGGGTGGGCCCACGGCCACGATTCTCGCTTCCGGTGTGGGGATGGCGTGGGCGCTCGAAGCTCAAGAGCTCCTCGCGAAGGACTGGTCAGTCAATGCCGACGTCTACTCCGTCACCTCGTGGAATGAGTTGCGCAGAGACGGAGTCGAAGCGGAGCGCCACAATTTCTTACACCCCGATCAGTCGGCCAAGGTGCCCTATGTGACCCAGAAACTCTCTGATGCGCAGGGACCCATCGTGGCGGTGAGCGACTTTATGCACTCCGTCCAGGACCAAATCCGCGAATTTGTGCCCGGCACCTACCTAACCCTTGGAGCTGACGGTTTCGGCTTCAGTGACACCAGACCAGCCGCCAGACGTCACTTCGCGATTGATGGCCCCTCCATCACCGCGAGAGTGCTCCAGCAACTGGCGAAAGAGGGTGCCGTCGCACCGGATGCTCTGCAGCAAGCGGTGACAAAGTACCAACTTCTCGATGTCACTGCAGGAACCAGTGGCTCTGCCGGTGGAGAAGCGTAAGAACTAGCCATCCCACTGGGGAGAACACCATGAGCCAAGCCATGACCAAAAAGCAAACGCTGGCCTGGTTGCGCAATATTTCAGGTGACATGTCGAGCGCTACTCTCGCGAGGCTGGAGCGTGATCTCCCCTGGTACAAAGACATGCCTCCGAGCAGACGCTCTGCTGTGGGAATGGTGGCGCAGGCTGGCATCACCTCGTTCATTAGTTGGTATGACTCTCCTGAAGCAACACCGTGGATTGCCTCCGATGTTTTTGGTGTGGCCCCTCGAGAGCTTTTGCGCTCGGTGAGCCTGCAACAAACTCTGCAATTGATCAAAGTGACTGTCGAAGTCGTCGAGGATTACCTCCACGATTCACCCCACGAGGTCCGAGAAGGGATCCTGCACTATTCCCGCGAGATTGCTTTTGCGGCAGCAGATGTTTATGCGAGAGCGGCCGAAGCTCGTGGCCTCTGGGACGCCCGGCTCGAAGCACTTGTTGTCGACTCAATCCTGAGTGGTGAGTATGACCAAGAGTTGCCCTCCCGCATTGCCGCGCTGGGCTGGACAGGACACGGCGAAGTGTGTGTGATTGTCGGCACGAGCCCACGGATGGTCGATGTTGATGCCATTCGTCGGACCGCCCGGCACCACGACACTGATGTGCTGATTGGGATTCAAGGAAATCGACTCGTGATTGTTGTGGGTAGGAAAATTGACGAGGAAACCACGACTAACAACGAGTCCTTTATGGACATTGCCAGTGCCCTGGATGAGTCCTTCGGACCTGGCACTTATGTCGTGGGGCCCAGCGTTCCCGCAGTTGTCGACGCCGTGAAGAGCGCAAAAGCCGCACTGGCGGGATTCTCGGTGGCGAAGAGTCGCCGTGAACCACCGAGACCACTGCTCGCCGATGATGTCCTCCCCGAGCGCGCGCTAGCGGGAGATCCCTTGGCGCGGCGTGCCCTTATTCAACGCATCTACGAACCTCTCCGAGACCACGCACTCGATTTATTGGGAACCGTGTGGACCTACTTCGAAACAGGGCATTCTTTGGAGGCCACCGCCAGGGAACTCTTTGTCCATCCCAACACGGTGCGCTATCGCCTCAAAAAGGTCGTCGAGGTGGTCGAGTGGGATCCTGGCGAACCTCGAGACGCCCTCACCCTCCACCTCGCGTTCATTCTTGGCTCGATGAGTGAACCTAATCAGGGCCCAGCTTCCGCGGGGAACCGGAAACTGTAGGGTTCCTACAGTGTTGTCGAGGTCTCGTGAGCATGTTCCTCTAGCACAAGTGCACGCTCGGCAGGGAGACTAGAGACCATGTTTGTTATCGCTGCACCCGGTCAAGGTTCCCAGAAGCCTGGATTCCTTGAGCCCTGGCTCGACACCCCTTCACACCGAGAGCTCCTTCACGGGTGGTCAGAGCTTCTAGGAATCGATCTCGTAGCTCATGGAACCACGAGCGACCAGGCGACCATCACGGACACCGCGATTGCTCAGCCTTTGATAGTCGCCGCAGGAATCATGACTGGTCGAGCCCTACTCGAGGCACTCCCTGCGGGTATTCCCCTTGCTTTCGCGGGGCACTCGGTCGGTGAATTTAGCGCGGCTGCTCTCTCCGGGGTGCTCAGCGATGAGGACGCCCTGTCTTTGGTGGCGCTTCGAGGTCGCGCCATGGCCGAGGCCTCTGCCGAGACACCAACGGGTATGTCCGCTGTGCTCGGAGCTGAGGAAGACACCCTCGCGCCGGCGCTGGAGGAAGCTGGCCTGTTCGCAGCAAACTTCAATGGCGCTGGCCAGGTCGTCATTGCGGGAGAAAAAGGTGCCTTGGCGTCGTTCCAGGAAAACCCTCCATCGGGAGTCCGGGTTATTCCACTCCAGGTGGCAGGAGCCTTCCATACCCGGTACATGCTCAGTGCCGTCTCGACGCTATCCGAGGCCGCATCCCAGGTTGCAGTCCAGGAGGCGACCTACCCCCTCTACACCAATCGCGATGGATCGCGAGTGTCCTCAGAGAACGTCGTCCCCTACATCGTGGACCAGGTGGCGAGGCCGGTCCGCTGGGATCTCTGCATGGAATCCTTCGATCGAGACGGCATTACCGGCATGATGGAACTAGCCCCAGCCGGTGCA
>Ga0181580_10004272_pt1 | contig 11620 bp, 11 predicted proteins | sample 071ome_23_FD_132413 | JGI IMG/M metagenome (GOLD analysis project Ga0181580, IMG submission 132413) | Coastal salt marsh microbial communities from the Groves Creek Marsh, Skidaway Island, Georgia - 071403BT metaG (megahit assembly) | ecosystem: Environmental > Aquatic > Marine > Intertidal...
CTCCCACCGCCACGTCACTGAAATCAAAACGGGAGATGGCCTCGGCGCCCCTGGCCACGCGGGAATTGAAATCCAGCATGGAAGACCAGGAATCGAGGAGCTTGTTCATGTCAGTATTCATACGGTGTTTATATCAATATCCTGTGTAAGGATTCGTTATCGAATTTTACTTTTTAACGGCATATGGCCGGTAATTAATGTCGGCAAAGCACTGCGTATGCCGGCAATTCAATCTTTTCCGCCCTGGACAACAACATCCCGGGTTTACTGACCTGTATTTTCTATTCCGGTTTCGCTTTGGCCTTTGCTTTCCTGGCTGGTGTCTTTTTCTTCGCCGGGGCCTTCTTTACTGTCGCTTTGACAGCTGAGGCGTCACTTTTCTGCGCCACATTTTTTACAGGTTTTTCTTCTGATCCCTTGCTGAGCGTTGCTACCTGTTTTTTGAGTGCCCTGACTTCCCGACGCAGCTCATAAATAATCTTGTGCAGGTCATCCACTTCCCTTCGGGTGGGAATGGCATGTGCCTCACTCCACAACTCGACAAACTCCTGGTACTTGAGTCGGTAGGCTGACCCTTTTGAGAAAAACTCCCGCTGTGCTTCCAGGTAATCGTCAGACCGTAATGTCGTGGTGAGTTCTTCATCAGCAATTTTCAGCCAACGCTTAAGCATTTCCTCTGAGCTGACATCACCTTCGTTCATCTGGTCCATGAATTCATCAGAAAAATGCTGGTATGCCCGCTGCCAGGCATCAGTGATCACTTCCTGATAGTGTTGCCCGGCATCCTTGAATGCCTGCCAGTCCTGCCCGGACTTGAGCATTTTCTTTTCCAGCATACCGATATCAGCAAACTCGGGCCCATTGACCAGCTTTCTGAATACCTGGTCCATCATTTCAAAACCCGATTTCATGAAGATCGCCGGATTCAACAGATAGGCAAGCGCCTGGGCGGAATGATCCTGCTCTTCGCCTTCCTGCTGCCCTGCCAGACTACCACCAAACCAGTTCTCTGCCGTACGGGTCCAGTTTTTGTACTGCTCCTCACATTGCTTCCAGCTCTGCATGGAACTGTCGAGGAAGTCCATGTTCACAAAGGGATTGGCCGGTGCCTGCTGTGGTTTTAACCAGGATGACTGGGCCTCCAGAAACTGCTCCTGGTTTGAGAGCCAGAGGTCAAAGATGGGGTTGCCTGTGGATTTTTCTTCACTCATTTTAAATGTCCAATTCCGGAGCTTGGCAATGGATAAAGAAATAAAAGATTCAAGATACAAGACGGCTTCGATGACTTTTGATGCTGGCCTCACCTTGTATCTTGTATCTGGCGAATGGGCCTCTGCCTGCCTTTTATCCTTTTATCCTTTTATCCTTTTATCCTTTTATCCCTTTATCGTGTTTTAAAACGCCTTCGTATAAATCGCCAGCGCATCCTCGTAAGTCACCTCCCGGGGATTATTGACCAGCAACCTTGTCTGTTTCATGGAGTCTTCCGCGAGCATGGTCAGATCTTTCTCTTCCACACCCACTTCTCGCAGGGTGGTCTCAAGTCCAAGGTCCGGACTCAGGGCAGAGACTCCTTTCAGCATACCGTCAATTTTCTCGCCATGGGATTTTCCTTCCAGTGCCGGGAACATGATCGGTGCCAGCTCGGCATACAGTTCCTCAGCCTCCGGCATATTGAACTCCATCACGTGGGGAAGTACCAGCGCATTGCTCAATCCATGAGGCACATGGAAATGTCCGCCCAGAGGGTAAGCCAATGCGTGCACCGCCGCTACCGGTGAATTGGTAAATGCCATACCCGCCAGCATGGAACCCATCAGCATGTTGCCACGGGCTTCCTTGTCTTTGGGCGTTTCACACACCTGGTAAATATTCGAGGCCAGCAGTTTGAGGCCTTCTCGGGCCAGGGCATCGGCAATCAGGTTTTTCAGGCGTTTAGAGGTATAGGCCTCAATGCAGTGCACCATGGCATCAATACCGGTGGCTGCTGTGACGCCTGATGGCAATCCCAGGGTCAGATCAGGATCCAGCACGGCACAATCGGGTAACAGCTGTGGTGAAACCACGCCTTTCTTCTCAGCAACCCCTGTGGTCACAATGGAAATCGGGGTGACTTCCGAGCCGGTACCGGCTGTTGTCGGCGCCAGTACCAAGGGAAGACGTTCTCCCTTGACCATACCAATGCCATACATCTCATCCAGGGGCTGGTCGGTGTTACACAGCACAGCAATGAGCTTGGCTGTATCCATGGAACTGCCGCCACCGATAGAGACCACGCCATCAACACCTTCGTCCCTGGCCTCGGCTACGGCGTTGAGAATCATCTCCTCCGGTGGATCCGCAACAACATCGGCGAACATCCAGACACCCACACCGGCCTGCTTCAAACTGTCCAGGGCCGCATCTGCCAGCCCCAATTTGAGGATCATGGCATCTGTGACAAAGGCCACTTTTTGACAGCCACGGTCAGCCATCATCTGGCCAATTTTCGATGTGGCACCTTCTTCATAAAGAACGGAACGGGTAGTCTGGAAACTCAGCGATTGCATGGGGTTACCTGTAAATATCTAGTCAATTGATCAAATGAGTGATTTTAGTGACGTCAGCTGTTCAGTCAGCTTCATGTTCTCAGCATAGTCCACCGGACAATCCACTATTGATACAGTACCGTCATTAAGTGCTTTGTTCATCGTGGGAATAAAGTCTTCCACGGACTCCACACGATAGCCTTTGGCACCAAAACTTTCTGCCAGCATCACGAAATCGGGGTTGGTGAATTCAATATCCGTTGCGCGGCCGAAATGCCTAAGCTGATGCCATTCAATGAGGCCATACTTGCTGTCGTTGAAAATCAGGATGACGATATCCAGGCCAAGACGCAGGGCCGTATCGATCTCCTGGTTATTCATCATAAATCCACCATCACCACATACAGCCACCGCCTTTCTTTCCGGGTAAGCCAGTTTGGCTGCAATGGCACCAGGCAGGGCGATGCCCATGGCGGCAAAGCCGTTGGAAATAATGCAGGTATTGGGCGCTTCAGCCTGGTAATTGCGGGCAATCCACATCTTATGGGCGCCAACATCGGAAATTACGATGTCCTCGGCATCCAGCACCGTACGCAGATCACTGAGGATTTTCTGAGGTTTTATCGGAAACCCGGTATCATCCTTGTGCTTGTTCAGCTCTTCACGAATGATGGGAATCATCTTGTGAATCGGTGAGTCGGGCAGCTTGTCCAGACTGCTCATGATCCGTTTCAGGGAGTCATGGATTTCGCCAATGATGCCTGACTCCAGTATGTAATGCTGGTCTACTTCAGCTGGACGTCGGTCAATGTGGAGAATCTTCTTGTCCTTGTTCGGGTTCCACAACTCCGGGTGGTATTCCACCATGTCCACCCCGATGCAGATAATCAGGTCCGCCGCTTCAAAGGCGTAGTTCACAAAGTCCTTGGACTTCATGCCAATAGTACCCAGTGACAAGGGATGGCTGGCCGGCATCACCCCCTTGGCCATAAAGGTTGTGGCGACGGGAATATTAACCTGTTCGGCAAAATGCACGAGCTTGTCAGAGGCTTTGCTTCGAATAACCCCGTTTCCTACCATGATTACCGGCGCCCTGGATTCCGCAATATGGACCGCTGCCTTGGTGCAGCGTCCTGACGGTGCGACTGGTTCGCGGGCGTACTGGACCTTCAGGGGTTGTGTATCAGGGATATCCATTTCCGCAATATTTTCCGGGAAATCGATAAAGCTGCAGCCCGGTTTTTCGTTCTGCGAAGTCTTGAAAGCCTTGCGCACAATTTCCGGCACAATCTCGGGTTCCAGTACCTGGGTGGAATACTTGGTGATGGGGGTGAACAGTTCAACCAGATCCAGAATCTGGTGACTTTCCTTGTGCAGGCGCGTGGTGGCACCCTGTCCGGCAATAGCAACTACCGGTGCACGATCCATGTTGGCATCCGCAATACCGGTCACCAGGTTGGTCGCACCAGGTCCCAGTGTGGACATACAAACGCCAGCACGGCCGGTCAGACGCCCATACACATCAGCAATAAACGCGGCGCCCTGTTCATGTTTGGTGGTGACAAACTGGATGGGACTATCTATCAGGGCATCCATCACGTCTATGTTTTCTTCGCCGGGAAGGCCAAAGATATATTCAACACCTTCGTTTTCCAGACATTTGACCAGCAATTCGGCTGCCTTCATTTATTTTACCTGCTCCTTTGCAGTGGGTATTTCCTGCTTCATTGACTGTAAATTACTGCCTGATCACGGGCTCTAGTGATCAAGAGATTGGCTGTTCACCCTGTAAGGGCGCGCGCATTCTTCAGGCAACGTGTAAATATTGCGTTAGTGAATCAATTAAAATTTGCACACAATTGATGCAAAGAAACCAAATATGCACACAAAAGCTGCAAAGATGGATTCAAATTGGTGCGTATCGCCAGTATTGCATGGCTTGGAGGGGTCTTTGCAAATTAAGGGCCAAGTTTCAGGGCCAGGAAAAAGGGAAAAAGGGAAAAAGGGAAAAAGGGAAAAAGGGAAAAAGGGAGGATGGTTCGCCTCATATTGACAGTCAAGGGTTTTTATTCAGGTTTCTCCTGCATTTTAAAGTTCTATGCATCTGACACTTCGATCAATCAGGCTATTTCCTTTTGCATCCTGTCACCTGAATCCCGGTTTGCGTCAGATGACAGCAAATTTGCCTATTCCGGTAAACCATAATTCCGTCTATTCCCTCTTGCATCCTGCATCCTGTCTGCTGAATCCTGGTTTTTGCCGGCATCCGCCCCCCAGCCTTTACCGACCTGTCGTTAATCGGCTGTTTCCCGCGTCTATCTCGTCCCTATTTTTCATCCAGATCCTTCGTAAATATCCTGTCATTCTCTCCCCGGAAAAAATCCCGTCCGTAAACCAGCAATGTCAGAATGATTCCTACCGCAAAGGCCCATGTCGCTCCCCGGCTGACAAGTACCGCTCCGATGATGCCGGCAATACCCAGGTCACGATTACTTCGGGATTCAAGGATACCGATGCGCACACTCACAAAACCCTGGATCAACAACGTCAGGGACAAGGCAATACCGAGAATGGGTTCAACCAGGCTAACAATGGGTAACAATAACAGTCCTGTATTGGTTCCCCAGCGAAACGAACCCGAGCCGCCGAAAAGTGAGTTCATGGCTGCCTTTCCTTCCTTGTAACGCTCAATTACCACCACCTGCATGGCTGCCCACAATGGGCCACACATGACGATGTCCGGCCCAAAGATGCTCATGATGGTGTTGCGTCCACCAAATATCATATGCGCCCGGTTCGGGTTGTAATCCACGTGTTCATCCCCTCGAAGGTGATCTGCTTCAGCAATGAGTGCGCGACTCTGCAGCACATCCCCGAAGAGGACTATATAGGCGGCCAGCACCGTGGGGATGGCTGTGATGAACATTGTCAGGGGTGGAAAGCCGAGTCCTATCACGGTGTATTCCTGGAACAGGGTGCCAAAATCCGGGCGGGTAATACCCCATTCAATATCGGGCCATGGCGCTTCACCAAAAACCGGGGCAATGACTACAGCAAGGATGATGATGGGAAAGATACCCAGTTTACCGATCAGGTCGAATACGGGATGTGTCTTCTTCAGCGCCGCAAAGTGTCGGGAAAATATCAGGTAAAAGGCGATACCCACGGCAATGGAGATGGTCCATGGAAAACTTTCGAAACGCCCGCCAACAGCGAATACGGAGTTTACGGCGGCAAAACCGGCACCCAGTATGATGCCTGACTTGATAGCCGGGGGAATAAAGGAGACTACCCGACTCGCCAGTCCTGTCACCCCCAGTACAATCGCAAGCAGTCCCAGGGTCATCTGGAAAGCGACCAGGGAATGCACACGCTCGGACCCTTGCGGAAAGGTCATGCAGTACGCCATGATCAGCGGAATCGCCGGGGTTATCCAGCCAGGCACCACCGGGTCTCCGAGTAAATGATGGGAGAGATATAACAACCCGTTGAGCAGAACCACGGCCAGGGCCACTTCAAAAGGCATGCCCAGCAACTCGATCATGAGGGGAATGGCCGCCAGGTCCACGGCACACATCAGCAGGCCCTGAAAGTAATCCGGCCACTCGAATTTATAGTGAACGAAGGGAATCCTGAGCTTGAACGGACCCAGTGGGATGTAGGGTGACTCCTGGCCGTCAACGCGGTTTTGCCACATGGTAATGTTTCAGCTCTCGGGAATTCAGGGAATACAAAGCATAAAAGATAAAGGAGGAAAGATAAAAGTGCGATCACAATAAACAAAAATCTTGGCTATAATCTTGCTCCTTGCGCTTGCGCCCAAAATAATCAATGGGGAATTCCATGGCTCGACTCTCACCAACCGTTTTAACTTTTCTGATCCTGGCATTGTTGTCGCATCATGCTGCAGCCCAGGAATCCATTACACCTGCACCGGCATTTTCCATTGAAGAACTGACCACCCCGCAGGAAGATGGCTGGATTACCAATGGTGGCACCCTGTCCAATCAACGCTACTCTCCACTGAATCAGATCAATCGGGAAACTGTCTCTGAACTAAAGGGTGTCTGGCGTGTCGGCCTGGACTCTGCCCTGGATTTTCGCCATAACAACCAGGCTCAACCCCTGGTCCATGAAGGCGTCATTTATATCGTGACCGGCCAGGACGATGTCTTTGCCATTGGCGTGGACAGTGGCGAAATTCTCTGGGAATACCGTTCCGGACTCACCCAGGATGATGCTTTTGTCTGTTGTGGCTGGGTTAGCCGGGGCCTGGGCCTTGGTGAAGGCAAAGTCTTCCTGGGTCGCGTGGATGCCACATTGATGGCCCTGGACCAGCAAACCGGTGGCGTGATCTGGGAGATCCGGGATGTCCTGCCGGAAGATGGTTACAGCCTGACAGCTGCTCCCCTGTATTTCGACGGCATGGTTATCATGGGTTATTCCGGTGGTGACCTGGGAACACGCGGCCGGATCAAAGCCTATGATGCGGACGACGGTTCAGAACTCTGGACTTTCTATACGATTCCGGGCCCCGGCGAATTCGGTCATGACACCTGGCCCCAGGACAGCGATGTCTGGAAATGGGGAGGTGCTCCGGTATGGCATACCCCGGCTCTGGATCCTGAACTTGGCATGTTGTATTTCTCCACCGGTAATGCCGGGCCGGTCCTCGGCGGAGGCGCCCGCCCCGGTGACAATCTCTTTACAGCGTCCATTGTTGCCCTGGATGTCTATTCCGGTGAATATCGCTGGCACTTCCAGGAAGTCCACCATGATATCTGGGATTACGATGCTCCCAATCCCGTCATCCTCTTTGACGCTGAATACAATGGCGTCATGCGCAAGGGGCTGGCCCAGGCCGGCAAGACAGGATGGGTTTATATACTCGATCGCGCAACCGGAGAGCCGCTCATTGGTATTGAAGAGCGCGAGGTACCTCAGGAATCCCGTCAGGCCACATCCTCTACCCAACCCTATGTAATCGGGGATGCCGTGGTATCCCAGGAAATACCTTATGCACCTGAAGACTTTCAACTGGTCAACCAGGGAAAAATCTTCACACCCTTTTATGATCCCACCGTTTTCACCCCGATGGCCGGGGTGAACTGGCCACCCAGTTCCTATGATCCTGCTAAAAACTATATGTATATCTGTGCCACAGATATGGCCAATGGTGCCCGGGCCGATGCCAGTCAGTATGAAGCCCCGACATTTGACGGACAGTTTCTCGGTGGCGCCTATATTGGTGCAGGCCTGCAAAGCCGTGGCGTGTTTTCAGCACTGGACCTGAAAACCAACCGTCTTGTCTGGCAGAGGCAGTTCAATGAAGGCTGCCGCAGTGGATCACTGGCTACCGGTGGAGGACTGGTTTTTCTGGGCCGGCGCAATGATGATCGCTTGATCGCCCTGGATTCAGCTACCGGAGACCGGCTCTGGGAATTCCGCATGGATGCACCGGCGAACTCCGGGGTCAGCACATTCATGCACAAGGGTGAACAATACATCGTGACCTATGCCGGTGGCGGCCTGTTTGGTGGCAAGAAAGGTGATGGTGTCTGGCTATTCTCCCTTGGCGGCAACCTGGTGGAAGTGCCTGAAACACCCACTGGCGATCGCTTTGGGCGTGGAAACCCCGACCTCAGTGGTATAGACATTCCCGAAGGCCATGAACCGGATATCGCCAATGGACGCAAGATATACAACCAGTCCTGCGTGTATTGTCACGGAGAAACGGGCGAAGGTGGTCATGGTGGTGGTGCTGAACTGACTTCGTCACTCGACGTGAATGACATCATGACCATCCTGGGAACAGGTCGCAATGGCATGCCCAGTTTCCGCTTCGTTTTCCAGCCAGAGCAGGCTCATGATGTGGCAAGCTTTCTGGTCAGCGAATTACTCGCCGAGTAAAATGCAAAAGGCGATGCTTTCGCATCGCCTTCTCCTGTTTTTTGCCTTGACATAATACAAGGCAACTATGTGCTTAGCGTACCAGTCTCATGCGGCTTTTGCCGGGGGCTCCGCGAAACATTCTGGCACTGCCCGCTGAATCGGTTTCCTCGAAACGGGCAAACTGGCTGATATCCGCTTCCGGTACCCGGTCGAAGCGAGTCTGTTGCACCGGCAGGGATTTACCCGGCGGTCCGGCACGACGCGGTGTGGATGTGGCTACCAGTACTGTTTCCTCAAATGTCTGGTAACGTTCAAAATCAGCATCACCCGGGCTTACCGTTTTACGCTTGAAAGGCGGCTTCCCGGAATAATTGACGACCTGGAGATCACCATTACTGGTCGTATTGACGACTGTCTGGGCGCTTGCAGCTGCAGACACCAGTAGCAATGCGCTGGCCATTGTTAACAAACCTGTTTTAACTTTCTTCATAACAAACACTCCAGTTTAGGTTGTTGGACTTGGCTACTACTTAGCCCTCGCCTTATCGGTATAGCCGAAAAACAGAATCAGAATCGATGCCGTGTTTATATCTTTCAGCTATGCTCGATATGGGTGCATTATGCACCGAATACGTGCATAGTTTTCGCGAATTCGATTCAATGAATTTCCTATCATATTGGTTTTATTGACTTTTATTATTATGGCACTGCTTTTGCTATATCCCTGATTATCAAGATAATTTCAGGAATAGCACATAATGAACGCACAGCGCCTGCACTCAATCACTCTGACAGCCATAATCTTCCTGGCAAGCGTGACAGCCACGGCCTCTGATATCAGTATTGATATGCACCAGGTGGATTCAGGGAATTTCTATGTGCGGGCACTCGCCTCTGGTGATATCGAAACCGACCTGTTGCTGGATACCGGATCCAGCTACGTCAGCCTGAGCCAGAATACATTCAACAAGATCAGCGCCGTCTCTGCCCCGCGTTTTATCCGCCATATCTATGGAAAACTGGCTAACGGTAAAGTGGAGAAGGTACCGCTGTATGCGCTGAATGAACTCAAGCTGGCCGAAAACTGTGTGTTAACAAATATTGAAGTCGCTGTATTTTCCAGGGCCGACCGGGATATCCTGGGACTCAATGCCCTGGCAAAGCTGCAACCCTTCACCATGCAACTCACCCCTGCCAAACTGACCAGCGCAGCCTGCGCCTCCTGATTCCCTGATACAGCGGACTTTCTCCGTCAGGCATCGATAACCTTGCATCTTCCATTGTGGCAGTACTTCTGGCCATAGTGCAGTAAAACCACTGATAGTTTTTCCAGATCATAAAATGGCGTGAGGAATGCCACCTGTTTCTCTACAATAACCAGCTTTTGCAAAAAACCAATCTGGAGAAATACGGACTTATGCGCCTCAGCTTTACTGCCCTTCCTGCACTGATTGCCATACTTTTACTGCCACTGGAGGTTGATGCCCAGGTAGACCAGGGTCAGACCGGTGCCTGGTATATGTACATGTGGAATACGGAAAACCGCGATACAGGTTTTGGCTGGCAGGGAGATATTCAGCACCGAAACTGGGATATGGCAGGTGACCTGGAACAACTGCTCATCCGTGGCGGAGCCACCTGGCGCCCGGAAGGCAGTGCTATCAAATACACTCTGGGATATGCCCATATTACCTCGGGAGCTTTTGGCGTTAGCAGTGACAAGAATGAAGAGAACAGAATTTACCAGGAAGCCCTTGTTCCCCAGCGCCTGGGTTCCAGGTGGCTTTTAACGCATCGTTTTCGCCTGGAGCAGCGCTGGGTAAACGGGCAGGATTTCAGAACACGCTTCAGGTACTTCCTCGGCCTGAACTATCCTTTCAACCAGGACAATCTCAGCCAGGGGGCCATCTATCTGTCCCTGTATAACGAGCTGTTCGTCAACCTTGAAAAGGATATCGGCAACGGACGACAGGTGGATCATTTTGACCGTAACCGTGCCTATGCGGCCCTGGGCTATAGCCTGAAAGATAATATACGTCTTCAATTTGGTTACATGTGGCAGGAAAACAGGAATTTCGGGTCAGGCCAATTGCAATTCAACCTGCTTCACAGTTTCTAGGGGCACCATAGATGTTCAGTCATGACAGTTATTTCAGAAAGCTTCGCACACGGGCCATCAGTTGCGCTTCCGAGAAGGGTTTCAGAATATAGTCATTGGCCCCAAGCTCATAGCCTTTGACGATATCGTCTTCTGTGCCCATGGCTGTAAGCATGATGACAGGCAATTGTTCCATGCTGTTCGCCTCACGAATTTTTTCAAGCACCGTAAATCCATCCACCAACGGCATATTCACATCCAGAATCACCAGGGAACATTTCCCCAACTGCAGATAATCCAGTGCCTGACGACCAGTGGCGGCATACTCCACAGCGGCGCCATGGTCTTTCATGAGGTGAGTCACCAGGTCACCCAGGTGTTGATCATCATCCATCACGAGCACTGTATGCCCAGCCAATGGCAGCAGGGCCTCCTCAACATCATTTTTTTCTTCAGCTTCTTCAATGGGAACCAGGCTCAGCGTCTGCGGTTCTTTGGTCGTGGCAAGCAGCTTTGTGATCTCCTTTGACAGTTCAGCCTGCTCGAAAGGCTTCACCATGTAATGGTCAGCACCCAGACTCATACAATCCACCCGCACAAGATCCTTGCTGATTCCTGACAGCACGAGAACAGGCATGGCTATCTGCAGGTCAAGCTTGATCTCTTTCAGAATTTCACGCCCATCCTTGTCGGGCAGGACCAGATCCAGAATCACAAGATCAAAACTGTTCTGGACCAGACTGTGCTCGGCATGACCGGCATCCCGGGCTACGCTCAGTTAGATTCTTTCCGGTATTCCCTTGAGTACATCGATGATCTGCTTGACCACTTCCGGATCATCTTCCACTACCAGAACATGCTTGCAGTCATCACTCTTGCCGCCATTATCCTGAACTGTCTGGTCGTACTCGGTCTTGACCGCATTACCGGCAGCTGTCTTGAGATGGGTCAATTAAATCCCGTCAGTAGACAGCAGGGTATGCCCTGAACAGGCCTTTTAAAACCGAAAGGTATAATTGAATTTCAGTGAGAGATCAGCCACGGTGGAATCGAAGCGGTTGTCCTTGTCTGCATCCACCAGCCCCCAGTTAAGTACCAGGAA
>Ga0181580_10004273_pt1 | contig 11620 bp, 9 predicted proteins | sample 071ome_23_FD_132413 | JGI IMG/M metagenome (GOLD analysis project Ga0181580, IMG submission 132413) | Coastal salt marsh microbial communities from the Groves Creek Marsh, Skidaway Island, Georgia - 071403BT metaG (megahit assembly) | ecosystem: Environmental > Aquatic > Marine > Intertidal zone...
TCCTTCCGTGGCCGAACCGGGTGGCCGGGGGCCGGTGGACCCACGACAGCCAGACGCATCAGCTGCCGGTGAATGACCCTGAGCATGACGCTTCGCTCCATGGACTTTTATCCTCCACGGTCTATCGACCGGGCGAGACGACGCCCACGTCTGTTGTGTTCGAGACAACCTTGAGCGAGTCGCAGGGCTATCCCTTCAGCCTGGATATCGCTATCCGCTATGCACTGGAGGATGAGGGACTTAGGGTCACCCACCAGGTCACCAACCGGAGTGATCGTTTCGCACCCTTCGCTGCGGGTGCTCATCCTTTCCTGCGGGCGGGGCACCTCTCCGTATCAGCGATGACACTCTCGTCCCAGGTTGAGAGCTATCTGGTGTCCGATGACAACCTGATTCCCGTGGAGGAGGTTCGCCTGCGCCCCGGTGATCCACTCAACTTGTCCGACGGGGTCGCACTCTCCGAGGTGTCCCTGGATACAGCATTTCGGGTCTCGCCGAGTGCTGAGGGAATCACGACCCGCCTGAGCTCACCCGATGGGTCGATCACCGAGCTATGGCAGTACTCCTGCTGGGGCTGGGCTCAGGTTTTCCTGACCGACAGTTTCCTCACCCCAGACGGCGAGGTCTGGGCTCTTGCTGTGGAGCCCATGACGGCACCGCCGAATGCGTTCTCAACTGGTGAGGACCTCATCTCTCTCGCGCCCGGGGAACAGTGGAGTGCATCGTGGGGAATCAGAGGCGAGCGTCCCTCTCGATAGCTCTTCTGGCGTTGTCGCCTCTCGGCGCTTTTCAGTAGTGTTAGCGATAACACAGCGCCCTGTCGGGGCGAGAAACGCGGGGTAATCATGGCACAGACGTCGCCGACTATCTGGTTTTTGACCGGGAGCCAATCTCTCTATGGTGAGGACACACTGCGCCAGGTTGCGGAGCAATCTCGTGCCGTGATGGAGGAGCTCTCCTCGGGATATACAGGTCCCGCCAGCCTTGAATGGAAGCCTGTGGTGCTCGACTCAGATTCCATCAGGCGCGTCATGATGGAGGCGAGCGCTGATGATTCCTGCATCGGTGTCATCACTTGGATGCACACGTTCTCTCCCGCAAAAATGTGGATTGCAGGCCTCGAGGCTCTGCGGAAACCACTGCTGCACCTGCACACTCAGGCAAACCAATCCTTGCCATGGGCGTCCATCGACATGGACTTTATGAACCTCAATCAGGCAGCTCACGGCGATCGCGAATACGCACACATCCTGACCAGGATGGCAAAGGCCCGCAAGATTGTCGTCGGACACCCCAGTGACCCCACGGTTCAAACCAGGGTGAGTGAGTGGGCCTATGCAGCACAGGGCTGGATGACATCCCAGACCCTCAAACTGGCTCGCTTTGGCGACAACATGAGATACGTCGCGGTGACCGATGGCGACAAAGTCTCGGCGCAGACCCACTTCGGTCTCTCGGTCGAGAGCCTCGGGGTCAATTCTCTCGTGGACGAGGTGGCGACGGTCTCTGATGCCGAGGGCGAAAAACTTGCCACCGACTACGAGGCCCTCTACGACGTTGCTCCCGAGCTGAAAGCTGGCGGAGAGCGCCGTGAGTCGCTGGTCTATGGGGCAAAGATCGAGATTGCACTTCGCAGAATTCTGGAGTCCGGTGGGTATCGGGCCTTTACCTCCAACTTTGAGGACCTCGGTGCTCTCCGTCAGCTCCCAGGGCTCGCGGTTCAGAGGCTCATGGCTGATGGCTACGGCTTCGGGGGAGAAGGTGACTGGAAGACTTCAGCGCTGCTGGCCATTATGAAGTCGATGGCGCCCGCTGGTGGGGCTACATCTTTTATGGAGGACTACACCTATCACTTTGGACCAGGCACCCCCAAGGTTCTGGGTGCCCACATGCTCGAAGTCTGCCCCACTCTGACTGCGGGGACTCCTCGGATTGAGGTGCACCCGCTGGGTATTGGGGGTAAGGAAGACCCCGTCCGTATGGTCTTTACCGCTGACCCTGCCGAGGCTCGCGTGGTGTGTTTGGTGGATTTGGGAGATCGGTTCCGGTTGGTCTCCAACGAGGTCAGCATTGTTGAGCCTACTGAGGACCTACCGAAATTGCCGGTGGCTCGCGCCGTGTGGGAACCAGAGCCCTCGCTTTCCCAGTCGGCGGAGTCGTGGATGTTGGCGGGTGGTTCTCACCACACGGTCCTCAGTGCTGCAGTCTCGAGAGAGACTCTGGAGGACTTTGCGACAATCTCGGGAACGGAACTGGTCACCATTGATGCTGACACCACTCGTTCACGGTTTGCTCAGGAGTTGAGCTGGAGTGATGCCTACTATCGAGGTAGTGCAAGGCGGTAGTGACGTGGAAAGGGGAGAGCCAGTGGTGGACGATGCGACACTGCGCTGGAGCCTGCGGGGACCCGCAATCGAATCGCCTGGTCCCAGCTGGGCTGTATTGGTCCTGGCTTTCCTCATCGGATTTGAGACCCTCGTCGAGCGCGCTGACAGTTACCCGCTGTATTTGAGTGTCGCTGTGCTGCTCTCGGCGGGCTGGTTGGTGTACTCAGGAATCAAGAAGAAGGCGTTGCTTGCATTCGGGGCCATACCGATTGCTGCGCTGTGGATCGATTCCCTCGTCGGCGGCACGCTCTTTGTCGATAATCTGGTCTTCTTCTTTGTCGCTCACTCCCTCTATGCCCTCTATCTTGCGGTCGCGGGATATACATTTATGGCTTACCCACGGAAGAAGCGATGAGCGATTTCTTCGTGGGTTTCCGTCCCTCCCCCAAGAAGCCCGAAGGTTTGATTCCCCTGCGCGCGGAACACACGATCACCTGGCCCGAGTCTCCCGGTGCGGTGTTCAACTTTTTGACTCAGCGCTACTTCGTCGACTCCTGGCTTGCGCCCACCACAAAGTTTGATGCGCGCCAGGGTGGGAAGCTTCGGTTCACGGGTGATGACGGCGAAGAATTTGGTGGCACGTACTCGAGAATCTCGATAGGACGCAATGTTGTCCTGCAGACCGAGGTCCACGGCGAGTTGGATTTCACCCTCCGCGAAGTTGGCGACATTGTTGAGGGTGCTCTAGTGGCCAGTCGATTGAGCAAGCCGGAGGAAGAAGCTTCCTGGCGCTCACGGATTGAGGCCATGGTGGGGACTCTGGGGGCGCTTCGGTCATGACGAATCTCGATCGTCAGCCCAACATGTATGACGTGGCAAAGCTCGCGAAGGTGTCCCACCAGACGGTTTCCCGGGTCGTCAATAACTATCCCAGTTTGCGTCCCGAGACCCGCGCCCGTGTCGAGCGAGCCATGGAGGAGCTTGGCTATCGACCCAATCAGGCTGCGAGGGCTCTTGTTACCCAGCGCAGTCGCATGGTGGGCATTCTTGCCTCTGATTTATCGCTTTATGGACCTTCCGGGATGCTTCAGGCAATGGAGTTTATGGCCCGCCAAAATGATCACATTGCGGTGTCCTGCACAGTCGACCCGGAGTCTGAAGCGTCGGTAGCGGAGGGAATAGAGCACCTCGCGAGCTTGGGAATTGATGGCCTCATCGTGTTGGTGCCTCAGACCAAGGCCGTGGCAGCTGCTCGGATAAAACTCGGCAAAGTTCCGGTGGTCACCGTCGACAGCATGTATCGCCTGGACGAGCTATCTGTCTCGGTCGATAATTTTGGCGGCGGACAAACCGCGACCGAGCACCTGTTGTCTTTGGGTCACACCAACATTCTTCATATCAGCGGACCGAAGTCGTGGTTTGAGGCAACCGCCCGGTCCTCAGGGTATGCAGCAGCCATGCTCGCTGCTGGATTCCAGCCCTCGATCGTGGATGGCGACTGGAGTGCCGATACCGGTTACTCCATTGCGTTGGAAATGAGTTTTTCCAAGCGGGGCGTGACGGCCGTATTCGCGGCCAATGATTACAGTGCGCTAGGAGTGCTCAAGGCGGCGCACCAACGAGGCATTCGAGTTCCCGAAGACCTGAGCGTCGTGGGGTTTGATGATGTCCCAGAAAGCGGCTACTTTATTCCGTCGCTGACAACCATGAGGCAGGACTTCGCTGAATTGGGGCGTCAAGCGCTCAGTTTGCTCCTGGCACAGCTTGATGGAGTGCCGGAATCTCACTCGAGGCCCATCGTCCCGACCTTGGTGATTCGGGATTCGAGTGCGCCCGCTCCGTAAGGAGCGGAAACAAGTTGAAATGGACATTTTGTTATCGCTAACATGTGTCCACCGAGAGAATGGTCAGGTCGCTGATGGCAACGAAGTCTTCTGAGCACTATGTGATCGGTGTTGACTTCGGAACTCTCTCAGGCCGCGCAGTAGTCGTGAGAGTGAGCGACGGCGCTGAACTGGGATCTAGCGTTCACGAATATGAGAGCGCCGTGATGGATAAGACTCTTGGTTCGAGCGGCAAAGCGTTACCCGCGGACTGGGCTCTCCAGGACCCCCAAGACTATGTCTCAGTGCTCAAACACGCGGTTCATGGTGCTGTGCAGGCTGCCGGTATCTCGTCCGCGGATGTAGTGGGGATTGCTACTGATTTCACGGCCTGCACGATGGTGCCAGTTCTCGCTGATGGCACCCCCCTATCCAGCCTGGAACAATTCCGGGAAAGACCCCACGCCTGGGTGAAGCTGTGGAAGCACCACGCCGCTCAGCCCCACGCAGATCGAATTAACGAGGTCGCGCGGACTCGGGGGGAAACGTGGCTTGCACGCTATGGCGGGCAGATTTCCTCCGAATGGGAGTTGGCCAAAGGCCTCCAAATCCTGGAAGAGGACCCTGAGATTTATCACGCTATGGATAAGTTCGTCGAGGCAGCGGACTGGATTGTCTGGCAACTATGTGGCGACTATGTTCGCAACGCCTGCACCGCCGGCTATAAGGGAAACCTCCAAGACGGTGCTTACCCCAGCCGCGACTACTTTGCAGCGCTGAATCCTGATTTTGCGGGCTTTGCTGATGAGAAGATCCAGCATCCGATTGGGGAATTGGGATCCCGTGCTGGTGGTCTCACCGCGGAGGCAGCGGGCTGGACTGGATTGCCCGAGGGAATTGCTGTTGCTGTCGGAAATGTCGACGCCCACGTCACCGCTCCGGCGGCACAAGCAACACAGCCTGGACAGATGGTGGCCATTATGGGCACCTCAACCTGTCACGTCATGAATGGTGAAGCCCTTGCCGAGGTGCCGGGTATGTGTGGCGTGGTCGATGGCGGCATCATCTCCGGCTACTACGGCTATGAGGCTGGACAGTCGGGAGTGGGCGATATTTTCGCCTGGTATGTCAACAATCAGGTTCCAGGTTCCTACTTCGAGGACGCTAACAAGGCTGGTGTCGGAATTCATGAGCACCTCACGAACCTGGCCTCGAAACAGGCAGTGGGGGAGCACGGTCTCATTGCGCTGGACTGGCACTCCGGGAACCGGTCAGTGCTGGTCGACCACGAGCTCTCCGGGGTTATCGTCGGTCAGACGCTGTCGACGACCGCAGAAGAGGGCTATCGGGCGCTCCTGGAGTCAACAGCGTTTGGTACCCGCATGATTGTCGAAACGTTCCGTGATGCGGGTGTGCCGGTCACTGAGTTCATCGTGGCGGGTGGTCTGTTGACCAATTCGTTCCTCATGCAGGTCTATTCCGATGTCACGCGCTTGCCGCTCAGCGTTATTGATTCTGACCAGGGACCGGCGTTGGGTTCGGCAATCCACGCAGCCGTTGCGGCTGGGTTCTATGGGAGCGTGGGCGAGGCCTCCGAGGCAATGGGGCGCGTCAAGAGAGCTGTCTATATGCCGAACGAGGAAGCATCAAAGGCGTATGACGAGCTCTATGCCGACTATGTGCGCCTGCACGACTACTTCGGCCGGGGGTCCAATGACGTCATGAAAAGACTCAAAGCCAGGCGGCGAGAGTTGGTCGGTCATGAGTAACCCTTCGGTAGCCCAGGCTCGAGAGGATTTGGTGACGCTACACCAGGATCTTGTGGCAGCAGAGCTCGTCGTGTGGACTGGGGGGAATATTTCTGCCCGGGTCGACGAAGGGTTTGTGATTAAGCCCAGTGGCGTCTCGTATGCGGACCTCTCCGCGGAGAGTATGGTCCTGTGCGATCTCGACGGAAACGTGCTCGAAGGTGAGCTCAGCCCCTCCAGCGACACGGCGGCCCATGCCTACGTGTATCGCCACATGCCAGAGGTCGGCGGAGTTGTACACACCCATTCCAACTACGCCTGCGCTTTCGCCGCAGCGAGCCGCCCCATTCCTTGCGTGTTGACCGCCATTGCTGATGAGTTTGGCGGTGAGATTCCGCTTGGCCCCTTTGCCATCATTGGTGATGATTCCATCGGTCGAGGAATCGTGGAGACGCTGTCGGGTCATCGATCACGCGCTGTGATTATGGATAAGCACGGGGTCTTCTCCATTGGAGCAGGTGCGCGCGACGCTCTGAAGAGCGCGATCATGTGCGAGGACAACGCAAAATCGGCTTGGCTCGCCGCTCAGTTGGGGCCGTTGGAGCCGATCCCTCAAGCACAAGTTGATTCTTTATTTCATCGTTATCAAAACGTGTACGGACAGTTACCTGAAGAGACCATCTAAAGGAATTTTCAATGCCAGAATTATCATCGTTGGTCTCCAATGTGAGCGCTCACTTTTGTGGGCCGACACCGTCAGTTTCCTCGCAACAGCTCCACGCTGTATGCGAGGGGAATGGGTTCGCGGGATGGATGCGCAAACCCACTAACACCCGCGGCTGATCCGGCCGCAATAAGAAAGGAATACCCTTGTTCAAGAAACTTATGGGACTGGCTGCGCTGGGTTCAGCTGCCGCCCTCGTCCTTGCAGGTTGTGCAACGGGGACTTCTGAGACCGCTTCGACCTCCACCGAGTCTTCAAGCTCGACCGAGGAAGCAGTCGCAGGAGGCCTCATCGGTGTTTCGATGCCGACCCAGTCCTCAACCCGTTGGATTTCCGACGGCGAGAACATCAAGAGCCTCATGGAAGCCGAAGGCTTCGATGTTGATCTCCAGTATGCAGAGGACGACATTCCTACCCAGGTTGCTCAGCTTGAGGCAATGCTGACCAAGGGCGCTAAGGCCTTGATCATTGCTGCCATCGACGGCACCCAGCTCACCGACATCCTGCAGTCCGCTGCGGACGCCGGCGTGCCTGTGATCGCCTACGACCGCCTGATCCGTGACAGCGAAAACGTTGACTACTACGCCACCTTCGATAACTTCCAGGTTGGTGTCCAGCAGGCTACGTCGATGCTCGTCGGTATGGGTGTCTACGCCTCTGAGGACTCCACCTCTGCTGATGGCGAGAACGCTGCCGGCCCATGGAACGTGGAGCTCTTCGCTGGATCTCCTGACGACAACAACGCAACATTCTTCTTCAACGGAGCAATGAGCGTTCTTCAGCCCCTGATTGACTCGGGTGTGCTGGTGGTCAAGTCAGGCCAGACCGACTTCGAGCAGGTTGCAATCCTTCGCTGGGATGGCGCCGTTGCTCAGAAGCGTATGGAGGACATTCTCGTGGGTACCTACGCGAATGACACCGTTCACGGTGTTCTCTCCCCCTACGACGGTTTGAGCCGTGGAATCATCGCTGCGCTGGTTGACGGTGGTTACGCCGCCGCTGATCTCCCCGTCATCACCGGACAGGATGCAGAGGTTCTCTCTGTGAAGTCCATGCTGGCTGGCGAGCAGTACTCCACCATCTTCAAGGACACTCGTGAGCTGGCTGGCGTTGCCTCCGGCATGGCGATTGCCCTGTTGAACGGTGAGGAGCCCGAGGTGAACGACACCGAGACGTACGACAACGGCGTCAAGGTTGTTCCTTCTTACCTCCTGACTCCTTACATCGTCACGGTGGACAACTACGAGGCTCTCTTGATTGAGTCTGGTTACATCGCTGAGGCTGACCTCGGCTAAGTAACACCCCGGGGTTACCCATCGCGAATTCGCGATGGGTAACCCTTACGGGGCATAATCAACACACAGTTTTACGGCGTTAGTGCAAAGGAGCATCCATGACCGACACAATCCTGGAGATGCGCTCAATCACCAAGGAGTTTCCCGGTGTCGTCGCACTCGATAACGTCACACTGAATGTCGCGCGTGGAGAGATTCACGCCATCTGCGGCGAAAATGGAGCGGGCAAGTCCACGCTCATGAAAGTCCTCTCCGGGGTGTATCCCCACGGCAGCTACTCCGGCGACATCGTCTATGACGGCAAGGCTCGAGAGTTCTATAACCTCCGCGACTCTGAAGCGGAGGGGATTGTGATTATCCATCAGGAACTAGCGCTCAGTCCTCACCTGTCTATTGCCGAAAACATCTTTCTGCGCAATGAGATAAAGCGCTTTGGGATTATCAACTGGAATGAAACCAACCGTCGCGCCACAGAGTTGATGGATCGCGTCGGACTCAAAGAGAACCCCAATACCCCCATTAAAGACATCGGTGTGGGCAAGCAGCAGTTGGTTGAGATTGCCAAGGCTCTGTCCAAAGAGGTGAAGCTTCTCATCCTCGATGAGCCAACAGCCGCTCTCAACGATGAAGACTCCGCTCATTTGTTGGGTCTTCTGCGTCAATTGCGCGAGCAGGGCATTACCTCCATCATCATTTCTCACAAGCTCAATGAGATCGAAATGATCGCCGACACCACCACCATCATTCGAGACGGTCAAGTGGTGGAGTCCCTCGATATGACGGGGTCGAAGGTGAGTCAGGAGCGCATCATCAAAGGAATGGTGGGCCGGGACATGGAGAATCGGTATCCCACTCGTGTACCCGAGATTGGTGAGGAGATCCTCCGGGTCGAAAACTGGACGGTGTACCACCCCCAAGACCACTCGAGAAAAATCGTCGACGATGTGTCCATCACCGTGCGTCGAGGAGAGATTGTGGGCTTGGCCGGCATCATGGGAGCCGGCCGGACCGAATTCGCCCGCAGTCTTTTTGGTCACTCCTATGGCGTCAACATCAGTGGCACCGTGCACATCGCAGGCAAGGAAGCCAACGTTCGCACAGTATCTGACGCGATTCGAAGCGGCATCGCGTATGCCACCGAAGATCGCAAGAGATTTGGTCTCAACTTGATCGAAGACATCAAGCGCAATGTCACGTTGGCCTCACTCCGAGACTTCGTTAAGGGTTTGCTCGTGAGCTCTAACGAGGAATTCCGGAAGGCCAATGAGTATCGCGAGAGTATGAATATCAAGGCACCCTCTGTGCTCACCGTGACCAATCAGCTCTCCGGCGGTAACCAGCAGAAAGTAGTGCTCTCCAAGTGGATTAATGTCAACCCCGAGGTGCTCATCTTGGATGAGCCCACCCGTGGTATCGACGTCGGTGCCAAATATGAGATTTACCTCATCATCCAGCGCCTTGCCAGCGAAGGTAAAGGCGTCATCGTTATTTCTTCTGAGCTTCCCGAGCTCATCGGAATCTGCGATCGCATTTACGCCATTGCAGAAGGTGCGATAACCGGTGAAGTGACCCGTGACAATGCTGATCCTGAAACCCTCATGAAGTTCATGACCGCTGAGAAAGAAGTGACCAATGTCTAGTGCCACGCAAGAAAAACCCTCCATTCTCGCTTCAACCCGGGAGCGGTTCAAGGGAGTCAACCTCCGACAAAATGGTCTCTTTGTTGCTCTTCTGGCGCTGGTGGCGTTCTTCGCCTTCACGACACCTGACGCAGCATCTCTGACCCCGGCTAACTTCTCGAACCTTGTTGTTCAAAATGGATACATCCTGGTCTTGGCCATCGGCATGGTGATCGTGATCATTGCCGGTCACATCGACCTGTCGGTCGGCTCGGTAGCTGCCTTCATCGGTGCGGTTGCAGGAATCCTCGTGGTGAGACCATTGGAACAGGATGGTTGGGATTGGCTGCCCGCGCTCCCGTGGTGGGCCGGGATAATCGGTGCCATTCTTGTCGGAGCACTCGTGGGTGCGTGGCAAGGCTTCTGGGTTGCCTACGTCGGGATCCCGGCGTTCATCGTGGGGCTTGCGGGTATGTTGCTTTTCCGCGGATTGGCGCTCATGACTCTGCAAAACACCAATATCGGTCCGTTCCCCGATGAATTCCGTGCCATTGGAAACGGGTTCCTCGATAAAGAACAGGCCCTCAATGGGATGATGGGTATACCTCCCGAACTCAATGCGACAGCCCTTGTGGTGACCGTTCTGGGTATCTTGGCGCTCTGGGTTCAGCAGTTGCGGCAGCGTGTGGGGCGGATCAAGTATGAGCAGGCTGTCGAGCCGGTGGCGTGGTTTTATGCAAAAAACCTCATTCTCACGGTCATGGTTGGCTTTGTTGGATTCCAGCTGGCACGAGCCAACGGTATCCCCTACACCCTCTTGCTCCTGGTGTTCTTGGTCGTGGCCTACTCGGTGTTGATGAACTCGACCCAGTTTGGGCGTTATGTCTATGCCATTGGTGGCAACCTTAACGCCGCGATGCTTAGCGGTATCAATGTTCGCCGCGTCAATTTCTGGATTTTCGTGAACATGAGTTCGCTCGCAGCGCTCTCTGGAGTCCTCATCGCGGCGCGTATGAACTCCGCTGTGCCGAAGGCGGGTGATGGGTTCGAGCTGGACGCTATCTCATCGGTCTTCATCGGCGGGGCAGCTGTGCAAGGTGGTGTCGGCACGGTCATTGGATCCATGATCGGAGGAATGATCCAAGGAGTCTTGGCCAATGGCATGAATCTGAGTTCGGTGGGAATCGATACTCAGATGACTATTAAGGGCCTGGTGTTGCTCCTTGCGGTTGCCTTCGATGTCTGGAGTAAGAACCGCAAGTAGTGCTGATCTCGAGAAGCGAGTGGCGTGACCGCTTGCTTCTCGAGACTCCGCCTAGTTCTGTGGGAAACCCAGATTCAGTCCACCATGACTGGGGTCAAGCCATCGTGACGTGACCACCTTTTGGCGGGTGAAGAAGCGGAAGCCCTCTTCACCGTGAGCTCTCGAGTCTCCAAACAGCGAGTGCTTCCAACCCCCGAAGGAGTAATACGCCATCGGTACGGGAATCGGGACGTTCACGCCCACCATTCCGACCTGAATATCGGTGACAAACTTCCTCGCAGCGCCACCGTCATTGGTGAAAATAGCGGTTCCATTACCGAAGGCACCGGAGTTGATGAGGGAGACCCCCTCTTCATACGATTTCACTCGGACGACCGAGAGCACAGGCCCAAAGATTTCCTCTTGGTAGACCTTGGAGGTTGTCGGAACGTGGTCGATGAGTGTTGGCCCTAGCCAGAAGCCGTTCGCTTCGCCATCGGGTTGGACGGTCCGACCATCGGTGACTACCGTGGCGCCATCTTTTTCCGCAATGTCAATATAGGAGGCGACCTTATCGCGGTGTGCTTTCGTGACCAGGGGCCCCATGTCGCAGGAGCGGCGGCCATCACCGACCTTAATGGCGGCCATTTTCGCTCTCACGGCTGCCACGAGCTCGTCCCCGATCGGATCGACAGCGACGACAACCGAAATCGCCATGCAGCGCTCGCCGGCCGAACCAAATCCTGCGTTCACCGCCGAGTCGGCGACCAGGTCCAAGTCCGCGTCAGGCAGAACGAGCATGTGATTCTTGGCGCCTCCCAGCGCTTGGACGCGCTTGCCA
>Ga0181580_10004275_pt1 | contig 11618 bp, 14 predicted proteins | sample 071ome_23_FD_132413 | JGI IMG/M metagenome (GOLD analysis project Ga0181580, IMG submission 132413) | Coastal salt marsh microbial communities from the Groves Creek Marsh, Skidaway Island, Georgia - 071403BT metaG (megahit assembly) | ecosystem: Environmental > Aquatic > Marine > Intertidal...
CGCTGCGCCAGTTGCGCATACCCTGCGTGATGGTGGCGCACCGGCCTGAAACCGTATTGCAGGCCGACCGTATTTTTTGTTTCGGCCCCGATGGTCTGAGCCAACTGGGTCATGATCAATTCCGCAGGAAGATATCGGCCCAAAATACAAATGATTTCATAAAAATATGATTTATATACATAAAATGCTGGGCCGGGTATTCCGGCGGTCTGGATCTGTGCTAGATTGGACCTGCCTGTTCAGGGAAGAACGGGTATTTTTTGTGCCTGCACCACCAGCACCTGTATTCCGTGATGCACCTTTTCCAGCCGCTTTCCCTGTCATCCCTGTAAATATTTCTTACAATGGCAGGTTCTGTCATACCGGTGTGATGTCCTGATGTCGAAACTGCCCAACCGAATCCTGGCCTGTCTGGTCGTCTGCATGCTGTTTGCCGCTGAAACCATTCTGGCGCAGGCGATCAGTACCTCGGCGATTTACCGCAACGACGCTATCGGCGTGCGTGGGGCTTTCGCCCCCGACTGGGACATCATCACCAGCCGTGAACAGGCTCCTGACGTCCTGAAACCGAATTTCCCCGCCAACAAGGGACCCAACGATTCGCCGCTTTTCATAGGACTGCACGCAAATGAGCAGTTGTTCCTGCGGCTGCTGTCTGAAACATTTTTCGATGATCTGGAAGCCTATGGCCGCATCATGGTCCAGGGTATTGTCTCGCAGGGCATGGAGGTCACGGGTGCCCGCCTGTCTGCCGACGAGTCAGCCTTGCAGCTGGATTATTTCCACCCGCAGCTCGGCCTGCGCTTCCGCGAGCGCGTCGCCCTGTTGCCTGACAGCCAGGTTGTGCGCATGGCCGCCTGGACGTCACGGTCTGCCTGGGACTCCTTCGAGAACAGTGTCGAAGACGCATTCGCCGATATCGAGCTGAACAATGCCATCAATGCCGGTGCGGGTTGGCAACCAGTCTGGCAGGACCTGGAATCCCGGCTGGCAGGGGACAGCATCTCCGGGATCACCCTGTCCAATGCGCCGGTTTCTGTCGCCCAAGCGCAGTCCTGCAGCGATTCCACCTCTTCGATGCTCTGGCGCGTGCAAAGTCCGGGACTTGCAGCCAGCGGCAGCGAGTTGTACCTGTTCGGCTCGATCCATGTTGGCAAACCGGATTTTTATCCGCTGCCCGAGGAGATCGAGAGCATCTACCGTGATGCCGATTACGTCGTTTTCGAAGTCGACCCGAATACCGCCACTGATCCTGCAGTCATCGTCAGCATGCAGAGCCGCGGCATGCTGCCGCAGGGCCAGACCCTTTCCGACGTGGTGTCCCCTGACGTGCTTGCGGATTTTCGCCGGGTCATGGGCAACATGGGCCTGCCGGCGGAGAATTTCATGAGCATGCAGCCGTGGTTCCTGACCCTGATGCTGACCGGATTGCAGATGAATGCCCTGGGTTATCTGCCGCAGTATGGCCTGGAAAGCTACTTCATCTCCCGCAAACCGGCGCGGGCCGATATCCTCGAACTGGAATCCATCCAGGAGCAGATCGGTTTCCTGCAACAGCTCAATGCCGAGCCCTACCTGGCCTATACACTGAAATCATTCGATACAGCCAATGACGAAATCGAAAGCCTGATCAATGCCTGGAAGTGTGCCGACAAGGAGCCGCTCACGGAGATGCTGTTTGCCGATTTCGAAGACCAGGCCCTGTCCGCTGCTGAAAGGGCGGACATGGAGGCCCTGATGGATGCCCTTTACACCCGCCGCAATATCGATATGGCGAATACCATCGAGGCTTTTGCCGATGGGGATTCCGGGCGCTATTTCGTGGTGGTTGGCTCCGCGCACCTGCTGGGTGACGACAGCGTGATCAGCCACCTGCGCGCTGCCGGTTTCGATGTCAGCCCGGTGCAACTGGCCCCCTGAAAGCCGCGGAATTCCTGCGGTTGATTCCGACCCATGATTTCCCCATAATGCGCCGCTGGTTTGGGCGGCGGGCTTTGCAAGGCCGGTCAAACCGTTTACCATCCCAGATTCCCGGGCTTTTCCGGGATTTGCTTAGTGGTATCTCTTGTCGGTCCCCTCGCAATGATAGGTTGTGAACCCCGTCAGGCCCGGAAGGGAGCAGCGGTAGCGACTGATTCATGTGCCGGGGTGTGGCTGGCGAGAGGTACCTCCAGCAACGAGTAGCAAATACAGCAGAACTAGAGACGCCGCCTGACACCATTGATCACATGCGGCGTTACCAGCACGCAGGGCAATGGCAAGACGCATCCTATGACATATCAGGTACTGGCAAGAAAATGGCGTCCCCGGAATTTCCGGGAGATGGCAGGCCAGGGACATGTCCTCAAGACCCTCATCAATTCCCTCGATAACGACCGCCTTCACCATGCCTACCTGTTTACCGGCACCCGTGGTGTTGGCAAAACCACCATTGCCCGCATCCTGGCCCGGTGCCTGAACTGCGAGGAAGGCGTTACCTCGGAGCCTTGCGGCAAGTGCAGCGCGTGCCGGGAAATCGACGAGGGTCGTTTCATTGACCTGATCGAAGTGGATGCCGCATCGCGTACCAAGGTCGAGGATACGCGCGAGCTTCTCGACAACGTGCAGTACACACCGACACGGGGCCGTTACAAGGTCTACCTGATCGACGAAGTGCACATGCTCTCCGGGCACAGCTTCAATGCGTTGCTGAAGACCCTGGAGGAGCCGCCGCCGCACGTCAAATTCCTCCTGGCCACCACCGATCCGCAAAAGCTTCCGATCACCGTGCTGTCACGCTGCCTGCAGTTCAATCTGAAGAACATCAGTCCCGAGCGCCTTGTCGAGCATATCAAGCATATTCTTGAGGCGGAAAAAATTCCGTATGAGGAGCCGGCGCTCTGGCAGCTCGGCCGTGCCGCCCAGGGCAGTGTGCGCGACTGCCTGACCCTGCTGGACCAGGCTATTGGTTATTGCGAAGGCAATATTACTGATACCGAGGTACGCGCCTTCCTCGGCACCATCGACCAGGGTGTTATCCACGAACTCATCGACGCCCTGATTTTACAGGATGCCGCGAAAGTCCTCGGCATCATCGAAAGCGCCGCCGACCACGCGCCGGATTTTTCGGCGGTATTGTCCGACCTGCAGTCCTATCTGCACCGGATGGCCATCGCCCAGGCCGTACCTGAGGGAATCGACAATGCACAGGGCGACAGGGACAAGGTACTGGCCCATGCCAGCCAGGTACCCGCCGAAACCGTGCAGCTATACTACCAGGTGGCGCTCAAGGGCAGGGAAGACATGCCTTTTGCCATCGATGCCCGTTCCGGCCTGGAGATGGCGCTGCTGAGGATGATCGCCTTTGCACCTGCGCGCGCCGAATTGAATGCGCCTGCAGCCGGCAGTGGCGGAGATTCCGTAAAAAAAAAGTCGCTACTGAGTGAGCGTCCGGCAGCACCTGCCGCGAAAGAACACGCGCCCGCTGCGAAAACTAACACGTCGCCACCGAAAGTCACCGAAACACCGGTAGCCGTGCGCCAGGGCAGCCGCAAACCGGCGCCACCCGAACCGGCATCCGAATCCGTCGCTGACAAGGCGCACTCAACACCGGCGCAGGAGCCCGCCGGGAAACAGGCGGCCAAACCCGTTGCTGAACCCGTACCGGATGATGCCCTCCAGGCTGAAAAGGTCAGCCTGAAGGCGTTCAGGCCTGTGCACTGGATCGAAGTGTTCAGCCAGCTGCCGCTGGATGGCATCACGCGCAATATCGCGGCCAATTGCCTGGTCAGGGAAGTGAAGGGTAGCCGGATAGCCCTGGTACTGGATGCAGGCCAGATGTCCGTGTTCAACGAGGAGCAGCAGCGACGCATCAATGCCGCCCTGGACAGTTATTTCAGCGAAGAGGTGCAGCTCACCATTGCTCCCGGCCCCATCGATGCCGAAACACCGGCGGCCTGGCGGATGCGCATGGACAACGAGCGCCTGCAGGCGGCCATTGAAACATTCAGGAATGACGAAACAGTAAAGGCGATAGTTGACACATTTTCCGGTGCTATCCAGCCTGACAGCATCGAACCCACCAGCCCCCGGCAATACACAGACAAGAGGACGACATGACGGATTTCGGCGACCTGTTGAAACAGGTGCAGCAGATGCAGGAGCAGATGCAAAAGGCGCAGCAGGAAATGGCCGCAAAGGAAGTGACCGGTGAATCCGGAGCCGGCCTGGTACGCGTCACCATGAACGGCAAGCATGAAGTGAAGCAGGTGAACCTCGATGCGTCACTTTTGCAGGAAGACCAGTCCCTCGTGGAAGACCTGATCGCTGCGGCCGTGAACGATGCCGTCAGGAAGGTGGCGGAAAACAACCGCAACCAGTTTGCCGGCATGGCTCCGGGTCTCAACCTGCCCGAAGGTTTCAAGTTTCCGTTCTAGTCAGTCAGAATGAATTACAGCCCCCTCATAGACCAGTTGATCGATGCCTTTCGGCGCCTGCCAGGCGTTGGGCAGAAGTCCGCGCAGCGCATGGCCCTGTATTTTCTGGAACGGGACAGGGGGGGCGGTAATGCGCTTGCCGAGGCCCTGACAGCTGCAATGGAAGGTGTTGGCCATTGCCAGCGCTGCCGTACGCTAGCGGAGGAAGCCCTGTGCCGGATCTGCCAGAATCCCGCGCGCGACCAACAGACGCTTTGCGTGGTGGAAACACCCGCCGATGTGTTCGCGGTCGAACAGACCGCCTCCTACAAGGGGCTGTATTATGTACTTATGGGGCACCTGTCGCCTATTGACGGCATCGGCCCGGATGAGATCGGCATCAGCGGGCTCGTTGACATGGTCACAGGCTCTGATATTGCCGAAGTGATCCTGGCCACCAATCCCACGGTGGAGGGTGAGGCTACGGCCTACTACATTGCCGAACAGCTCAGGTCTCCGGCACTGAAGGAGCGCGGGTTGCGGATTTCCCGAATCGCGCATGGCGTTCCGGTAGGTGGCGAACTGGAATACATCGACGGTGGTACGCTGGTGCATTCAATCGCCGGCCGCCAGGTCATCGACAGCTGAATACGAGAATCATGATGACCGGGACCAACCCTGCACAGGATATTCCGGGCAATACTGCCCATGAGATCATTACCGGAGACGCCGCTCTAGCTGCGCTGTGCGCGCGCTGGCAGCAGTGCGACCACCTCGCCATGGATACCGAGTTCATTCGTACCAGTACCTTTTTCCCGCATGTCGGCCTCATCCAGGTCAATGACGGGGGCGACTCCAGCTACCTGTTGGATCCGCTCACCATCAGCGACTGGTCGGCTTTTCGCGCAATGATGCTCAACCCGTCCGTGACGAAGATTTTCCACTCCTGCTCCGAAGACATGCAGGTATTCATGAAGGCGCTGGATCTCGTACCCACGCCGGTTTTCGATACGCAGATAGCGGCAGCATTTCTCAACCAGGGATTCGGTATCAGTTACCAGAACCTGGTCAGTCTCATGCAGGGAATAAACCTGCCCAAAGGCGAGACCCGTTCTGACTGGCTGCAGCGCCCGTTGTCGGAAACCCAGTTGCAGTATGCGGCGCTGGACGTCGCGTGTCTGCCTGCGATCTACCTGGAGCAACGTCGGCTGCTGGCGGAAAAACACAGGCTGGAGTGGGTGCAGGAGGAATGCGAAAACCTGCTCAACCAGTACCATGCGGAAATGAAGGGCGATTTTTCCGTATTCTACCTGAACATCAAGGGCGCCTGGCAGCTCAACCGCCAGCAACTGGCCATACTGAAACGCCTGGCTGAATGGCGGGAATTGCGTGCCCGCAAACGGGACAAGCCCCGCAACTGGATCATCAGGGACAGGAGCCTCATCGATATTGCCAGGTATTGCCCCGGCGATATGGAGGCGCTGTCCCGTATCGATGAGCTTGGCAAGAACTTCCTGCGTCATGAAGGCAGGGAGATTCTCGCGCTGGTGACGGCGGCTGCCGAATTGCCTGAAACAGAGTGGCCCGAACTGCTGCCGCGACCGCTTGACGGCCGGGCCAAGTCGCGCCTGAAAAAGGGGCAGCAATTTATCGAGAAACAGGCAGAGGCGCTGGAGTTGCCCGTCGAGGTGCTGGCAAGAAAGCGCTGGCTGATCAGCGTACTCCAGGACGATTCGGGCAATGCTGAGGACGCATTGCCGGTCGAACTAAAGGGCTGGCGCAAACCTTATCTATTGCCGGGCCTGCTGGAGGCGATGGCCTGAGCATGGCAGACACTGAAGCAATCCGCTGCACCATCTTCAAGGGCAAGCGCGAACCCGAACTGTATGTTTACGTCCCCTGGAAGGCGGGCGAGGTGAATATTCCCGAAGACCTGCGAACACGCATGGGCGCCCTCACCGAAGTCATGACCATCATGATCGCTCCCGGCAAAAAGCTGGCACGCGCCAGGGCGGAAAGCGTTCTGAAGGACATTCGTGAAAAAGGATACTACCTGCAGCTACCGCCGGAGATCGGCGGGCAGGTATTGTTCGACGGCGATTAGGAAAAGCGGCCATGGCGAAGCCTGAGAAAAAACCGTTCTGGGAAACCAAATCCCTCACCGAGATGACGCGCCGTGAATGGGAGTCATTGTGTGACGGTTGCGCAAAATGCTGTCTGCACAAACTGGAAGACATGGACACCGGCGAGGTGTTCTACACCAGCGTGGTCTGCCAGCATCTTGACCAGAATAAATGTCGCTGCACCGTGTATCGAAAGCGCAAGACTCTGGTGCCCGACTGTCTGGTGCTGACCCCCGCCAACATGGAAGATCTTGACTGGGCGCCAGGTACCTGCGCCTACCGCCTGGTGAAAGAGGGCAAACCATTGCCGGACTGGCATCCTTTGCTAACCGGCAGCAGGGATGACATCATTGCCACCGACAACACGGTCACCGGCAAGGTGATCTCGGAAGAATTCGTACACGTGGACGCGTACGAGGATTATCTCATTGACTGGGCGGATTGACGGCAGACATGGAACCTGGTGAATATTACAGTGCCTGGTCGGTATACCTTATCGCCGGCATCATCTTCAGCGTCCTCAGCTGGAAAGTGCTGAAACGCCTGTTGTGGCGCGAGCTGGCATATCTGCTGCAATGCCTGCTTCTGGCTATCATCTTTACACCGTGGTACGTACTGCCGGAAGAGGAAATCCTGGCGCCTGCTGTCATCATTTTCATGCTGGACCTGGTCACCATCGATGCGACGACGAGCATTCGCGCACTGATACCACTGGTCATGGCCATGCTGAGCGCCGTCATCGCCACCGTCATTCTGAGTATCGTCTACCGGATCCGGCGCCGACGCCAGCTGGTGGATGTCTTCGAGGAAGAGGCTGCTTAAGTATTCAGGTCGTACTTGCGCAGGTATCCGCGCAACTGGTCATAACTGAGATCAAGCAGCTTTGCCGTCTTGCGCTGGTTGAACTGGCACTGCTTGAGAGCCTCGCGCAGGATTTTTTTCTCGTATTCCTGAACCTGGTGCTTGAAACCAATGGAGCCGACTTCAAAATCCTCTGCCGTGACAAAATCCCTTGTATCCATGCCGCCGGTCTCCGTGGCTGAAGCCAAAGACGATTTCGGCCGGTAGGGTGAGGCAAAGGGATCGAACACGATGTCCTTGATGGGGGCATCCGGATCCTCGGATTGGTAGACACAGCGCTCGATCACATTCTTCAATTCACGCACGTTGCCGGGCCAGGCGTATTCGAGCAGGGCCTTGGCGGCGGTCTTGCTGAAACCGGGAAAATATTCGCGCCCCAGTTCCTTGATCATGTTGATGGCGAAATGCTGGGCCAGCACAGGGATATCCTCGATACGCTCCCTGAGTGGCGGCAAAGTGATGACATCGAAAGCGAGTCGATCGAGCAGGTCGTCACGGAATTTGCCATCGCGCGCAAGCTGCGGCAGGTCGACATTGGTGGCAGCGACTATGCGCACATCCACATTGATCGGCTTGGTACCCCCGAGCCGCTCGATTTCCCCGTACTCGGTAACACGCAATATCCGTTCCTGTACCGCCATGGAGGTGGTTGCCAGCTCATCGAGGAACAGTGTGCCGCCGTCGGCGCGTTCGAAAAAGCCTTTCTGCTGCTTGGTTGCCCCGGTGAAGGCGCCTGCCTCATGGCCAAATAGCTGGGATTCCAGCAAGGCCTCGTTGAAAGCGGCGCAATTGATCTTGATGAACGGCTGTTCCCACCGCTTCGACAGGAAGTGGACGCGGGAAGCCACCAATTCCTTGCCGGTGCCGCGTTCTCCGATAATCAGGACGGGTTTATTGAGGGGGGCCAGGCGGGAAAGCTGTTCCTGCATGACCAGGAAATTCCCCGACTCCCCGATCATCCTGTCATTGCCCGTAATATCTTCCATAATGCCGCAAACCATGGAAATTCAAGTGCGGTGAAAAATACCACAAGTTGGTTATTATCCCAATGAATGCGTTCGCCAGGGGCTGACATAAAATATTAAATACAATAAAAACAATAAGATACAAATCATTGTCAGAGTTGGCACGACATCTGCAAAGGCATGTACAGGTAGGAATTTAATCAGTACATGCAACAACGAGGTATTTATGAAGTACAAAGGACTCATTCTGGTTATGGTTTCGGTGATCGCCCTGACAGTCTGTATTTACGTCAACGACACCGAGGATGACCGCCTTGACCGCAGGTTCCGCGACAATCGGGAACCCACCGTCGGGCAGGAGTTGCTGGATCTGGATCGTGCACGGGCTACCGGCATCATCAATGATACCGAGTATGAACGGGCCAAAAACGCAATTCTGGATGACATTTAACCAAGGGGTATCGTCATGGGTATATTTTCTAGACTTTCAGATATCATCAATTCCAATATCAACTCGCTTCTGGACAAGGCCGAGGATCCTGAAAAAATGATCCGCATGGTCATTCAGGAAATGGAGGAGACCCTGGTCGAGGTGCGCAGCACTTCAGCCCGGATCATCGCTGACAAGAAGGAACTGGTTCGCCGCAACAGCAAGCTGGCAAAACAGGCCGAGGACTGGCAGCAGAAAGCCGAACTGGCATTGAGCAAGGACAGGGAAGACCTTGCCAAGGCGGCCTTGCTGGAAAAATCAGCAATCAGCGACGTCATAGAGCTGGTCCAGGAAGACATGAAGAAACTGGACGAATCGCTGAACAAGCTCAGCAGCGAAATCGAGCAGCTGCAGACAAAACTAAATGATGCCAGGACCAGGCAGAAAGCTATCCTGATGCGTCATACAGCGACCAAGTCGCGCAAGACAGTCAATACGCAGCTGCGCAACAGCTCGATCGATGACGCCATCAACAAGTTCGATCATTATGAAAAGAAAATCGAAATCATGGAGAGCGAAATCGAAGCCAGCGATATTGGCAACAGGGGTATTGCTGCCGAATTCGACGCTCTCGAAAAAGAAGGCAAGATCGACGAGGAGCTCGAGGCTCTGAAAACAAAACTCAAGGACAAGAAATAAGGCATAATCATGGCAGATTTCATCGAGGCAATGACAGGATTGATCGCGGTATGTATACCAATCGCGATCGTCTGGATCATCTTTCATTACCGCCACGCCAACAAGCGAAGCAGTGCCAGTATCAGCGCCGAAGAGGCCAGGCAGCTCGAGGAGCTCATGGATATTGCCGACAACATGGCGGAACGCATCAAGACGCTGGAATCCATTCTTGATGATGAAACACCCGAATGGCGCGAACGCGTAAGAGAACAGCAAGGTGAGGAATAAGAGATCATTCAAGCGCATGCTGACGCTTAACAAGGAAAACAAGAAATTCCTTGGTGTTTGCGCCGGCGTAGCGGATTACCTGGAAGTGGAACCCTGGTCGGTCAGGCTGGTATTCCTGGTCAGCATCCTGTTCGGCGGCTGGTTCCTCATTCCGATTTATTTCATCGCCTGGTTCTGCCTGGATGACAAGCTGGGCGCCGGAATCAATGATCTCGCCGACAGCCAGCCCTTCAGGCATTTCCGTACGGTGGACTACCGCAAGCAGTTGTACCGCAATACAGAGGATGGCAAGTTCCTGGGTGTTTGCGCCGGTGTGGCCGATTATCTTGAAGTGAATGTCTTCGCGGTCAGGCTGGTATTCCTGGTACTGGTATTCTTTACCACCGCATTGCCATTGTTCCTGTATTTCGGTGCCTACTTTATCCTGGAGCAGAAACCGCATTCGCGTCCGCGCAAGGCGCGCCATGAAACAAGGCGTTACAGGCAGCGCAGCAGGCACGAGGACTCTGTGGAATCGGGGCTGGCGGAAGATGTCGCCGACCTTGCCAGGGAAACGGGCGATGGTGCCGCAGCATTTTCGGCAGGTTTCAGCCAGGAAAAGGAAGCCAGACAGGAAGGGTACGGAGAAGCTGCCGAAGAGCATGTCGAGGAAAAGCAGTATTCCAAGCGCAGGGAATTCAAATACTGTGTACGCAAGTTTGCCACCCTCCAGGACAGGCTGGCAAAAATGGAGGCCTACGTGACCTCCAGTCAGTTCAGGTTGCATCGGGAGTTTAAGAACATCTAGCCGGGACAGTTCTTAAACCAAAACCACAAACCAAGCGTCTTTAAAAAATTGTCGGGTCAAGGACAAGGGGGAAGTCATGCCAGCAAAAAGTGTAAAAGAAAGAATTTCAAGGGCTTTGTTACCGGTCGCAGTGCTCGCAGCCGGTGTCTGTGCCGGTGCCGTGGTTTACACCACCAAGCCGCCGGTTGAGGAAGAGCCGCCGGAAATCAAGCCGCGCGCGGTCAATACCATGGCGGTTGAAGTGCGGGCGGTTTCCATGACTGTCGCGTCGCAGGGTGCCATGGAGGCCCAGCAGGCTGTTAACTTGGTGCCCCAGGTCAGCGGCGCCATTACCTGGGTTTCCGACAAGTTCGTCAATGGCGGCATGTTCGCCGAAGGTGAACATATCCTGCAGATTGATCCCCGCGATTATGAACTGGCGGTCGTGAGCGCTGAAGCGCGGGTTGCCGATGCCGCCCAGCAGCTCGAAACCGTCAGGGCGCAGGCAGAACAGGCAGCGGCCGAATGGAAACAGCTGGATCGCGGCACCCCGACTGCACTGGCCCTGCGCAAACCGCAGCTGGCCGGTGCCGAGGCCGCCCTGAAATCGGCCGAGGCTGAATTGGTCAAGGCCAGGCTGCAGCTCGAGCGCACGCATATCAGTGCACCATTCAACGGCATCATTATTGCCAAGCAGGTAGACCGTGGTCAGTTTGTGACCTCTGGCAGCCAGCTGGCTGAAATCGCATCAGCCGATGAAATGGAAATCCGCCTGTCACTGCCAGAGCGGGAAGTCGTCAAGCTGGATCAGCAGAAAATGCGTGACCAGGGACTGAAAGTCAGGCTGGCCTCACTGACCGGTGAGCCCGGCCAGATCTGGGAAGGGCTGGTGGTGCGTGCGGAAGGCAGGATCGATCCAAAAACGCGCAACACCGTCGTGGTGGCGCAGCTGAACGGCAGGCAGCTCCTTGCACAGGATGGTGTCTCCCGCCTCACCATAGGGTAGTTCGTGAGGGAGGAAATCGCCGGGAAGGACTTTGACAGCGTGTACGAACTGCCGCGAGTTGCCCTGCACAACAGCGACATCGTGTATGTGGTCGATCCTGAAAACCG
>Ga0181580_10004279_pt1 | contig 11609 bp, 14 predicted proteins | sample 071ome_23_FD_132413 | JGI IMG/M metagenome (GOLD analysis project Ga0181580, IMG submission 132413) | Coastal salt marsh microbial communities from the Groves Creek Marsh, Skidaway Island, Georgia - 071403BT metaG (megahit assembly) | ecosystem: Environmental > Aquatic > Marine > Intertidal...
TCCCATTGATCAAGAAAATCATAGAGAAAGAGCAATAGAGGCAGCGTTTAATATGCAAATTGCCTTAAGAGAGCTAAACAAAGAATTAGGAAAATATGACCAAGATGAAATGGCTATTGGAATCGGAATCAATACTGGAGAATGTATCGTTGGTAATATGGGTTCAGAACAAAGATTTGATTACACAGTTCTGGGTGATTCAGTCAATTTAGCATCAAGACTCGAAGGTCAGTCAAATAACTATGGATTTCCAATGATACTGGGACAGTTATCTGTTGAAGGTTTAGATTCAAATAGAGTGATTGAGCTCGATCTAATCTCTGTAAAAGGTAAGAAAGAGCCTGAAAGGATCTATACCGTTCTTGGAGAAGATATAGAAATAGGCGATGAAAAAGTATTTTTTGAGGAGCATGCTAAATTTATAGAAATGTATAGAAATCAAGAATGGAACGAAGCTAGTATGCATATAGAAAAATACGTAAAAAATGTACCCTCCTTTAACCTATACTACGAACTAATTTCTAATAGGATTGAAGAATATATTGAAAATCCTCCTCCAAGTGATTGGGAAGGTGTTTTCGTAGCTAAAACTAAATAGTATGAAAAAAATTTTATTACTCGGTTTATTTTTAAATGCTTTCTCTATCTACGGAGAGGCAATTGTGAATATTGAAGATCAAAGAAATGAAGGTAAAGTTGGTTTCTTTTCCAAAATTGGCTTTCAATTGAGCGGCTCTAGGGGAAATGAAGATAGAGACTTTTATTCTCTCAATCTAAGACTGGATAACAATACAGAAAATATCGAATCTTTTTTGATTGCTCAAACTTCAGAGAGAAAGAAGAACGAAATCAAAACATCTGATTCTACTTTTGTACATGGCAGATTAATTTTCTTAAATAAAACTCGTTTTAGTACCGAGTTTTTTGCTCAACATAGTAAAAATCCCTTTAGAAGTTTCCTTCAAAGAGATGTGATTGGTTTTGGTACAAGAATTAGTCTTGATGACTCGACTAAGGTGGGTTTTGGTGTTTTAACGGAAGATGAAGAAGACTTACAAGGTATAGAAACTGATACGGAAAGGCTCTCTATGTACTTTACCGACAAGTATGAACTAGCTGAAAATATAGATTTACTTCTTACTGCTTATTATCAACCTTCACTTGATGAAACTGATGATTACAAAGCAAGTATTTTGACGGGAGTTAATTTCACGGTAAATGAAAATGTAAGTATTTCACTTCAATTCAGCAGCTTCTATGACTCGATACCTCCCGAATTTGCAGATAAACAAGACGAGCAAATATCTACAGAATTTTCTTACTCTTTCTAACTATTTATAGCCTCTAACTTAGCCTCAATAGCTTGGAATAAAACGGGATGTTCATCAAACAGCTCTTCTAGATCCTCTTTCTTAAGTTGTAAAAGCTTCACTTCTTCAAGAGTAGTTATGGTCGCGTTTCTCGGATTATTATTTATAAGACCCATTTCTCCAAAATAATCTCCTGGCTCTAAAATAATTGGATTTTCTAGTTCAACCTGTGCTCTGCCAGATTCGATAATATACATAGAATCTGCTTCTTCCCCCTTTTCAAAAACAGCTTCATTTGGAGGCAGTAAAACAGCATCTAACTTTTCATTAATTTTACTCAAGGCTTTTATAGGAAGCTCTTCAAATAAAGGAACTTCTAAAATGGCTTCGAAAGTAACCAGAAAGTTTCTTTTTTGCATTTCTTCGTAATATGCAGAACCTAGGATTGCAGCAGGTAAGGCGAACATACCAATCCCCAGCAACATTGTTAAGGTTCCCAATATCTTACCTAGAGGCGTAATAGGATGTACATCTCCATAACCAACTGTAGTCAAAGTCTCCATACCCCACCAAATTGCGAGAGGTATGCTTCCAAATTTCTCTGGTTGGGCTTCCCTCTCTACAAAATACATAATGGTAGAAAATAGTAAAAGGACAGACAGCACCAGAAAAAGTGAACCTAGTAAACTATGTCTTTGAACATGAATAGTCTTAAAGAGAGTATTACTCGGAAGCAATATTCTTGTTCTGCTGAATATATCGAAGAATCTAAAGAGTCTAAAAATTCTTAGATCTAGTATCCCAATAAAGTAAAAATTAATTAGTACCAAACTGTCCACAGCATTAAGGAATCCAAGCTGCTTTTCTGTGAAAAACCTATAAATGATTTCTCCCAAGAAAATGACCATTGAGATTTGATAGAAAAGATCTCCATAAGCCAGAATATTTTGATATTCCCTTAAGTCCATAGAGGAAACTATTTGATGAAGAATATTAAGGAATATCAGTGCCCCGATACATTTTTCAAATAGAGCTCTGGATTTATTGTTTGTGCTTTCCATAATATAAATTAATTTATTACGACCTCTATAAAGATAAAATTTAACTTTTTAAAAAAACTAGAGAGAGCCTTTTTCTTTAAGGTGGGTAATTAGCTGTTTATCGTGAGTGGTAACTGCAGAAAAACCTTCTCTTAGAGCTGGTTGCCATCTTGGATTTGATGAACCTACTACCTCATCGCCCATTACAGTAACTCTCTGAATAATTCTCTCTCCAACAAAGTCATTCACTACATAGTGTTGGGTACTTCTATTGTCCCACATAGCTATAGTCCCCTCGGTCCAGTGGTATCGAACAGTAAACTGTGGTTTTGTAACCCATTTGGTTAAGTAAGACAGCAACATGTCACTTTCTTCGATATTCATCTCTACTATTCGTCTGGTGAAATGTTCATTTACGTAAAGAACTTTCTTGCCTGATACAGGATGCAGTCTAACAACCGGATGAATAGCGGTTTTTTCAGGCTTACCATGTGGTCTTGCATCATGCAGTGCTGTCAAACCTTCGCAAAGATCTTTGATGGGGTCTGATAGTGATTCATAGGCAGCATTTAAATTGCTCCACATCGTATCTCCACCTAATTCCGGACACTTAACCATATGCAGTACAGACATAATCGCCGGAGAATCCTGAAAAGTAATATCGGTATGCCATTCATCGGCAATACCACCTGTACTAGCAGCTAGTTCGAAAATCTTAGGGTGTGTTACTCTCTTATTTTTAAGATTAGGATGACCTTCTAGTTCTCCAAATTTCGACCCGTACTCTACATGCTCATCCTGAGTTATATTCTGTCCTGGAAAGAAAATGACTTTATGCTCTGTTAGAAGTGATTTTATCTCTTCTACTTGGTCATCAGATACCTTTGATAATTTGATGCCTGTTATTTCAGCACCTAAAGCAGTCGATATTTGTTTGACCTGCATATTCATGAATTAAGACTCAACATGGAAAAGTTTATTGTAGATTTTCCACTCTCCATTTTTTTCTAAAAACGAGAGTGTGTCCAAGAAAACATGTCCTATGTAACCATCTCTTACTCTTACTGATGCAGTAGATCCGGCAATATCCATGGATACAATTTCTAGCAAAATTTCTTCTCCTTTTTCCTTGGGTGAAGGTTGCTGAGCAGCGACAAAGTCTGCAAACTGATCAACTGTCATTTCAGCCAAGCCCGTTTCCAAGTAGCCAGTTATCATTGCATTGGGATAAAAAGCTTCATGAACTTTCTCAGCTGAGGATTCATACATGCTGTCAAAATAGAGCTGAACACCTGATTCAATTTTTTCTTTATCACTCATATCAATTCTTCTTATGCAGTTATGGTGGGATTAAATCTTAGACTTCTTGGTATATCCTCAGCCCCGGGTATTCCTCTTTCTATCATAAAAGGTTTTAAAGCTTCTATGGCTTTCGGTTCATCAAAATGGCAAATTCTCGGATACATATGATGCATAACATGAATCTGCATTGAATGATTAAAAAATCTTGGAATTCCATTTGTCCAAAACCTTGTATCTTTATAACGTCCTGGTTTTAAATTTCTGTGAGGTAGGTGCGAGAATACTACTCCTAAATAAACATTTATTATTCGACCGGGAAGCCACCATAAAAAAAGTGTCTCCAGAGGAAAATTTAAAACCAATATAATCTTACTGAAATAAAACAGAAGAGCCCACTTGGTTCCATCTTCAATAGACTTTGCAAATTTTGGGTCATCTTCAGAATACATCTTAAGCATTTCTTGAACTTTGCCATTTTCGTTGTAAGAGTTATTTACATTTTTTGCGACCTGCCAAAGACCATCAACATGTGTATGGTAAAAGTCAGGATCTTTTTCAGGATCATTCGTGTGTGCATGATGTTTAAGATGCAATGCCTTTAAAACTTCGTGTGGTTGAGAAAGTGGTATTAAAGAAATTTGCCCTACCCAAAAATTTAACCAATCCAGATTTTTGTTTTTCCCAGATAAATGTCCATGCTGACCAGCATGAGAAGGAAGATATGCAAATGAAGTAGTAAATACAGAAAGTAAAAAACCCTCCCAAAGTGCCAGAGTTCCGTTTACTACTAAAATCCAGCAAACAATCCAGGCCACAAATTGTGTTAATCCTATAGTAATCATTTCCCATTCAATTCGACCCATGAAGGATCGGGCCAATTCTCTTTCAGCTTCAATAGATAAGTCTTTGAGATCTTCCATTATCCTAACCATCCCCAGCCTTTAGCTTTTGCCACGAAACCAAGCACAAGGCCCGCGGAATAAGAAAAGACTGCCAATATTAAGCTTGATTCTAGGAAGTATGTAAGAGCTGCGTATAAAATACTTCCCCAAAAAATCAAGCAAAACCATACAAGGTTCCACTTTGAAAAGTGCTCTGAGAACCAATTCATAATTCCATTCTAGCTTCTATAAGAATTCCTATCAATTTTGTTTGTTAGATAGAAAATTATCTATAAAGGATTCAGCATCTTTAAACCCGCCTATATTGAAAACCTTGGTGTAGCCTGCATCTAGTAAGAGTTGTTTCGCTTTCTCAGATCTATTGCCGCTCCTACAGAAGAGATATATGGATTCATCCTTTTTAACCGATTCTTGAATCTTCAAAATATCTTGCCACTCAATGTTTAGAGTATTATCTATTGAAGCTGTCTTATATTCCTCAGAGGTTCTCACATCGATAAAAATTTCTGCAAAAATAATCTCGGCCCAAACAAGGCTGATAGCTGAAAATAAAAGACCTTTACGCATCGAAACCGACAAAAGTAGCAACCTCATCCACTTCTCTTCTTCTTGATACCACTTTATTCGCCGGGAAACTTTCGTCAGGATATCCCATAGCCACGCATATCATGATGACTTGATCGTCAGGAATTTTCGCGTATTTTCTTACAACTGGAGACTGCATAATTCCCTGACTGTTGATTACAGCTCCCAACCCTTTAGACCAGCCTGCATTTACTAATCCATTAACCGCGGCACCACAATCAAATTTGGATATATCATCATCTTTTAAGTTTGAATCAAAGGTCACTATAACGGCGACGGGTGCATCAAATTGCCTAAACCCCCTCAAAACCCAATCTTGTCTAGCGTCTGCATCATGTCTCTCAATACCCATTTCTTGAAACAGTTGCACAGCAATTTCTATTTGACGCTCCCTATGAACTCCTTCATACCCAAGTGGTGACTTAATTTCTCTAGAAGGAGGGACACCTTCAAGGTTTCTCTCGGTATTTTCTTTTCTAATATTATCAAGCACTTCTCCAGTAACAATATGAAAATACCAAGGTTGTGTATTCATTGAAGATGGAGCTCTTACGGCAAGTTCTATGACTTCTTTTAATACTTCCACAGAGACAGGCTTGTCTAAAAACCCTCTTGTACTTCTTCGGCCATTTATTACTTCATGATATTCCATTTAATTTCCTATTCTTTTGTTAAAAATCTGTCAGAAAGACTTGAAAAATAATTTTTTGTCTTTAAATAAAGATTATAGAGTCGTTTTGCTAATAATCTTGTAAAAAGTGGGCACACTTTTACTTAAAAATTGTAGACGCTCGACTCTCTTTAACAAAAAGCTGTCTTGCTGAAAGTTTTAAATAAAAAGGGCATCGATTTATTTTTACACACTCTCAGACGCGCAGCTGCTTTTCTCAAAAAGTTTTTAAAAGTCTCCTTCACTCAAGGATGAGTGATTGATTATGTGGGAACCATAATCGATTGAGAGGTTGTGGTCAGCACAACGCGTGCTGGCCATTAACCTAATCGACAGAAATTAGATCGATATCAAAAGTTATTGTAGAGTTTGGAGGAATACCTGAAGTACCAGTTTCACCATAAGCTAAATCAGGATGAATAAACACTCTCCAAGAATCACCCTCTTTCATTCTACTCATTGCTTTTTGACAACCGGGAATTAACTGAGATAACACTATAGTAAGAGGCTCGCCTAGATCTATAGAACTCCAAAAAACAGTCCCATCAATTAAAGTACCATGAAAATCAGCTGTAATTGTATTATCTAAGTTAGGCTGCTTGCCACTTTGAGAGGATTGCAAGACAAGATATTGTAGACCAGGCTCAATCTCTATTACGCCTTGATTTGTTAAGTTAGAGTCCAGAAATTTTTCGCTTTCAATTAGATTATTCATAGACTCATTGTCTTGAGAACAAGACACAATAAGCATTAGAGCTACTATCGTTAATAAATTTTTCATAAATAATTATCCTTTAATCCAGATTGGCGAAGACCATGCCCTTTCTTGAATGGTTACAGGTATATCTGACCTTGGCTTCTCTTCTGCTCTTACTGCATCCCATGTTGACCATCTGCAAGTGGGGTTTTCAAGAACACGAGCATAATAAAACGCTTCTTGGTCATTACTAAATTCAGGATCTTGCCAAAAAGTCTTTATTTCTGCATTGCCCTTTTCGCGACTTATTGAACAATCATCCAAATTGACCTTGGCACCATTATCAGGACATCTATGATTAAGAGGATTGACACTCTGACCGTCAGAGCAGGCTACATCGAAAACTTTCTCTCTTTGTTCTCCATCTTCTAACCATCCTTTAATTATTTGAACTCTTTGTAAGGGCGCTCCTAGAGGATCCGAAATAGCCCAAACGAGAAATCTAGGATTTTTACCCTTTTCTTGAATTATATCTCCTCCCATAGGTATGTTTTTAGAATACGCCTCTTGAATAAGATCTTGGTCATTCAAATTTAAATTTTCAAAATTATAGCCAGCGAAAAAGCGAACTTTAATTCTGGGTCCACTGGTTCCAAATGTTTCCTTACGCTTAAAAGCCTCGTAAATAGCTTCCCTAGTATTCTCTTCAGCCCATACTCCAGCAAGTCCAGAAGACCCAAATCTTATGAGTCGAGTAGATACACCAAGATAGCTTTTTTCGTCGACCTCGATAATTGCTTCAGGTCTTAATAGTTTTGTAAAGAATCCATAAATTCCTCTAAAAGGAACTGAACCTCTTAAATAAGGTTCACCATCTAAAAGACCTATTTTGGAAAAGTGCGTTTCTTCATTATAAGAGCCGCCACCCACATGAGTATCACTGGATCCAATAATGCCAAATTTAAATGGATTTGATATTCCTTGTTCTGCTAGGCTAAGTCCTCTTAAATAAGCCTCTCTAACATAGCTGCCTTTGAGATTGCTTAAAATTTTCTCACCAGGATGATTAGTTGGAGCCTCAAAATCTGCCCATTCATCATTCTTTGATAAAAATGGATGCGTTTCTGAAGTTCCTTTAGCTTGAGTAATTTCAACAAGAGGCTCGTTACGTAGTCTTTTGTTCACGTAAACTTCATCGATTGGCCCACCGTTGTAATCATTCATAGAAAAAGCTGCTCCACCTGAAATATTTGAGTTATGAGGAATAGCTAAACTCTCAACTCCTCTGTCTCGAATTCCATCCATCCAGTCCCATAATTTTTCAGGATCTTGGCTATCTAATCTAGAAAAGATAACATCAGGTATATTTACTGTATCTTTGAAGATTACATTTCTATGTAAATATCTGTCGTAGAGATCAACACTAGATGTATATTCGTATCCAGCAAAAGTAGTGAAGTGTCCTGGTTTATAAGCATCATCTGCAGCTTTCACTGTTTTTTTCCATGTAGACTTTGCAACCCTATCTACAAGGTCTCTATCAACGCTTCCATCTTGTACACCTTCATTTACAGCTCTAGCAAAAGTTCTAAATAGCCCCGATCTTTTTAAGATAGAGAAAACACTATTGCTTACTGTCTTGTTTAAGTCATGCATAGGTTCAGAAAATTCATACTTTGAGAATTCTGAACTGGTATCTGCAGCTTCTTTGATAATCCCTAAAAAAAACGCGTGATCAGTGACAGCATAAAAATCTAAAGGTCTTTTTAGTTGTATCTCATAACCAGTTGGATGTGGAATTGCTTCTCCTTGAGCAAATCTATAGGCATCTTCTGGATTCGCAATTGTTCCAAAAGTGTAGGCATCAAAAGAATTGGAGGTATGCACATGCAAGTCACCAAAATAGGCGTTCTTATCTGGATTCGGTTCTGGCCTTAGTTGAACATAAGTTTCTTTCTCTGCAGTTTCTACTATCTGAGTATTGTTATTACTGTCAGAACAGGCATTTGCCAATATCAAGAGGGTTATAAGTGCGAAAATTTGTTTGTTCATTTTATTGGCCTAAACGTTTATTAATTTCTTCTTTAAGGAGCCACATCCTGTCTTGCCCCCAAACGGTAAAGGGATTATTCCCATCTAAGTCTGTAATCTTAAAGCTAGGGACACCCCAACAATTTCCTGCATACATGTCTTTAAGATTATCATCTAATACTTTCTTCCATTTTTTAGAATTTAAATCCTTTTTAATTAATGACTAGTCTAGGTCTAGATTGGCTATTAAAGACTGAAGATACTCATCTTCTCCAATATTTATTCCTTCATAAAAGGAAGCTCTTAATAATTCATCTATATATTCAAATCCCTTCCCTGCTTCATCTACTGCGGGAAATAACGAATAAGCTTTTCTAGCTGGTTTTCCAATTGGTGAGTAAATTAATCCCATAGGATAATTGTGCTTTCTACCTTCTCTGGCTGCATCAGAAATTATGTATTTACCTTTTTCTGGCGGGATAGTCATGTTTCTCATAAGCATTGGCAGAACAGGTTTAGTAATTAAATTAACCGGATAGTCATTTCTTATCTCTCTAACTCTTTTGGCGCTGACATAGGTATAGGGACTGTTTAAAGAAGGATAATAATAAAGATTTACCTTCTTATCTGATTCTAGAGTTGAAGGAGATACTAACGCAGGAACACAAACCGGTTCATTGGTTAAATCTTTCTTAACTCCTAATTCAATCAACCTATCTTCAAGATGATGAATTCTATCTACACCCCAATAAAGTTCTTTTTCATAGTAAAAAGCTGAACCAAAATAATAGCCATTTTCTTTTCTTAAGGAATTACCTAAATCTAAATTTTTTGATACTTCTAACTTTGTAGCGCTATATTCTTCTGATAACTCTTCTAAAGAATTTAGATCTCCTTGCCACAGCGCAGTACTTACTCTTTTTGCAATTTCACTAAACCTCTCATCAGTAACTGCAGTCAATATAGAGTTTGAAAGTTCTACTAACTCTTTTTCAGGATAAGCGGTGGGTGTGAAATCTACTCCATAATAAGGTGCAATACGTTTTGCATCTTCCAGACAATAAATGTTGTATAGAGATGGCTCATGAACAGCTTCGGAATCTTCTTCACCAACTAATATTGGTTTTAATGTTATATCGAATGAGGACTGAATTTTGTCTAGGTATTCTACAGTGAGGCTTGAGTAAGGATCGTCCACTTTATGAAAATATAAGACTTCATGACTTCTGCCTTCTTGCTTTCTCAGTTTTTCAGCCTTATCACGAATATTTTTTAAAATTTCATAATTAGAAAAGGTATTCATACCCTTATTTCTTAATTTTGCGCTGATCGTGCGCTTGATCATAAAATTTCTAAAAGCTTTCAATAACATACCTCACCTATAAATCAATCACGAAGGAAACATAAAGAAGCCTTGTGATCAGTTCAATCTAACAATTTTTTTTTGTCATATAAAGAAGATAAATTGTCAGGTTTATGACAAACCTAAAGTTATGGAGCTAAACTCGATCTTGCCTTAACGCCCCATTTTCCATTCTCTTTAGTAACAATATACAGCGATTGATACTTCTTAGTGGGTTGGTTATCTTTATCATATCTTTGAAACACTGTTGATATATGGACCTTGTTTTCAGAGACTAAAATTACCTCCCTAGAAACCCACGCAGAATGATGCCATCCGCTAGCCTCAAGACTGTCAAATATATCAACTGCAGCATAATCTTCTTTAGTATCCCAAACTGAAACTTTACCACTAGCCAATCTGACATGAGGATAATTTAAAGTTTCTGACCAAGCGTCCATGTCTTTAGAGTTGAAGGTATCCATGAAGTTTTCTAGAGTATCTAGGGCATTAACAATTGCCTCCTGATCTTTGGAATTACTCCAGGAAAATAGAGAAATAGTTAAAAGAAATATACCGGTTATATTCTTCAATAAATTATTCATATTTAAGTTCATTCGTTAAGTTTTCTGGCAATAGGTAATAACCAAATACCAAGCCAAGTATTAATAATTAATTTTAGTAATGACATTAAAGCGGCTGGTAAAGACCATATAACATCCAGGAAATCATTCCAGAGCCAAGAATAAATCCAAGCTTTTAAATATTTTAAGAAGGTTAAATCCATAAATTCAGATGTGCTGAATGAAAAAAAACTATAATCAGGGCTCATCAAAAAGAAAAATATCCAAAGACAAAAAGCTATCTGTATGGGAGTTGTGACTATTAAGAAATATACAAACCAGAGCAATAACCTGTTCATTTAGAGTTCCTTTTATAAAAAGATTCCTCATTTTCAAGAATTGCTATTAGAGCTGACTCATTTAGATCAGCTAATTTGGGATTATCATAACCTCTCTCCAGAAGCTCCTGAATATATTCCTTTTTAGTCTTCATTATCAAATTAACACTTATCGGAAATAAAAGTTTTATGATTTATCTAATTTAGAACCTTGATTCTTCCACCGTATTTAGGCTGGTATATGTCAATACCCTTAAGAAAGGCTTCGGTAGCATCTACTACCAAAACTCCACTATCTATGTACTCAAGAGAATTATTGAATTCTAAGTAGCCATCTCCTCCTTGAGTAACAAAATTTGGAGCTGCTACCCAATATTCTTGGTTGTCAGATAATAGCTCTCCATTAATGGCAATATTTTGTGCTGTATTTCCTGGAATAAAAGAGTATTTAACATTTTCAGATACCTGCAATATTCCATTAGTCATTCCTGCGGCATGATCAAATATTTTTTTTACTTGCGATCCTTTCAGTTTAGTAATGACCACAGTATTTGGAAATGGAAAAGCTGAAATAAGATCTCCTTTTGTAACTAAACCAGCTTCGATATCTTGCCTAAGAGCCCCACTATTAACTATTGCAATATCTATTCTTTCATCGAAAGCTTTAATCGCATCAGCAAATAAATTACCCATATTAGACTCTTCTCCATAGGCTCTTACTAGTTTCTCTGCTGTAGAAGTTACAGGAAGAGAAGCAATAACATCTACTTCATCTTGCCAGTAATTAATTTCTCTCAACATATCTTTATCATCGTCTAGCGCATCATCA
>Ga0181580_10004287_pt1 | contig 11604 bp, 10 predicted proteins | sample 071ome_23_FD_132413 | JGI IMG/M metagenome (GOLD analysis project Ga0181580, IMG submission 132413) | Coastal salt marsh microbial communities from the Groves Creek Marsh, Skidaway Island, Georgia - 071403BT metaG (megahit assembly) | ecosystem: Environmental > Aquatic > Marine > Intertidal...
CGAACTCGACACGCTCCAGCGAGACGGACGCACACGGCGATGAGTGGCACCCTCCATCTGTCGGCGGAACGGACGCGCCTCGCGTTGCGACCTGGGAGGCCTGCTCGACTGACCGTCGAGGTGCACAACTCCACCGATGCCGCCGACATGGTGAGCATTGGGATCGAGGTGCCCGGCACAGCGTGGGTGGTCGCTGCGCAACCGGTCACCCGCGTCTCGCGAGCGGAGTCGGTGTTCATTCCAGTGGAAGTCCATGTCGCACCCGATGTGGTCGCCGGAGAGCACGAGGCGGTACTTCGCGTCACGTCCTCGCGCAGTCCCGAGGCCGACGGACTGCTCCGCGTATCGCTGACTGTGGAATCCGACCCGGGGCTCTCGATCACCATCGACCCCTCGGTGGTGCGAGGCACCCATCGAGTCGAGTCCGAAGCCAAAGTGACCAACACCGGTAACACGCCACTGCGCATCGCGTTGGAGACTCTCGATCCGGCAGGCGCCGTGACCTGCTCGGCTACGCCGTCCTCGCTCGCACTTGAGCCAGGAGCGTCGGCGCCCACAACGATCACCGTGTCCGCTCGTCGACGTGCCCTCGGCGGATCGATTAGGCGCCTCGTCGGCATCCGAGCGGAGGGCGTCTCCGAGACCTCACAAGTGTCGACCGAGGAATTCCTCACCTTTCATCATCGGGGCGTGGCGACCGCGAGGATGCTCGCCCTCGCGGTCATTGGAGTCGTCATGGCTGTGCTCGGCGGCCTGTTCTCCCTCGCGACTCTCGCTGACGCCGACGACGCGCCCACCAAGACTCCAGCCTCTGGATTCAGTCTCGGTGGAGCCGCCTCGGCGCCGACCGGTGGTGTGATCGGAACGATCGATGCCCGATCCGACTCGTCTCCCGTCGCGCGGGCACGGGTCACGGCGATCGGCACCGATCGCGATGGTCGAGCGGTGGAGCTCGCCTCGACCGCGACCGATGAGCGAGGCGCCTACCGCTTCCCCTCCCTACCAATCGGAACCCACCGGCTCAACGTCGAAGCCGTGGGGTTCGCTGAGCAGACCGACGACCTCGAGGTGATCGTGGTTCCAGGGGAGGACACCGAGGTCGATCCGATCGAATTGCGAGGACTCGATGGGGAGGTTCTCGGAGCGGTCACTCTCGCCGATCGTTCGCCAGGTGCTGCGGGCCCTGATGAGGTGACGATCACCTCCGAGTCCGTCGACGATCGGCTGGCTGATCCGGTGACGGCGACACCGGACGAGCGCGGCCTCTTCACGATCAGCGGCCTCTCCGCTCCTGGTCGGCACCGCTTAACGTTGACGGCGCCGGGCCATGTCTCGAGGACGATCGACGTCGTGTTAGCCGCCGGACAGTCGCTCACCGTGCCGCAGGTGAGCCTTCCCGGAGAACCCGGCTCGATCGCGGGCCGCGTCGTCGACTCCTCCGGACGACCGGTCGACGGGGTCGCCGTTCGCATCCTCGGCTCGGGAGTCGAACTCGAGGCTGAGACCGATGCCGATGGGCGATACGCCCTGGCTGAGGTGCCAGCCCCCGACACGTTCGTCGTGGAGTTCTTCCTCACTGGATACGAGCGTCAGTCGACCGCTGTGCGCCTCGAGGCCGGGGAGCGTCGCGATGCGGTCAACGGCACCCTGCTCGGCACCACCGCGATATTGAGCGGACGGGTGCTCGATGCCGAGGGAGCCGGGATTCCATCGGCGACGGTCACCGTTCGCGGGGAGGGCTGGTCGACCGTCACCTCCTCCTCGTCGTCGACCACCGCTGCCGGCCAGGTCGGCACCTACCGGCTGGCTGGTGTGCCCGTGCCCGGCTCGTACACCGTCACGGTCGAAGCGGACGGCTACTCGACCCGATCGATCGAGGTGGTGTTCGTGGTGGCGGCCCCGCAGACCGGCATGGATGTGGTCCTGTCGGTCGACACCGGTGCCGTCTCGGGGACGGTGTCCGTCGACGGACTCGCGACCGGGGGTCTCGATGTGTCGCTCGACGACGGCCGAACGTCGCGGCGTGTTGTATCGGCGACGAGCCCTGCGGGTCGATATTCGTTCACGGGCGTTAGACCCGGCTCCTACACCCTCACCGTTGAAGGCCGGGGGGTGGAGACCCGGATCCTTGCGATTCGGGTCGCCGCCGGCGGGTCGGTCACCGTCGATGTGTCCACTGAGGCGGCCGACTGATGTTCGTGCAGGTGCGCCCCCCAGAGGCCCGTGTCGCGGCGGGATCGTCGATCGACCTTGAGGTGCTCGTGCACGACACGGACGGGGACCTGAACGGGGCCCCTCTTGAGGTCGACCTCCTCGGCGTGCCGGGTCGATGGGTGACCACAGGCGCCTCACCCGCCGATGCCTGGGTAGGCCCCCGCATCGCCATTCAGATGCGGGTCGATGTGCCTCGGCACTTCGCTGCCGGTGAGCTCGTGCTGGCGGTTCGAGTGCGGCCGGCCGGATCTGAGGCCTCCCTCGACTCGGCAGCCTTCGAGCGAGTGGTGATCAACGTCTCGGAGGCGCCGTCGGTGCGCCTGACCGTTGAGCCGTCTGTCCTGTCGGGCAGGCGGCGGGCGCGCGGGTCGATGATCGTCGCCAACGACGGCTCGTCTCCCATCCTCGCGGCGCCCTACGCCATGGATGTGGAGGGTGCTGTCCGGGTGGCGTTTGATCGGGCTCGCGTTGAGGTCGGCCCGAACTCCTCGACGAGGGTCGGGGTGACGGCTGATGGCGGCCGCGCCTGGTTTGGACGACCAAACCGCCGCGCGATCACCCTCGGAGTCGAGGCCGGCGCTCGAGTTCCTCTCGAGGTGCCCGTCGTGCGACCCGCCCGCATTGGCCCGATCCTGTCAGCGCTCCTGTTCGCCGTGCTCGCCCTCGCCCTGTTGGGTGTGTCCGCCGCCCCCGGTCTTCTGCGAGACCGCGAGGCGGACAACCCGGAGGTGAGCGCACCAATCGATCAGCCAGCGGGGCTGGGGCGACTCGCGGGCTCCGTCGTCGAGGGGCGAGTGGTTGCGCAGTCCGATGGCTCGACGATCGACGGAGCGGTCGTTGAACTGTTCGCGGCCGACGACCCGGTGTCACCGGTGGCGGTCGCGGCGAGCGGAGTCGACGGCGCCTTCACGCTGGTATCGCCGAGTCCAGGACCACACCTCGTGCGCCTGTCCGCGGCGGGATTCACAACGGCTTGGCAAGGAGGCACATCTCGTCCCGACGCGGTCGTCGACGTTCCCACTCCGGGTTCCGAGGACGGGTCCACCGTTGACATCGGCGACCAGGTGCTCACCGGAGACACGGGCCGGATCTCCGGTCGGGTGACCGGCGTCGATGCGACCGGCTCCAGCCTGAGCGCGCGCGTGCTCACCGACGACGATGCTGAGGTGCGCGAGCTGCCCATCGGAGTCGGGGGCACCTTTGAGCTGGTTGACCTGCCCGCCCCATCGCAGATCTCACTCGAGGTCAGCGTCGCCGATCGGCTGGTCGCCTCGCACACCGTCTCGCTTCTGGCCGGAGGAAGGGTGTCCGATGTGGTGCTGACCACCTCCGTGGGGGAGGGGCGCGTTGTCGGGACGGTGTCCACCGAGGCCGGAGGGCTCGGCGGCGTATCGGTGGTGGTGAGCGATGGTTCTCAACGTTGGGAGACGGTGTCGTTAACCCAGGGCGACATCGGCTCGTTCTCCTTTGAGGGGGTGCCGGTCTCGCCTCGACTGACGGTCACCGCCACCCGAGCCGGCTTTGTCTCGGCTTCGGTGGTGACCTCGTTCGGTCGCGACGGCGTTGCTCGCGCCGATCTCCGACTTGAGCCCGCCGATGGTTCCATCTCCGGTGTCACCACCATCGCCGGTGGTGATCCGGTGAGCGGCGTTGAGATCGCGGTCGGCGGGCTGACCGGAGATGGTTCGATCGGTGTGGGAACCGTGTCGGTCGATCGGGTCGGAGTTGGGGCCGGCCGGTTCACGCTGTCCGGCCTGACGGTTCCCGGCGAGTACGTGCTCACCTTCTCTCGTGATGGTCTGGTGACCCAGACGCGGGAGGTCACCCTTACTCGGGACGATCCGAGGATCGACGACCTCGTGGTTGGTCTTCCGAGTGAGGACGCGCTGGTGAGCGGAACGGTGACCGGGCCCGGTGGTGCCGCTCTCGCCGATGCCTCAGTGGTGCTCTCCGATGGCACCACGGTGGTGCGCACGGTCAGTGCCGATGACCCGGCCGGTCGTTTCGAGTTCTCGGGGATCGCGCCCGGGGAGTTCACGCTCACCACGCGGGTGCCGGGAGCGCTTCCGGTGGTGACGCGGGTGACGGTGGGTGCCGGTTCGACCGTGGAGGTCGGTGTGGTGGTCGGGGAGTCATCGACGGTTACCGGTCGCGTGGTCACCGGCGGTACTCCGGTCGGTTCGGTAGCGGTGAGGGTCTTCCGAGTGGTCGATTACCCCGGGCCCGCGAGCGCCGCGGTCGCCGCCACGGTCTCGGCGTCGGACGGCTCCTTCAGCCTCTCGGGCTTCGACACGCCCGGCACCTTCGTCGTGACCGCGCAGTCGCCATCCGACCCCACGGCCACGGTGGCCTCGGTGGTGGTTGAGGTCCCGGTCGCAACCGTCATCGCCGTCGGTGATCTCGACGTCTCGAGCGACTGACCTGATCGAGCGAGGACCTCGCCGGTCGATCAGCGCGGGTCGAGGCAGAGAACCTCAGAGGGTGTCTCCACCCAGGTCACCCCGGCGCCGCAGATCTCCGGTGAGGTCCGTGGCACCCTCGGGCCGTCGTCGTCGAGGGAGCCGGCGAGCGCGGTCGACCTGATGACGGCGAGTTTCACGCGATCGACGACGTCGATCGGGATACCTGCCCCGAGAGTGGCCGAGTCGAGCGCATTACGTGTCTGCTCCGCGAGGACACCGTCGATCGTGATGTCGACGCCGAGGTCGGCGAGGATCGTCTGCGCCTCTTCGATCTCGGTTGCGGTCAGCTCGTCGGCCGGGTGCTCGGCCTCGGAGGCGATCGAGTAGTCGGCGGAATCGCAGGTCGATGGGGTGAGTAGCCCGTCCGCTCCGGTTGAGGCACAACCACCGACGGCCCAGGTGGTGATCTCGATGGCGGCGATCGTCGTGGTTGGCGGGGTCGTCGTGGTGGTGACGACTGTCGTGGTCGGCGCGATGGTGGTCGCCACCGTGGTTGAGGGGGTCACCTCGTTAGCGCCGCGCTCATCCCACCAGTCGAGCAGCCGCGGGACGGCGACGAGGGCGAGGATCGCGAGGGCGAGTAGCGCGACGACGACTCCGAGGATGACGAGGAGTTTTTTCGAGGAGTCTTTCGGGGCGTCCGGGTCGACGAGTTCGGGTTCGACGGCGGACTCGCTCGGCCCGGTGCTGTCCCCGGTTTCAGTTGAGCGCAGGGCCTGCGGGTTCACGAGGCGCATTCCTCGTGGGGGTTTGAAGCCGCTCGGCATCTTCATGTTGCTCAGCGACTTGCCGGTGTACCTCCGGGTGGTGCGCTCGAGTTTGCTGAGGCCGGGTACGTGCCGACGGAGCTGTCGGAGCACCGTGTTCTGGATGCCGCGCGAGACCACGGCGAGAGTCTCGCACAATTCCTACATTCACCGCTCCTGTGTTTCGCCGGCTGGAGACGCGGGGGCTTCTCCGTCCGGTGTGGTGTTGTCAGAACGGTGTGAAACGGGTGCGTGGCCGATGGGGTCGATACGGGAACCTCCGATGGTGCCTTGTCGCGCTCGGCCCCAGCGGGTGACGTCGGTTCGTGTGGGTTCCGTCGTGCGCCGACTTCTTGTCGGCGTGACCGTTCTCGCTGGGGTCGGCGCGTCGGCCGGTTGCGGAGGCGAGGAGATCCGCGCCGAATCAGGCGAGGTTGTCGCGCCTGGCTCGTGGTCGGTGTTCGATCTCCGCGCGGGCGACTGCATCGATGCCGGAGACGTCGAAGGCGACATCTCTGACGTCGGCCTCGTGCCCTGCGATCAGCCGCACACCCAAGAGGTGTTCGCCACGGTCGACAATCCGGAGACCGTCTACCCGGGTGCCTCCGAGCTCGCGCTCTGGGCTGATGGCGCGTGTCTCGCCGAACTCCGTTCTGCCCTCGGCCTCACGCTCGCCGACGGGGTCTTCATCTCGTATCTGCTTCCGAGTTTTGACGGCTGGAACAAGAACGACGACCGGACGGCCGTCTGCGTGCTGGTGTTCCCCGATCGCGGTTCGGTGATCGGCTCGTACATCGCTGGAACAGCGGTGCAGACCGCCGTGAGCACCACGGAGGTCTCAGGCTGATGGGGATCATGGTGTCCTCCGGCGCGCAGATGATGTGCACGTTCGGTGCTGCGCCTTCGGCGCTGAATGTTTTGCCGGTCGGGATGGTGAACGCCGGCGGCCCGGCTGCGGCAACGATCATGGACAACAAGCCGATGGTCAATATCGCGCCATTCGGTATGTGCATGTCGATGGCGAACCCGCAAGTAGCGGCGGCCACCGCGGCCGCGCTCGGCGTGCTCACCCCGATGCCGTGCCTTCCGAACATCCCGGGGCCGTGGGCTCCGGGTTCTCCGACGGTGCAGATCGGCGGCAAGCCCGCGCTGACGAACTCGTCGAAGTGCATGTGCGCCTACGGCGGAGCGATCTCGATAATGGTGCCCGGCCAGTTCACGGTGATGGCGCCGTGAAGGTCCGTCGTCCCCTTCGTTTCGAGGCGGCGGCCGCTCGTCGGTGCCCCGTTGGCGGCCGCGGGAAATGGCCTCTTTCCCGGGCGGGAACGGTCATGTATTGTTCCTACCTCCACACGAACCGGAGGTATCCATGCCCAGTTACTTGACCCCTGGCGTCTACATCGAAGAGGTCCCCTCAGGCTCCGCCAGCCTGTCCGCCGGGGCGACCGCGATCGCGGCCTTCGTCGGTTTCACCGAGAAGGCACCGAAGGATGACCCGACCGATCCCGAGGGTCTCAAGCCCCGCTTGGTCACCAACTGGGCTCAGTACGAGTCGCTCTACGGAGGCTTCGTGCCCGGCGCCATGCTTCCCCACGCCGTCTACGGCTGGTTCCTCAACGGCGGCTCGGTCTGCTACATCGTGCGCATCCCGCACAACCGCCCGTCGGAGGAGCCGGGTCAGATGGCCCTGCCGGCCGCTGACCGCGCCATCGGTCAGGTTCTCGAGTTCGAGTCGATCGGGCCGGCCGACGGCGTCACCGTCGCCGTGACCAACGCCGAGCCGCTCGACAATCCCGACGGTGATCCGATCCCGACCTTCGACATCGAGGTCGTCAAGGACGGCGACGTCGTCGAGACCTACGAGCGCGTGACGATCGCCGCCGGCGATCGGAACGTGGTCGACACCATCACCGGCACCTCCGAGCACGTCAAGGTCGCGACCAAGGTCGACATCACTCCGGATATCGATCTCACCCTTGCCCAGCCGAAGCCCGGCCTCTACCCGATCCAGCCCGCCCCGCGTGAGCCGGTCGAGGTGAAGGCTGCGACCTTCGCCGGTTCCGAGACAGCTCGCAACGGCATCAACGGCCTCGTCATCGCCGACGACGTGACGATGGTGATGGTCCCCGATCTCGTGACCGCAGCCACGAAGGAGGACGGCTCGATCGACCTCGGTATGTGGAAGGCGGTCCAGACCGCGGTGATGAACCACTGCGAGGGCCAGGCCAACCGCATGGCCGTCCTTGACTCGCCTCCCGGGATGTCGGTCCAGCAGGTCAAGGAGTGGCGCACCGACGTCGCCATGTACGACTCGGCTTTCGCTGCCTTCTACTACCCGTGGATCAAGGTCTCGAACCCGGTTCCGACCAACGGCGACGATGAGATCCTCGTCCCGCCGTGCGGTCACATGGCCGGGCTCTGGGCGCGCGTCGACGACACCCGTGGTGTCTGGAAGGCCCCCGCGAACGAGATCGTTCGTGGAGCGCTCGACGTGGAACTGCCGATCACTAAGGCCGAGCAGGGCCTGCTCAACCCGATCGGCATCAACTGCATTCGCCCGTTCGGCACCCGCGGTATCCGGGTGTGGGGCGCGCGAACCCTCTCCTCGGATTCCGACTGGCGCTACATCAACGTGCGTCGTCTGTTCAACATGATCGAGACCGCGATCATGGAGGGCACGCAGTTCGCCGTGTTTGAGCCGAACGATCAGAAGCTGTGGGAGGGCGTGAAGCGCACCGTCGGCGCGTTCCTCCGTGGCCTCTGGCGCGATGGGGCGCTCTTCGGCGCGACCCCCGACCAGGCGTTCTTCGTTAAGTGCGACGCCGAGAACAACCCGCCCGAATCGATCGACGAAGGCAAGTTGATCGTCGAGGTCGGAATCGCCCCGGTGAAGCCCGCCGAATTCGTCATCTTCCGTATCAGCCAGTTGAAGGACTCCTCGTCCTGATCGGGCGGGGTTCATTCAACCCGAGAGCAACCAACACCACCACACCGAAGGAGTGACTCGCCGTGAGCGACCATGATTCAGAATTCCTGGGTTCCCAGTTCGGGCTCGAGATCGATGGAGTCGAGCTTGCTCGGTTCACCGCCGTCTCGGGTCTCGGATACGAGAGCGAGGTCGTGACCTTCCAGGACACGCTTGCCGACGGCAAGGTCGTCACCCGCAAGCGCCCCGGGCGTATCAGCTTCCCTGACATCGTGCTCAAGCGCGGTCTCTCGGCTGACAACGCCCTCGTCGACTGGTATCAGACCGTCATCGACGGCGCGGTCGAGCGCAAGAGCGGTTCGGTTGTTATCTACGACCAGACCTCGACGGAACTCGGTCGGTGGAACTTCGAGAACGCGTGGATCTCGAAGTGGTCGGCCTCGGATCTCGACGCTGGTACTGACGACATCATGATCGAGGAGATCACGATCTCGCACGAGTACATGGAACGAGCCTGACCCCTCGGGGAATGGCCTGAGAGACGGAGGTCCGGGACATGGCGCTGCGCACTGAATTCGAGTTCATCCTTCCGAAGGGGCTCGTCGACGACGACGGCATGCTCCACCGGGAGGGGACGATGCGCCTCGCCACGGCCCGCGACGAGTTGGAGCCGCTGCGCGATCCCAAGGTGCGCGACGCCGACGACCCGTATCTCACCATCGTGGTCCTGTCGCGTGTGATCGTCGGACTCGGCTCGAAGTCGCGGGTAACGCCCCGGGACATCGAGGGGCTGTTCGCCGCCGATCTCGCGTACCTCCAGGACTTCTACAGCGTTGTCAACTTCGGAACGGAGGACGAGATTGAGGCTCTCGTCCAATCAGTCGACGCGTCCCGTCCGGCCACCGCTCGCGGTGGTCGGACGGACGTCGACGAAGTTCCTGCCGTCGCCGAGTTTGATGGCGGCGACGATTTCGAGTCCGATGACGACGAGTCGGAGGAGGCGGTCGCGCCGACGGCGCCGCGACGAGCCCGCATCGAAGAGGTCAAGCGCTCGGCCCCGACCGGGACCGACCCCGATGCATGAAGCGCTACCCGGAGTCCGCGCTCTGGGATGAGCTGACCTATCTCGCCTATCACCTGCACTGGTCACTGCCCGATCTGCTCGACCTGGCGCACCGCGACCGGGTTCGGATCATCAACATCGTCTCGGAACTGAACCGCCGATCGATCGAGACCATTCGCAATGGCTAAACTTTCCTACAAACCCGCGCCGCGTAACCGAGATCACCTCTTCCAAGAGGCGACCTCGAACGCTCACTCCTTCCTGCTCGAGGTCGACGGGCACCGGATCGGACGGTTCACCTCGGTCTCGGGTCTCAAGATGCAGGTCGAGGTGGAGAGTTACGTCGAAGGCGGGGTGAACGGCTTCGAGCACAAGCTCCCGGGCCGGGTCACCTGGGAGAACCTCGTGTTCAAGCGCGGTGTCACGGTCGACGACAACTTGTTCAACTGGTTCAACCTGACCGTTGGCACGGGGTTCGACAAAGAGAACTCGGTAGCCCGAGCCACCTGCGCTGTGACGATGCTCTCGGCTGCTGGCAAGCGGCTCCGTTCATGGAACATCATCGACGCCTTCCCGGTGCGCTGGTCTGGTCCGGACTTCAGTGCGGAAGCTGAGGAGGTTCCGGTCGAGGAGCTGGAGGTGGCCCACCATGGCTTCACAGCCACCACCTTCTGAACCGACGGCCGACCAACCCGGTGTCGCAGGTGACGGCGAGGTCCGCCTCAAGCGGGCGCTTCGACCCATCTCCCGCAGTCGTCGCCGGCCGATCAGCCGCATAGGGACGCTGCTCAGGTCGACTCTCGGGTTTGGACGCCGACTCGGCACGGGACTCTCGCGCCGTGAGCAGGTGTCGTCTCCGGTCGGTGCCGCAAGCGTCCGGGTTCCCGATGGGGCATGGCACCTTCCGGTGGCAGAGGAGCAACCGGCCGGACCGGTCGATTCGCAGATGGCAGCGCTCGCTGCCTCCATGCGACGGAATAGGCCGACGCGTCAGCGCGAACCGGAGAAGCGCGGCATTCCGCTGGTGTCCCGGCGGATGGGTCGCGCGCGGAATGGAGAACTGAGCGGACCGACCGCGTTGCCCAAGCGGATCCGCGCGGCCGAGTCGGCCGTTCCGATGAACGAGAGCCATGGTGCGGATCGGGCCGCCGAGCGAGCCAACCAAGTCGGCGGTGCCGCGCGGCCCACGTCGCCTTCGGAACGTGGCTCGCGTGAGCGGACCGACCGTGCGAATCCGCGACCATCGAGTCCGACTCCGCCCGCTCCCCGAGGCTCGACTTCGGCTCGTCCACCGGCGCAGCCGCGCGGTGATCGATCGATGCCGCGTCGGTCGACGCCGAGTGGGCCAGCGACTCGTCGCCCGGCTCAGCGTGGCGACGGTTCCCCGACCCAATCCCCGCGCGGTGCGAGTACCTCATCGAGTTCTTCGCCTCGATCCGGATCAGCGCCGGCGCTCCGCCGCTCACCCGGCACGGTTGCCGGCCCGGGCGGGTCCTCGGTTCGTTCGGCGATGGCCGTAACGCGCGGCGCGGCGGCTCAGTCGTTGGCGATGATCACCGCTCAAGTCGACGCGGCCCAGGCCGAGTCGAACCCTGTTGAGTCGAATCCGGGTGAATCGAGCCCAACCCTCGCTCGCTCCTCGCGATCAGATCAGGCCGTCACTGGACGCGGCCATCTTCGGCTCGTGCCCCCGATGATCGAATCGGAGGTGTCGGACACGACCCTCAAACGAGCGGCCGTCGATGCGCCGACTGTAGAGACGCCAACCGCAACCGACCCGAGCCCCGACCGGCCGACCGTCAACGCCGTGACTGATGGTGCCGCACAGTCCGAGGTCGTCAAGGCGCCTCCAGCGGCTGCGACCCCCCGCAGCGTTCGTCGTCACCGGATGGGAAGGATCCCTCGCTCACTCTCGGCTCCAGTTCTCGCCGGTCGTCGGCCCGGCGACGGACGTCGTGTTGTCATCGCTCCGGGCGGCCGTCTGCTGAGACGCGAGATCGATCAGTCCTCGGCTCCCCCCAGTCGGCCCCTAACAACGTGGCCAGGTGATGCGGTCGCGGCCGCCCTCGGGCGCAGCGCCTCGCTCGATGCGGCACCGGCGGCTCCCATGTCGGCCCCGGTAGCAGCCACGGCCCGCACGGCTCAGGCAGTCTCCTCAACCGGTGGAGCCACCGCCTCGGAGTCGTCATCGCA
>Ga0181580_10004292_pt1 | contig 11597 bp, 12 predicted proteins | sample 071ome_23_FD_132413 | JGI IMG/M metagenome (GOLD analysis project Ga0181580, IMG submission 132413) | Coastal salt marsh microbial communities from the Groves Creek Marsh, Skidaway Island, Georgia - 071403BT metaG (megahit assembly) | ecosystem: Environmental > Aquatic > Marine > Intertidal...
TCCCTTGAATATAGTGGATTAGCTACTCGTTTCCTTCCAGATCACTTCACTTTAGGTCAGATTCAAGATATATATGAGATTATTTGGGAAGTTGAATTAGACCCTGCAAACTTTAGAGAAAAACTAACCAATGTTGAAGGGTGGATAAAAGAAGTTAAATCAGAGCCTAAGAATATGGAACCAAGAAGAGGAAAGCCTCCTACATGGTATAAAGAACATGACATTCCACAGTTTGATAGGATGATAACTAATCCTGAGGGTTCAGTTATTAGAGAGAAAGAATCTGAATATCAAAAAGAACTTGATAATTTAACTGGTGAAATTCCTATTGTTAAAAATTAGCTAAAACCGCTAATTTTCTTTAATTCTTGAGTTGTTAACAAAGATTCTAAATAAAATCTATATATTTTGAAACCATTTATACCAGTATCCTGATAATAATTTTTAACTAGATACAAGCCATCGTATCTATATCCAATCTTAGGTCCATAAAATACCTGGTGTCCTCTAACAACTCTAATTGGAATTTTTTTTTCAAAATTAATTGATAATGCTTTATTTCCGAGAGTTAATTCTTGATCTTTTATTACCCTACCCCTACTATCTCTACCTCCTTGCCCTGTATAAGTCACTTCAGATAATTTATCTAAATCATCTTCATATCCTCCAGAAATCACAATAGAGTAAGCACCTTTAAATTGACTGCCCCAAATACCAGATTGAGATGGGGTATGAATACCTGATTTAGTTAGCTCTTTTCGATTTTGATATATGTTTCCAATAAGTTTTGAATCAATTACTCCAAACAGAAAATCTCCTACCTAATATTTGTAATTATAACTTCTTTTACTAAACCTGTTTTTCTTTTACTGCCAACACTATTAACACTTCTTGATACATCAACATCTAAACTGTAAAAAATATTTTTAGGGTTATAAATTTCTTGAGTAAGAGAAGTGTTGCTGTTTGTTAAAATAAAATATCCACCAATTTGGTTTATCTTATTAATTTTTTCTGCAAGAAGCTTGTGTTCCTTAATACTAAAACCTTCGCTTGAATAATCTGAAAAGTTTGAAGTACTACTCAAAGGAATATAAGGAGGATCTAAAAACAATAAATGATTTTGTCTTGTTGTTTTAAAATTTATATTTTGTGTAAAACTCCCAACACTTAGCTTAGCTTTTTTGAGTGAATTTTGTACAGCAGCCAAATTATCTTCGTCATAAAGCTTTAATTTTTTTGATGATTTATTAAATGGAACATTAAAACAACCTTTTTGATTTTCTCTATAAACTCCGTTAAAACAAGTTTTATTAATTGCTAAAAGTAATGCTGCTTGATAAATTTTATTTGAATCGCTTTTTCTTTGCTTAACTTTAAGTTTATTAAATTCTGAAACCCATTTAGTATATATGTGCTTTTTTTGATCAATTGTTAATTTAGAGTTAAATTTTGATTCAAATAAATTTAATTGACTTATTATTTTTTTTAATGAACCATCAAATTCAATATTTTGTAAAACCTTGTAGAAATTTATTAAGCTACTGTTTATATCAGAAATATAAGCGTAGTTAATGTAACCTTTTAGCCACAAATCAAAATATAAAGCACCTCCACCAAAAAAAGGTTCGTGATATATGAATCTTTTATTTCCAGTAAATTTTATATATTCTAAAATTAAAAGCTCTAATTGGTTTAATAATTGTGATTTGCCTCCAACCCATTTAAGCGGAGGTTTTATAAAAGTATCAATTTCAAATAGCTGGTTCTTCAAATTAATTTATTCCAGCCTCTTAGAACTCCTATGGTGTCAATTAAATCGTATACTTTCTTTAAATCAGTTTCATTTACATTAAAATCATCTGGGCCACCATCAAATTTAAATGTATTTTTTTTCTGTTGCCATATTTCAAATTTTTTTACATCAATATTTGGATTTTGAACTCCTGGAATAATCCTTTTAACTAATAAGTAGTCAATTATCGAAGTTTGAATTATTCCTTTATCATCATCTGGAACAGCCAGTACGTTTCTCTTTGTTTTATTTTCAAATCTTTGAGGACTATCAAAATTTGCAAAATAAGTAGACATTCCAATAGCCAGCGGTCTTTTGTGAAAAATATTATATTGAGATATTCTATCAGTAAAATAAGTTGTACATGAAAATGCATCCAGTGCAGATTTATAATTTTTACCATTTCTAGTTAGCTCTACAATCCACCATCTAGAAGCTATTAAATTTCCTTTATGTACATCACTTATACTTTGTCCTATAAATACATCCTTACTTTTTAACTCTCTTTTATTTTCTAAATTGATTCTGTATTTCAGATAATTTAATGCTGAGATGTTTGAAATAATTAAAGAGCACCATAGCTCTGGCCTTGAAGCTTCTGACAAACTTAACCTTAATAAATTATGAAGATTTAATCCGATAAAGGCATCTGTGTAAGCGGCTTTTGAAATATTAAATTCTTGTTTGTCAATCTTTAGGAATACTATTACTTTTTCTGGATCAGTAGCATCTTTAAATATTGTGTCTATACCATCAATATTAATTGGTCTATTTAAATTTAATTTAGCTTTTTCCTCAGTAGTAAGTTCATAATTTTTGTTTAAATCAATTGTTAAAATGTTTTGGTCATTTAAATTATTTCTTAGATATTTATAGTTAAATATTCTTAATTTAGAAGCCACTTCTATCACCATCTTCATTTGAGCCAGTTGAATCTTCAATAATTTCTAGAAGGTTGTTGAAACCTTCCAATTTCGCACTAGGATTAAATTCTTTTTGAAAAGCTAAATTAAACCTAATAAATAGATCTTTTGATTCGTCATGTATTGATGATTTCCAAAACTTATATACTCTTAATTTTTCTTCATTTTTTAATTCTGGATACAGCATTAAGCTCATAGCATTAATTTTTTTAAAATTAATATCGGCTGTTTCATTTTCTAACTCTTCTTTTAAATCTGAGTAAACGTTTTCAATAGCATTTGCCTCGTCTAAACTTCCACTATTGTATTGTTCTCTGTACTCAAGTTTGAAAGATGAAAGTAAAAGCATAATTGAAGAAAATTCATACATATACGCATTACTTGAAAAATAAAGAATCATCAAATCTCTCAAACCTTGTAAATTTTTATTAATGTTTTCATCGAAAATACTTTCAAAAATCTTGTTGTAGTTTGAATTCATGTAAATAGTTGTTAAATCGTTTGATTCAGAAGGAGTAATTAGAGAATAAAACTTTTTACCACTGAATTCATCAATAAACGTTTGTAGATCAACACTTAAATTATTTTCAGTTTCGCCACTAAAATCTGATATTCTCCAATCAAATAAACTATTTCCCAGTTCAGGAGGAACTCTCTTATCTGTAAATATTTGAAAAAAAGATGATTCTGCTACTAATTTTTCATTTTTTAAAATGTCTGCATATAAAGAGACTATCCCAGAAAAATTATTTCTATACAATATAAATGTTGCACTATATTTGTTTAGTTTTACACCATCAATAGTTCTTTCACCGTTTTTTTTACATTCAATAAATTGATAAAAGTTTGTAACATCACAATTAATATGTACTATCGTTTTATCTAAATTAACAGTTGTTGGAACATAAACTTCTATGGAAATCTCTGCTTCTTTCCAGTCTGGTATTTCATATAAATAGCCTTTTTTAAACTCTGAAGTTTTATTCCAATTTAAACTCATAGATTTTGAAAATTCAGTGTCTACAGAAATTAAATCAATTGATATATCAGCTTTTTGAACACCAAACTTTCCGACATTACTAGTTAGTGGCATCTACTACCTCATTTCTGTTTATTTTTTTTATAGAAAAATCTAATTTAAAATCTAATGAAGAAACATCAATTCCTGATTTACTTAGTGAATCAAGTTTTAATACAACTTTAAATGTGTTGTCACTATCAGATTCATTGCTCATTAAAAATTTATATTTTTGAGGATCTTTTTTAATTGATAACTTTCTATGGTTTATATCTTCCCACGGACTGTTATCTCTAGTAATTTCTGAAAATTTTACAAAGGTTCCCTTGTCTTCTTTTTCAGAAACTATTGCACGTATCAATTCAATTTCATAAATTGATTTTTTTGGTGAAAGCAAAGTTACCTCAATCTCATCTGGTGATTTTCTAGTTTGGGACTTAACAAGGTTAATTTCGTTTTTAACAGGCGGGTTTGCTAACCTAAATAGTGATTTTAAGTATTCGTTTTCTTCATTAATTTTATTTTGATTTCTATAGAAAAATTTTTGTATATTGTTAAAAATAGGTTTTTCAAATTGTCTTTGTATTCTAAACTTACCCCACCCATGACTAGCGTTTCTAAAATATCTCCACAATTTGCTATCAGGTTGCTCATTGGCTATTAAATTATGAGTTGCATTTTCACATAGTCGAAAAACTTTTTCGGCTAAAATTGTAGTTTCGCTGCACTCTTCACTAGATCCCAACATGGTTATTGCCGTGAAGCAAATATCATCTCTGGGTATTTTGACCTCTTCGGCATATCTAATTACAATTCCAACATTTCTGAAAAGAGCTACTTTGTTTCTAAATTTGCTTAAATTTCTATCATTTAATTCTTCAATGTTCTGATGCAAATTTAAATATGTATTGGGATTGTATTCTTGAGTTCCTTTTGTACTTTCTCCTTCATCACTTTTAGGAAGGTATATTTCATTTATGATTTTAAAATACCTTAAATCCTCTTTATACTCTGTTTCTGATATTTTAGAGTTTTTTACCTCTCTAAAAGTATCCACGTATGGTTTTACTATATTATTTTTAATTGGTTCAACTTTAATTTGTTCGAAAGTGCTTTCATCTCGATATCCATTTTCTATCTTTGCAGATCTTATGCGAACATCTAATCTTCCAGATTCAATAGCTGGCCAAAGCCAAATTGAACAATTTTTTTCTATAATCGATATTAAATTTTCAAGGTTGAGCTCCATATTAGATCCTAGAATTTCAGATTTCAATACAGGTATTTGTACGGTAGTCCCCGTTTGACTACCCAAACAATCAATATATAAATTTCTTGCTATGTCTAAGTTATTCCAAAAAGATCTTGTGTTGTTAGATTTAGGAAATTCAAGACTAGCATCTTCAGTATTGGGTATTTCACCAAAGTTCCAATTGCTTTGTAATATTATGTCAGATCCCTCAAGATTATAGTTTTCGACTGGTCTTTGCAAAGATCCAGCATAAATTCGATATTTTGAATTTTTAATTTGTCCATAATTTTCCGGATTGTCAATATTAGTGCACGTTATAAACATTCCTAATGAAGAAATGTTAGAAAAAGAATTTTTTCCTAAACCCCAGGAACCGCCACCAGTGACGCCAGCATTCTGATTATTTGTTTTATGAAATGCATAATGTTTTGATTCTTCATCAACTCTCTGTTTAACGTCAGGTCCAGTCAAGCCAGTCGTATTAGTATCAGTAATATTTATCAAAAATATTGAGTCTTCACTTATCATTAACTTTTTAGTGGCGTTTAGTAATTTATAATCTTCTTCAAAGAGACGGTTTCCTATCGCATCTTTTTTATTCTTTAAATATTCTTCTAATGAGTTATACAATGTCATAAATGAATTTTCATAGTCTATAGCTGCTTTCCAATTTTCTTTAGCCTGACCATTTAGTTCTATAATTTCAAAGTTCAACCCTACACTAAATTTTTTATCAAAATTTAATAATGTTGATTTCTCAATGGTTTCATTTATATGCTTTAGTGCATCTAAACTATTTTGTGCACTTTCTTTAATTAATGAGCGAAAGGGATCGGTGTTAAACTTTTCTTCGTCAGATTTTTGGTCATATATTCTATCAATTAAACCTGTACGCCACTTTAGAATACTCATAAACTATTTAAAACCTTACTAATCAAAATACTAGATCTAATCTCTAAAAAAACTTTAAATTCTTTAGTTTTATTAATTTCAAAAATAAATTTACGTATGCTATTTTCTTCCCAATATATTTGAGTCTTAAATTCGTACAACAAATCATATTCTTGATTTTCAATAAGTTTATTTACATATTCTGAAGGTAATTTATTAGATTTCTTTTGATTATTCTTTTTTGAAAGATAGCAAAGGTTACCTATATGGTTTAGTTGTAAATATTGATCTAAATAATTAGAGATTTTAATTCTATTAAGAGGAAAAATGTGATCTACTTCCATAGATGAATTAAAATTTGAAGATCCAAGCTGTAAGAGAAGCTTATCCAAGTTTGAGATTGAGTTACTGGGTCTCACAGAATTGCTAAATTTAAAATTTATATAACCAATTAGCAATTTTTCTAAATCTTCAGGACTTTGATAACTAATAAAGTTATATTTTGAATAAAAATTGCTTGTTATAAGCAAATAAAGGTAGTGACTATTGTCAATAACATCCTGTTTTAAGGACGCATAGAATAGTGCATTTCTGAAAGATTCATTTTTTAATCTTTCCAAATTATTTTGATCAATTGATAGATGCAGAAAATTATCATCGAAAATATTTGTTGTTTTATCAACTAAAGTACTAATCAATTAATTCCTCCTCAACTAGTTGGTAATGGTCTTGGCTTCCATTTTTGGATATGCTTTTTTAGTGTTTCTTTCCAAATTTCTTTTAATTTTTGTGTCACGATTTCTTCAAACCTTGTTCAGTATTTTTATCTTTTGTCTCTTGATATAACTTAAGTAGCTCTTTTGGATCTAATTCAGCAGAATATCTACCTTCTACTGTTTCTTTTTCTTGACGTTCAAACTTATCAAATGCAACTTTAAATGAGTTATGTACTTTTTGATGTGCAGAACGTAATTCATCTAGTGGTTTCTTAACCGCTGAACTAGAAAAGTAATAGTTATTTGTATTAGACATGTTTTCTAAATTGTTAAGGGCATTAATTGCATTTTTAAGCCTCTTTTCAAAGTATTTATTAAACCTTGCAGATTTGAGCAAATTTTTCACATCTTTATTTTTGAAAAAAGTTGCTCCATATTTTTCTATTAAATCTGAGTTATTTATAAGTGATCCATAACCGTCATTTAAAAATAATTTTATAATTTTTAACTGATCGCTTTCAGACAGTTCAGTATTAAGTAAACCTTCTGTATTTGTTTTGTCCATTTTTAAAACCTTTCGTAATCTGTTTGTTCAATCAAAATAAAATTTTCGCATGTCTCACATATACCTACTTCTAACCCAATCTCCTCGTTGTTCTGAGAAAGCTGTTTTCTTAAAATAGAGAAAGATTTAGTTCTCCATAGGGTAGTTTTACAGCAATTATTCATTAACTGTATATTATCTATAACGTTTACATTTAACATATAATTAACTATAGCTGCTGTATAAATTATACAAAGTCTATATGCAAATTAATTTTATTTAATTTTACCTAAATACTCAATAAATATAGGCTTTTTATGATTATTGTATGAAGAGTGGGAAAAATTTATTTAATTTTTCTTAGTCTTTTGTACTCTTCAAGCTGTTCTAAGGTATATGGTTTTTGAGTTCCATTTATAGATCGAATCCATATTTCTCCATGTCTATCCTTAGCTAATTCAAAACCTTCTGGCAAAGGTCGTATAAAAATATCAACTACAGGATTATTTTTAGCTTCCCCTATATCGTGCCAACCTATTGAAATATGATTTGTAACGATACCAATACCAAGCAAGTTAATTAATGAATTCCTCAGAGTTAACAAATAGCTATCCCAGGAAGATGCTCCTCCACCAACAAATTGATAATCTGAAGAAATACCAACTTTATTATTTTCTTTATCAATCCCAATTAAGATGTGGCTATCAACAATGCCATTTAACATACCGACAACATTTCTTTCTAAATCATGCGTAATATTTTCGCCACCAGTATTTTCTTCATAACTAAAAAATGCAGATTTTTTAAACTCCAAATCGGAATTTTCATCCTTAAGAAGTAATAAATCAAGATTATATGAAGTTTCAGCAATAGAATTTGGACCGTAGTAAATAATATCTTCTAATGCTCCACTAGTTTCAACTAATATGTTCATCAAAGGAACTAGTCGTGTTAACACAAAAACAACAACTGGTGAAACTAAACTTCTACCATCCCAAATAGCTGAAATTTGATTTTTACGATTACTAGAATCGTTTAAAATACTTTCTCTTGTATTAATATCTTTAATTCCGAATTGTTTTAATGTTCCAATCAAATCGTTAAACATAAAGTCTTGGTCAAGACAGTCAAGGTCAGTTTTTTGGGCTGTAAACCTATTTTGCTTAGTAACAGAAAGTTTTGGGGCTCTTAGCTCACACCATTTTTGATCATTAAAAGAATTGATTCCGATTCTTAATCTTGAATATAAATGTGTAAATAAGAATCTTGGACCTATGTAATCACCATCCAAACCAACAACAGCGGTCCCGTCATCAAACTCATTTAGTTGTATTATGATTGAAAAATTTCCTATCCCATCTAATAAGAACTTGTAGGCAGTTCCTTCTTTTTCTGCATTAGCGGCATCAGTGTAGACACCTTTCTCTTCAGAAGAGAGTGTTTTGACTGATAATTTCCCAATTTTTATTTCACTCATATAATTTAATTTTTCAAACCTTAGTTACTTACATGTATTTTTATTTTGTCATATTAATTAGTAAACAGACAAATCTATTTAATATTTTTATTGTTTTTCCATTCAGGAGTAGATTTAAATAGTTCTTTAGGTCCTAAATGATCTATTAAACACTCTGTAACTACAAAGTAGTAAAAATTCATAAATTTCGTAATATAACGTTTTGAATTAAACTCTACGATTTCAGAACCGCTAGCATCTTTAGCTATTTGATGAAAAACACGCGCACTGGTTTTTGCAATTTTTAATGCGTCATCTTCATCATAATCTAATAACAAACATGTAAAAACTAAATGAACCGCAGTCATATCAGTTCTATCTATTTCTTCTTGTTCTTTCGATTCAAAATAAGAATTAATGAAATGAAGCGTGTTCATAATTTCCTTTCATATGAAAAATAATAAGTTAAAAATTTTTGATTTATGTAAAGCCGAGTGGCTTTATAAAATTTAGACTTCTCTTAATATCAAAAGGTTACATAAAATCTTAAAAATAAGCCTTACTTTTAAATTATTGAATACAAATTAAACTGCTAGTTTTAACATTTTTGCCCTGTTAAATTGATTTTATTAAGCTAGTAAATATGAACAATCTTTTTGACCGAAGTGGGAGTCAGGAATTTACATGGCAATCTAAACATATAAAATTTTTTTTAGAACTAAATGGAATTGGTCCTTCTGCTGTTGAAAAAATAATAGAAATTAATCCTGATATTGAACAATGGGATAGAGAGTACGTAGCTAGTCAATCCGCAAATTATGAAAAAACTATGCACTTATTAAAAAATGTTACTGAAATACCCTCCCTTCCTGATTTAAATGAAGATGAAGTAATACACTTTAAAGATTCTAGGTTTCCGAAAAATCTTTACTCTATGAAGAAAAATAGACCTTTATTACTTTGGTATGCTGGAAATTTAAATATCGAGCATAGTGTTGCGGTTGTTGGTTCTAGGAATATGATTCCAGAAACTGAAGTGGTTGTTGAGAAATTTGTTCAACAGGCATGTCGTCTTAATTTCACGATAGTTTCGGGTTTAGCAAATGGCGTAGATGAAAAAGCACATATTTCAACTCTTGAAAATAGCGGTAAAACTGTTGCAGTACTTCCAAGTTCTCTGGACAATATATTACCAATTAGTAATCGAGGACTTGCAAAAGAAATAGTAACTAATAATGGGCTATTGCTAACTGAATATCCTCCAGGTAGTCCAAAAAATCCTGAAAAAAGTAATTACACAGCGAGAAATAGAATTCAAGCAGGGATTTCCGATATGGTATTTATTGCACAGAGCGGTATCCCTGGAGGAACTATGGTTACTGCAAATCATGCAATAGATAATGAAAAGAAACTAATTGTTTATTCTTCAAATAATAAATATGAGGAATATGCTGGCAATAGATACTTGACTAATACTATTACCAATACTTTTAATTTTTCAAAAATGAAATTAAACAAAAAACAAATTGAAATGCTTATAAATAAACAGAGGTTTGCTGATTATGTTATTCATGAAAATATTAATTTTGAAAAGATAAATCTTAACTCAATTTTATGAATTATAACAGTCCAATATTTCCTACTGAAAAAACTTTTACAACATCACTAGAAGATTATGGAAGGAATAATATTTACGTTGCTCTACCAGAAAACAGACTCGAATATCAAGATTTATACGATGCATATGCTTTAGGTAACAATAAATTAGGCTTATTAATTGGAGAAGCTAACTATTTCAGTAAAGAACTTATTAATTTAAAAGATTCTGAATTAAAAAAAGTTTATTTTACCGCTCAATTTATTAATAGATCTGTAACTGGTTGCAAAGGAGGAATTTGTATTTTAGGTAGATACTTTAGCAGCTCACATAGACATATAAGTAGGGATGATAATCCAAGAAATTCTCATGGTAAAAATATTTTGATCGATAAAGAAATAAACAATATATCTTCATTTGAATATTGGAATAAAAATACAGTTAATTCACTAAAAGATTTTTTAAGGTTTTACATTACAAAATTATTTAATGAAACTGATAAGAAAATTATCGTTACTTCAATGCCAAATAAAAATAAAAAAAATAGGTTTGAAGGATTACTTACAAACTTGAACACTTCAAAAAATAAAACTTACGAGGATAGACTATATTATTATCCAAATTTGTTCCAAGTGGTTAAGAATCTAACGCATTCTAAATATAGCGGTTATGGAGAAAGAAAGGCTTCGTTAGATTATGCTTATAATATTTCAATTAGTTCTGATGAGTTAAACAATTCTGAAATAATTATTATTGATGATGTCTTCACAACCGGTGCTCATCTTGAAGAATGTTTAAGAGCACTGTCAACAAAAGCTAGTAAATATGTAGTGCACGGAGTGTTTTTAGCAGCTACTCAAAGACCCGAATATATTCATAAAACTATAATTGATTATGGTATACCAAAGATAATTGAAATTGATTAGGAAATTATTTATCGTTTATAAAAGTATCTTGAAAACTCTGTCTTGTAACTAACTCAACGACTCCACTACTAGTAACTGCAACAACTCCTGATTTAGGTACTCGGTTATAGTTACTTGCCATAGCAAAGGTATAAGCACCAGTAGATGTGGACATTAAAATATCTCCCGACTTAGTATCACTTGGTAGCATTGCTTCTTTGACTAATAAATCTCCACTCTCACAGTGTCTTCCTGATACTGCATGAACAACTTCTTCTCCATCTTTTCCAACAGAGATATTAAACAATTTATGCTCACTGCCATACAACGCTGGTCTTGGATTATCTGACATCCCACCATCCACTAAGATATACGGCTTTTCTCCTCGATCATCTTTTATGGCACCAGCAGAATACAAAATAACTCCAGGATTATTAACTAAGGCTCTACCTGGTTCAATCATTACACTGTACTCTTCACTCCAATGTTCTTGAATACCA
>Ga0181580_10004310_pt1 | contig 11575 bp, 18 predicted proteins | sample 071ome_23_FD_132413 | JGI IMG/M metagenome (GOLD analysis project Ga0181580, IMG submission 132413) | Coastal salt marsh microbial communities from the Groves Creek Marsh, Skidaway Island, Georgia - 071403BT metaG (megahit assembly) | ecosystem: Environmental > Aquatic > Marine > Intertidal...
ACAAACATATTTCAGAAATATGAGAACAAATGGTATTGGCCTTGGTGATCGTCTAATCCTGCCTTGACTCCTGAACTCGTTGAAAAATACAAGGATAAATTGGATTGGGGGTGGTTATCCACAAACCCTTCACTTACGCCTTCTCTAATTGAGAAATACAAGGATAAATTGAATTGGAGAGATTTATCCCGAAACCCTTCACTTACGCCTTCTTTGATTGAAAAATACAAGGATAAATTGGATTGGAATGGGTTAGCACTAAACCCTTCCTTAACTCCTGAGTTTATCGAAGAACACATAAGTCAATTGGTATCGCAGGATTGGGATAACTTATCTTCTAACCCTTCTTTGACTCCAGAACTCATTGATAAATACAAATACAGTTGGAATTGGGATAACTTATCTTCTAACCCTTCTTTGCCTCCAGAACTCATTAAAACCCGACCAGACGTTTTCGATTGGGATGAGTTATCGTCTAACCCTGTTTTGACTCCTGAACTCATTGAAAAATACAAGGATAAATGTTTTTGGCCTAATTTATCGGAAAACCCTTCACTTACGCCTTCTTTGATTGAAAAATACAAGGATGAATGGTATTGGAATGAGTTATCGTCTAACCCTGTTTTGACTCCTGAACTCATTGAAAAATACAAGGATAAATGGTTTTGGAATAGGTTATCAAAAAACCCTGCCTTGACTCCTGAACTCATTGAAAAATATGTGTCTAATGTGGATTTTGAACACCTTTCCCTTAATCCAAATATCTTTAGAACGTTAATAGACAATTTCGCAATCAATTGGTTTTCTTTTCCAGACAAGTATCTTGAGTGAAGTTTTAAGTAAGTGCAAACCCATAGTTTTACTATGAACCCCCGCCGTATGACCCCCAGCCAAATGCGTGTGCTTTGTAGCCGAGCCGAACTTGAAGAATATGTTGGTAAGCGACTTAGTTCGCTCAACAAGCGAAGCGTAGAATCTTGGAATGCTCGTAACGAAAAATCTAATCGAGCCAAAGTTAATCTTGGTGCGCTCACGATGGAAACTCTCATTTACATCGCTTCGGCTTTGAACAAATCTGAGAGAATCTCATCGCCCACTTCAGACGTTACTTCTGAAGAGTAAGCGAAGTTTTAAGTATCAGCACATCATCCAGAATACTATACTGGATTGATGTATTATGGTAATGTCAGACCACCAAGATTCGGAACATTTTGCGTATAATCGCTCATGGGAAGATATTGAAGATATGTTGAATGCTGCGGAAAGAAAGCAGAATTATTGGGTCAATGTTTTTTATGAAGCCCGACAACGAGACAATCGCAAAATTATGAAAGAAGCAGCCCGCAATAAAAAAGCCTTAGAAGGAGTAATCAAAACACTACGTTGGGTTCTTGGTGATTTCAATGTTACGCACCCGCTTGAGTAATTATTTTCTAATTTTGGCTCTTAAGTTTTATCGCTTTCGAGGACTTTGTTCTGAAGAACAATATCAATGGTTATCCAACAAGGTGATTTCTCGTGTCTGAATGGATTCGTGTTGGTGGACCCTGCCGACGACAATGCGATGTAGATGCTAAAACTTTAGTTTGTCATTCCTGTGGGATGTGGTTTCGCAAAAGTTAATTTTACCGAAGTCTTTAAGTATCAGAACAACTCATGCTGAGTTAGGTGCAACGAATGGATGCAAAGACAATTACTGGTGCTGGAATGATTATTGGCGGAGGGCTACTTGGCTACCGTTCCATGAAAGAACTCTCTAATCTCGTATGCCGCGGTCCGGCTGGAAATTTGACTCTTTGACTAACTGCCGTTGGCGGTGGACTTTACTTGTTCGGCAAACTCCGAGGAGAAGCCGTTGGTGAAGCCACACAAGCCATCAAGGATGACATCGCTGGTGTCATGGGTGCAGAAGTAGAATACGCAGGTATTCCAGTTATCGCTGATTCCTACGGTGACAACTCTGCCGAAGGCGGTCACGGTGTTCCTCAATGGTATGGTTCAGCAGAAACTGAAGTAGGTCTTCCAGTTGTTCCTAACTCCTACGGTGAAGAATCCACAGTTGTAGATTCAGGACACGGTGTTCCTCAATGGATTGGCTCGGCTGAGTTTGAAGCCAACGGTCGTGCTTTGCCTCGTAAGCGAGTTACTGACCGATGGGGTAACAAGCGATACATTAGCCGACGCAAAGACGGCACTATCCGTAAGAACGTCTCAATGGGTCGTAGCCTTGCTATGGACCGACGCAAAGGAGCAGTAAATTATGCACGAGCCGGTTTCCGAGACCAAGGCGATGCCAAGCCAATGGGCGTTATTGGTCGTGTTTCCCGTGACCTTGAAAACATGATTTACGGTGCCGATGCTATCGAAACTCAAAAAGAACCTGTTATTGCTAACTCTTTTGGTGACAACTCTGCTTTGGACTCTGGTAACGGTGTTCCACAATGGTATGGCTCTGCTGAGTTTGAAGCACCACGCACTCGCATGACCCTTCAAGATGGCACCCGCCGATATGTCCGACGCAACAGCAAAGGACAATTCACCAAGTATCAAGTCAATGTTGATGGAAAGAAAGGTGCTGCTGCTATTGACCGACGCAAGAAGGCTAAGTCCTATGCACGAGCCGGCTATCGAGACCAAGGCGATGCTTCTGTAACCGCAGGAATCTTCCGAGAATCTCGGAAGGCTGAGTTTGAAGCCCCTCGCACTCGCATGACTCTTCAAGATGGCACCCGCCGATACGTCCGACGCAACAACAAAGGACAATTTACCAAGTATCAAGTCAATGTTGATGGAAAGAAAGGTGCTATTGCTAACGACCGCCGACAAAAGGCTCGTAACTATGCTAAACCCGGCTACCGTGACCAAGGCGATGCTTCACCATCTTCTGGTCAAATGCGACAACGCTGAACTGCGAAGGTTTAAGTAGCAGAAACCGCATAGGTTTCTACATGGACTTTGACGACCGTTTGAAACGGGCTGTTGCGACTCAACAAGCCCAAGACCGCCTTCGTCGTCAGGCTCAAGGTGAACGCACAGGTCTGCAAGATACTCGCCAACGTGCTGACCCCACTCAACGACAGCGCACACCAGAACCCAAAGTTTCACAAACTGACATCGCCCACCCGTCTGGAACTCCAGATTGGGTTTCACAAATCCGCCCTGAAGGTTCTGCTCCCACACTTATTCCTGAATCCGACCCGATTCGACGCAACATTCAAGGCAATCAATCTCGTTTGATGAAATCTGCTGAAGAGGAATTAGAAAAGATTCGCCAACAATTACGCCGTGCTTACGGATTAGGAGATTGATACCATGTCAGTTCGTCGTCAAGGTTTCAAGTGGTCAGTAGCCGACCTCGGCAATCTACCACCTAAAGATTTGGAACTTTTAGAAAATCGCCCTCAATCGGTGTTCTATTCTAAAATTGGGTCTGCGACCATTACCAATCGTCTTCAAACTAAGGGCGATGAGTTTTTGGTTCTTCAATACATTGGTAGCACTCCCGGCATTTACGGACTCGGCAACAATTGGAAACCCGGTGGTTTCGTGAACATTGTTTTAGAATCCACGGCTTATTATCAAACTCTTGATGGTCGAGACGCACAAGGAATGTCTGGCACCGCAGCACCGTTTCCAATTTCATCCTCGGCCTCACCAGTTCTTAAAAATTGGATTCCAATTGAGATTCCACCCAACACCAATTGGAACGTCACTTATTTTATTTCCAATGCTTTAGTAGAACCTATTGAAGATTTTCCAACTGGAGAATCTTATTCTTGGACCACCACAGGAGCGTGAAACTTTTGGGATTGGCATACGATTTGAACACCCAATCTTTTCCCAATTGGTTCATTTCTGAGTGGGATTTAGTTCTTCGGCAAGGAGACTTCAATCTTTTTAGAAGTTTAGAAACTGGTGGTCGAGGAGATGACATTTCTATTCCAAGTGCTTATGACGCAAATTATTCTGAGTTTGATGTTGTTATCCGAAACACCACTTATGTTCGAGATTTTTATGTAGTTTGTGGTAGTTATCGTGCCTTTTTTCAAGAACTTAACGGCGGTGCTGGAGCGTGGGCTTGGGATGGATTCGTAACTTTGATTCGAGCGCACAATGTTTCTCAACGAGGCCGACCAGAAGCCTTGTATTACGAACAATTTGACCCTTCTCAACTTTCCAAACCCACTAACTTTTGGTTACAACCTCCGATTCTTGATGGCTGGGTAGTTTCACAACCTTTTGATTCTTTTGAAAACGCTTTTTACACTTATCTTTGTCGTATGCCTTACGAAGTAGAACCTGACTTGACAGGTCTGGGTTCTGATAAAACTCCGGGTGTTTATGCTGTTGATGTTGTTTCTGACGGAGATTCTGGAAGGATAAAAATTATGGCTGCGGGTCACCAACGTATTGCCAGTTCCGAAGGGATGTTATCTTCTCAAAATTATTCCGCATGGATTTCGCAAATAGATTTTCTTGCAGACCCTACCATCATCGTGCGAAACTTTGGAAGTTCCGACCCCGGTGGCAAATCAACAGAACGCCCATTTACAGTAGCATACAGCAACACAGGTTTTCAAGTTTCATGGAAAGCCGACCAAGCCAACCATGTAGGTCGTTACCTTCCCAATTCTAAACAGTATCCTTCCACAGTTTATGCTTTAGAAGACCTTGCTCACAGTATCAACACCACTACGCCCATTACTGTCACACCAAACTTTGTTACTCTTACAACTTTATCCAACGGATTTTATTTGAGTCGTATTCACGATGTAGTAGTCATTAACGGAGGTCCATTTCCACTTTCATTTGCATCATCAGATTCTACTGGTATCACTATTTGTATTACAGGAGAAGCCATCGCTGACGATGGAGCAGGTGGTGTAGATTTTACTACACCGTCACTTGGTTTTTGGCAACCAAACAATGCTGGAACTCCTACTTACAATCAGTTATACACGGCATTAGGCTCTGAAAACTTTGGTCTTGATTCCAGCGTTTCTTATGACCTTGATGGTTCTTATGGCACAATCATTATGCCAACTTTTAGTGAATCTCCCGACCCAGTTTTGACCAATCTTGCCGTTGGTCTTGACCGAGTAACTTATGGTGCTACCACATCTACTGCTATTTATGCTACCAATTTTGAAATAGCACTTGGAGCCTTCGTTCACGCAGCACCCAACAAACCAGACCCCGACCAAGTTATTTGTCCTTTTGCCATTAAAGGAGGTGGTTTTGAAACAGCCACAGGATTTTCAATGCCTGATAAATGGTATGGTAAAGCAGTTCAACAAGCCACTTACTCTCGAACTGATGAAGCCACCGCTAAAAATGCCAGCGTTTATCCTGAAATTACAAATCCTGATGATGGAATCCAGACTCTTACTGCCTATCCTGACCAAAACTTGAAACTTTTGTTAGAAACAGACCCTACATTGGGGGTGTTAGAACCAGACCCTCTCAACTTTTTAGCCAGCGTTTATCCTGAAAATCGTTATGCTTACGGAATCGGCAATACTCCTTATGTTGGACCCGGACTACCTGCCAATGTTGCTTACGGATTTCTTGGATACACCGCCGGTGTAGGACCCGTAATTTTCATGTATGATTTTGGAACGCTTTTGATTCAAGCCACCAACACATCTCCAGTTCGTTTTGAAATGTCAGACGGCATCACCCCAGTTTCTTGGGATGTTATTTCCGTAGGAAGTTCAATCAATGCAGCCATTCAAACAGGCGGCACAGCCACCGCACGTCGCCCAGTTTCGGCTCGTTGGGATGCCGACCGTGACCAATGGATATTTACTTTTGCTGATGATGTCTCAGGCAGTTTGGTTTCCTGTAATTCGGCTTTCGACCGACAACCTGCCAATCAGGTAGCCTATTTAGACCAAACTGACCAATTTACAGGATTAGATTCTGACCAGCGTAGCAGTTTATACATTTCTCGTAACATGACTCCGTTTTTAGATGGTCTCGTTTTGTTTGGCGGTAGCCTTGATACCACCTCATTAGGCCAAGCCACCCTTAATTCTATTTTAATTCCTCCCAATAATCCTTCAGGAGGACCTTCCCAAGTTCGTGGTTTTCAATCTTTTATTATCAATGGCACCACAGGACGTTCTGCTGATGTGTGGGTAGATTATCTTTTGTTTGACGGTGTAGATTCTTTGATTGCAGTAGAACTGCAAAATATCGGACTTCGAGTTACTGTTGAAAACGTAGAATGGTATAAAGCCAAGATTATTCGTCAAGGCAAATTGGGTATCACACCAGAAGAAATTGAAGATTGGGTTCGTTCTCAACAAACTGAATACCGTGAAACCCTTAAACTCAAAGAGCGTCAAGGTCGCTTACGAACTCGTCGCAGACAACAAGCCGCATGGCGAGAAGGTTTGGAAGATACATTATCAGGAGATTTCCAAGAAACCACCGGTTTCGATTCTTTGGAATCTTTAGACCGTGCTTCTGAAACATTTGTGCCATCAGCATCCGAATCAGCCCCGAAATCAGGTGATAAATCCAAAAAACATTCCAGTATCCAGAAATCAAACTCGGATAAAAAACAGAATCGTGACTCATAATACCGGAGTCTTTAAGTATCAGGAAAAACAAGGTGATAATATGTCTGAAAAGTCAGACGAATACTATGGCATTGTAGATTTACCGATTAACCCCACCACGGTTTCTATCGGCACTATCAATGTTCCTGAAAAAGTTTGTTTAGATACGCTCGTTATTGGACCCAACGCATCTATTTATTTGGCAGGTTTAGAGTTCGTTATTTTGATAGACGGACAACCCTTTTGGGAAGGTTCAGTTCCCGAAACAGGTCGTCAAATCGGCATTCCGACCGATATTTCTTTTTCTGAAGAAAAAAGATTGTTAATGATTATTGTCAATCCAACTGAATTGATTCCGCCAGCAGGTTTTGAGACCAGCAACATTTTAGTAGCCATCAAAGGCGACAAAGGAGAATGCCCTCTCAAAATTGATATTCCTGAATATCCTGATGATTATGATGAAGATTCAGCACTTGAAGGACACTTTTTGTTTGACTCCGATTTTCAGTCTCAATGGACTTGAGATGTTTTAAATAGGTGCTTCACCTTCATATGAAGCATGGCACAGATGATTTTGTTCACCGGTAAAGGTGGTGTCGGCAAATCTACGGTTTCCGCAGCCACGGCTTTGCATCATGCTGGTAAAGGCTACCGAACTTTGCTGGTTTCCAGCGACCCAGCCCATAGCACCGATGATACTCTCGGCATCCGAGTCGGATTCGAGGCCACACCAGTTACAGGAGTTCCCAACTTGTGGGCTAAAAATCTCAATGCCGAGGCTCTCGCCGGCGATTTTTTCGGTCAAATTGAAACACTCATGGAGAAATCTTTTGGCAACCTGCCCGGTTTTGATTCTTCTATGCTATCCGAACTTTCTAAGTTTCCGGGCATGGATGAAGCCTTTGCCTTAGAAGAGATTAACCGATTGTGTGCTGGCACAGACTACGATGTTATCGTTTTTGATACTGCACCCACAGGACATACACTCAAAGCCCTTTCAGCCCCAGATTATCTTAATACATTTCTTCTCAAGATTCTTCGGATGAAAGCCAAGATTGAAAATCTCAAAGGTTTCTTTATCAAAAAGGGAGACACTTCCAAACTTGTGGCCCTAATGGAAGATTTTATTGCTCGCATTGAACGTCTCAAAGCCTTGCTACGCAATCCCGAATATGTTAGCATCAATTTGGTTTCAATTGCTACTGAAGCGGGTTATGCAGAATGCGCTCGCACAGTCCGATTTATGGACACGATGAAGATTCCGATTCAACACCTTGTTATCAACCAAATTGTTCCCAACTTTGGAGAGTCTGTTTGGGCTACTGCGTCACATAACCCTGCCGCCGCTTTGGTTCACAACGAATGGCAAATCCAGCAACCTTACCTTCAAAAGTTTCGGACACTTTCATCCGAAACATCTATCCGAATCGTAGGGATGACTCGATTACCATTTGAACCTCGTGGCTCCAAACTTTCAGAAGTTTCAGAAACTCTTTGGAATGAACGTGGTCTTCGTTTCTCCGCTTTCCGTTCCATTAGTATTTCAGAATCTGAAGGTAAAGCCGTGATTCGCACGCCATATATTACTACGGCCAAGTGGAATCGAAATAATCAAGAGTTTTATTATGGCTCGGATTCTTCGGTTGGTAATTTTGTGTATGAACTTTCAAATGTTTTACCCGATGGCGTTAAGATTTCTCGACGCAAACAACGTGATTCCGTAGTTTTAACATGGGAAGTTTCAGAGGATGATTCGGATGATTGATTGGGAATGGACACTTTTAGTCGTTCTGGCTTTCATAGTCGCCTTACAAGGCACACTCAGTATTTACTTTGTTCGTTGGGTTCTGTGGCGCAACAAATTGCTGACTGATTTAGCGGTTTGGAAACATCGTATAGATTCTGAAGAAGAGTAATCTTTAAGTATCAAAACCACGTCTGGATGTTTATGGTCCTCAATTCTGAAGTAAATGTAACAAGCATCCGACTTTCTTCTCCTCCTACTAAGGTTAATTATATCATTGTTGCCAATAATGGCTTTATGACCACTTTCAGTTCCAGAAAACGGTTTGATTACATTATGGAATATGCTGGTATCATGGGTGTCCCACCTACTAACATTATTTTAACTTCTAACAATCTGTTCAATGGTTTCGACATGACCGCTTCATGGCTGTTTCAGTTGTTCCGCCAACCAAATGGAGGCACTACGGATTCAATGGCTATAAAAGAGTTTATTGAAGAAATCGGCGGCAAACTTGAAGAATGTGTATTGTTTTGTGATACAACTTTTCATGTTCTAAACCATTATTGCGATGAGTTCAACCACATTTATATTATTGAAGAAGAGTAATCTTTAAGTATCAGAACCACCAACACACACACACATGGCACAAACACCAGTTATCGGAGTTCTTGGAGCAGTTGTGGCTGCGGGTCTTGGATATTACTACTTTACCAAGCGTGAAGAAGCCACCGAAACGACTGAAACGACGGAAACAACTGTTGCCGGTGGAATTGAAACACCAACTGAAACCAAACCTCTTGATAACTTCACTAAGAAAACTGGTTCAATTTATCCAGCGATGGGGCGCAGCAATCTTTATCGAGGCACGAAACCCGAACCCAGAGCCGCTTACAAGACATTGGAAGAGGCTGCTGCTCAATGTGATTCGGATGAAAACTGTATTGCATTCACTTACTGGCCTGAAAGATACACTACTGAACACCCTAAGTCGCCAGACACACCTTGTTCTGCTGACACGGATTGTGGCTCAGGCAAGTGCGTAGATAACTACTGCCGTGCTTTAGAATGGGGACTTTCTTACTTCTGGACTGATGGCTCTGCACCACAACTTCCTAACGACTACGACGGTAGCACATGGAAATCAGCCAACGGCGCACTTTCCCTTTCTCAAGGTGTTGGACCCTCCAATGAATACCTTGATTCACGCCGACCCCGTGGAGTAGCCGCCAACCATCTTGAAGGAGATGTTGAAAAGGAATGGAAGTATGAACAACACATGAATCAAAAGGGTGTTACTTACATCAAGAAAGGCTTTGAAGATTTCAAATACTCTGACAAGTTCAACGACGACGGCACAGCCAAAACTTCAGAAAATGAAACACAAACTAACTCGGCTGAAGAAGTTTCTGCACCTTCTGATTACACTCCGTTGTCGTATCAACCAGCCAGCAACTCTATTCAGTTTGACCCACGTTCTAAAACAGACAACTGTTTTTAAGGGTAATACGAAGTATTCAAGACCATGACTAACTCTGGTTTGACATTTGATTGGGATGATACCGACCTTTCCAATCCCAAAGTTCTCAAAGCCTTGTCTGTGCTTTGCACCGAGTTTGGCCCTCGTGTCTGGGTTCGAACCAGTTCATCGGGAACGGGACTTCATGTTCTCATCGGAGAATTAACTTACGATACTTTGTTTGGTATTGTCATGTCTCCAATTCCCATGAAACTTTCTGAACAAATGATGTGGCGAAAAGTATTTTCTGAAAAACCGTGGAATCTGGAATGCGCTGGCCGATTGTATTCAGACCAAGTTCGTTCTGCCGAAGGTTTTCGCACCAGCCGTGTTTTCAAATCTAAAAACGGCATGACTTCTGCTAATTGGATTTCTGCTGAAACTCTTGATTTACCCGTAGGAAGCGAAGTGTATGAAGAAGAATGAACGCTACATACCGCCTAATGTTCCGTTGAATGAAATGAAAATAATCATTGATTTGGAACAACGTAAAGGCAAGCAATTTTTTATCAACGGTGAGTCCGAAACAGATTCGCTGACTATTGCTAAAGCCATTTGGTCTGGTTCGGCAGTTATCAGTTTCCGAAAAATGTGAAGTTTTAAGTAGGTGTCCCTGTATAACAGGAACTATGACCGTCGAACCAGAGATGCGATATTGGCCCAGAGTTGGAATGAAAGTTACCAAAGATACTGCTGAACAGTTTATTTCTCGTATTGTAGATTCGGTAGCAGGTAGCAAACTTGATGAAGACCTTGAAGAGTTCACCACAATTTCTACCATGACCGCTGCTGAATTAGCGGTTGAAATTGAACACTTGTTTGCAGGTGATTATCAAGAACCTGCTTTTGAAATGGACGAAACCAATCTTGCTATTTTGGAACTAATGACTTATGAAAGTCGTCGCAAGCAAATTATTTTGGAGCATAAGGCTGCGGGTTTAACTTTGGAAGAAGCCAAAGAAGCCTATGAAGAAGGTAAGCGACAATTGGTTCGTCAAGAATTAAACATCTCTGAAGAGGAATAAGACATGAGTTCTTCAGATTCATCCGATGATTCGGATAAAAAAGGTTCCACACCATTACCATTAGTTGAAACTCTCGTTTTTGATATTGTGGAATATCTTTTGGACAATGAAGGCTACGGCCACAGCACCGAAATTGCTCAAAAAATGTTGGAACTTAAACCACGTCGTTACACCAGTCGAGAAGTTATCGGTATTCTTCGCAATCGCCCTATGTTCCGACACGCCCAAAGTCGTGAGCGACGAGGCGGTATTCGTTGGAGACTTGATTTATTGTCACTCAGTAAATATCTGGCTTCTAAAGGCTATGAACAACGAGCCGACAGTCGAGACATTTACACCAAGATTCACAATCTCAAGTGGAAGCGTTTAATGAATACTTTTACGGCACTTAACACACTTATGTCTAATTTGGACCCAGATGCCGAATCCGTTCCAGAAGAATCAGTTTCAGAATGCTATGAGTATTTGGCACAAGTTTGGTCGTGATACTTTGTTGTCTAAAATAGAATCATTTGTTGGAAACTATCCCAATCTGATGGCTTTTATCAGAACGGTGGCTTCTGTGGTAGCCGTCGCTTTGTTGGTTTATCTCAACTCTTGATTCGGACAACTCTTCGGATGAGCCTCCGAAAATCAAGAACCTTTAAGTATCAGAAACATCTTATCCGTAGTATGGGTTATTTTGTTCGCCGTTATCAAAAAGGTGTCAAGAACTCTGGCT
>Ga0181580_10004312_pt1 | contig 11572 bp, 7 predicted proteins | sample 071ome_23_FD_132413 | JGI IMG/M metagenome (GOLD analysis project Ga0181580, IMG submission 132413) | Coastal salt marsh microbial communities from the Groves Creek Marsh, Skidaway Island, Georgia - 071403BT metaG (megahit assembly) | ecosystem: Environmental > Aquatic > Marine > Intertidal zone...
GCTTCCGATTGATCAACTGTTGGAAATTTCCCATCATGCTACCGAATTGGAGGTGCAATCCATTCTGCGCCGGGGTTTTGCCAGAAACATCGAAGAATTTGCCCAACTGCTCTCTCCGGCAGCAAGTGCACATCTGGAAACCCTTGCCGAGCTTTCCCAGAAAATCACCCGGCGACATTTTGGAAAAGTCATCCGCTTGTTTGCCCCGCTGTACCTGTCCAACGAGTGCGTCAACATCTGCAAATACTGCGGGTTTTCGAGGAACAATGCCATCCCACGGGTGACACTGCCGGTGGAAAAGGTGGAGGCAGAAACCCGGATACTGGCAGGCCAGGGATTTCGGTCATTGCTACTGGTGGCGGGGGAACACCCACGATATGTGTCGCAAAACTATGTCGAGGAATGCCTGAAAGCTTGCTTGCCTCATATGCCGAGCCTGAGCCTCGAAATTGCACCGATGGAGACGGAGGAGTACTTACCCCTGGTCAAGGCAGGTTGTGAAGGCTTGGTGGTCTATCAGGAAACTTACCACATTCCCTCCTATAAAGAACTTCATCCTCATGGCCCCAAAAAACATTTTCACTGGAGGCTCGATACTCCGGAACGGGCTTACGAAGCCGGGTTTCGGCGGTTGGGAATCGGCGCCCTTTTCGGGCTTTACCGCTGGCAGCATGAAGCCTTGTGCCTCGCCTCCCATGCCTTGCACCTCAACCGAAATTGCTGCAATGCACAACTAGCCCTCAGCTTCCCGAGGATGCGTCCGGCAGCAGGAGAATTTCAACCAGAAGAACAAAACCTTCTCCCTGACCGGCAATTCGTCCAACTTCTGTGTGCCCTTCGGCTGCTTCTGCCGCACGCCGCCTTTGTTCTCTCCACCCGGGAAAGTCCGGCCCTGAGGGATGGAATCATTCCGCTGGGCATTACCAACATCAGTGCAGGCTCAGCTACAGAACCCGGAGCCTACAGTGATTATGACCATCAATCCTGGAAACCTTCCCGCCAACAGCCCGGTGAACAATTCAACATCGCTGACGAACGTTCCCCTGCTCAAATGGCAGACATTTTGAGACAAAAACAACTGGAGCCCGTCTGGAAAGATTTTGACAGTTCGCTGGTAAGTCCATTTTCACCTCCCCTGCCTGCTGTACAAAACCACCATTGACATTATCTTTGACAGAAGACTGCATCAATCCCTTTAGTCCCGCATGACGTCCAGCCCAACCATCTCGATTACTGCCAACGGCAAAACCTACCAAATCCAACCCAATCTCATTATACCTGAATTTCTCGAACAACTTCAACTCACCCCCAGAAGAGTTGTCGTTGAATACAACAAACAAGCCCTGACCCCTGCCGAAATGAAACAACAAGTCTTGCAGGATGGCGATGCACTTGAAATCGTAAAAGTAGTCGCCGGAGGCTGATATACTATGGATAAAATTTCTATCACAGACCTGAACCGCCAAGGTGGTATCGGAGCAAACTCTCACTTTATTGAATTCGGGCAATGGAAAACCGTGGTCGACGTCGGGTTACACCCAAAATTTGTCGGCAATGAAGCTCTGCCGGATTTTAAAAAGATGCCCGATGATTCACTGAATGTCATCATGGTCACCCATGCTCATCTGGACCACCTTGGAGCTCTGCCCGCCTTAGCCCGGAGGCATCCAGATGCCAAAATCCTTATGACCACAGGCACGGCGACCATCGCACCAAGAATGCTTCGGAACTCCGTGCAGGTGATGAAAATGCAACGTGCGGAGCTGAATATTCCCGAGTATCCACTCTACACCACTCATGAAATCCAGGCCATAGCCGACCGTATCATCCCAGTCGATTTCATGCGTCCCTACAATATCGGGATTGGGGAAGATGGGCTGGAAGTGGAGTTTTTCCCATCCGGTCACATCCCCGGAGCGGCATCCATTCGCCTCACACATGAGGGAAGAACGATTCTGATTACCGGAGATATCCAATTTGAACACCAGTACATTCTCGACGGAGCGTACACCCCCAAGCTGAAGCCCGACCTTCTGATTACGGAAACCACCCGTGGCGATACCCGGCATGCTCTCGGTTCACGGGAGTACATTATCAAGCACCTTCTCAATAACATCAAAACCACCTTGGATCGAGGTGGCTCCTGTCTGATCCCGGTATTTGCTCTTGGCAGGATGCAGGAAATGCTGGCCACCCTCCGCGTGGCTTTGTACGACGCCAAAATTCCACCATGTCAGATCTTCTGCTCCGGTTTGGGGATGGACATCGTCAATTACTTCGACCTGCTTTCCAGGCAACATGGATTGCTGAGATTTGACCGGAGCATCATCAGCGATCTCAATGTCCGCAGACCCTCCCGAAACATCAAACCCGGCAAACCGCCTCAGGAAAAAGGGATTTATCTCCTGAGCAGCGGTATGCTGATTGAGAACACACCGTCCTACAATCTTGCCGCTTCTCTGATCAATGACCCAGAGAGTGCAATTTGTTTTGTGGGATACTGTGATCCGGATACACCCGGGGGTCAGCTCAAGGAATGCAAACCCGGTGACAAATTCTACTTCAAAACTCTGAATTTTGAAACTACCATTAAGGCGGAGATCCACAACTACGACCTGACCGGACACGCCGACCGAGATGAACTGGTTGATTACGCCAAAAAGCAAAATCCAGCCAATATTCTTCTAACTCACGGTGACCCCAAGGCACGGGATTGGTTTCAGGAAAACTTAACTGCCGACATCCCCAATACTACAGTGCACAATCCGGGCCCAGGCTTTAAGCTTACGCTTTGAGGACGCTAAGCTTATTAGAAAAATAGATTCCCACCAAAAGGGTCATCTTCCGGGTCCAGTCTTAGTGGAAGGGTATAAAGATTGAAGGCCATGGAGATGCGGAGCTGATCACTTTCGCTGGTTTCCACGCTATGGTTGAGAGTGGAGGGGAACAGGAGAATGGTGCCTTGAATTGGAGTATGGCAATGAACAGTGCCCTCACTGTCCCGATAGCGAAACTTGCCGGAATCCTCTGGAATCTGCAGATAACATACGCCGGATGCATGAGCTCGCGCCTTGTGATTGTGCCAACCAGTGGAGTGCCCTTCCTCCATCAGGTTAAACCAGAAACTATCTTTGATCAGCCGCTCCACGCCCTGAATGCAGACCAGGGATCGGCCAAAAACCTTCGAGGCAGCTTTGGTGGCAAGGTTTAGGATTTCCCTGGCTGCAGGAATGGAATCGATGGGCACATAAGTGTTTTCCCAACGTCCCTGGATCTTGTGACTGAAAGTCCACTCTTCTTTCGATTGATGCAGTTGCACAACGGTATCGGAAAAAGTTTCCTCAAAATTCTCCAATTTAAGAAGATGCAGGTCATTATGCAGAGAATCCTGTGAGGTAATTTCCATGTGTTGGCTAAGGTTTTCCTTCTATCCATTTCAAATTTTAGGCCTGATTGCACAAACAAAAAAGGCAGCCTGAGTAGACTGCCTTTTAAGTGGTATGGGAAATTTATGGATCAGTAGCCACCACGAAGGGCTTTTGCTTCTTCCCTAGCACGGATTTCACGCTCTTCAAATTCCTTGAGCTGTTGAGCACGACGAATGGCATCTTCCTGTTCCTTACGAAGTCGAGTCACTTCTGCCTCTGCAGCTTCCGCACGTTGACGGGCTGCCAGAACTTCAGGGTCTTCCACGGATTTACCAATCGCAATGAGGCGGCGGCGTTCATTCTCAGCTTGTTGCTGACGATAATGAGCACGTTCTCTGGCTCGTTGGGCCGCTGCAGCGTCCGCTTCCGCTCTTTGGACATCCTTCCGATATCCGTAAGCACCGCCTCCAGCCGCACCAATGGCAGCTCCGAGTGCTGCACCTTCCGCGGCATGATCAGACTGGTGCCCGATGATTGCTCCCAGAACTGCACCGCCCAAGGCACCAGCGGTTGCCCCTGTTGTCGTTCCGGAACTTGCATGTTCACAACCGGTTATCAATAGGATTGCCAAACCGGTGACTGTTGTAATGTAGGACTTTTGTTTCATAGCAAATTAATAAGTGTACGTACTAATTGACCAATGGATAAATTTTTACCACAAGTAAATTGGATTCGCAAAAAATTCCTTTAATTTTTTTCAGGTTCCTGAGTAGCAGCGTCAGGTTTTCTGGGCTGATTGGAATTTCTTCTGCGAGATCTTTTTCTCGGTTGTTTGGCGGATTTCTTTTCAGCATCTTCCAAGGTCAGGCTTTCTTTGCTCAGACGTTGGATACTTTCAGCCAAACGATTGAACCGGCGAAGCTTCAGGAAAATCTTGCGGCTTACCCATGCATCCGTCGCTGCGTACTGGATCTGAGATGGGGACAATTCCCGTCGGGCCCAATTGGAGACCTGAGCTTTTTTGGAAATTCTGAATTTCAGGAAAATGGCGGCCAGGCTTCGTAAGCCAATGGTCTCGATCCCCAATTCCTTGGAAATGGTAGCAATGTCGACAAATCCAGAGGCAACAAAGGGTTTGATTTTCTGAAGGCCAATGATGTCGTCCCGGACCGCTACGCCGACTTTTAAACAAGTGGGTGAACTAAGGATTGGAAGAAGTTCATCGTGTTGTTCGAGAAGATTGAGCCGAATTAAATAAACGGTTCTTCCAGTGGCCAACTGAACCAGGGAGGGAAGGTGCAGGACACCTTTACGGAAGGTTGGCTTGGTTTCGGTATCAAATCCGAGAATGTTTTCTCTTTTCAGAGCAGGGACGGCTTTGCGCAGCTCGTCCTGTGTCTCGATATGACGTATGGTTCCGGGAAAACTACGGATGTGGAGTTGGTTAATTTCCTCCTTGGAGATTTTGACCGGATAATTGATTTTGCGTATGGATGTGGACACAGCGTTCTGCGAAGACTTTCAGAATTGGAGAGTGCGTCTAATTTTATTCGGCAGATTTTGCAAAAGAATTCGATGATGAAAATACTGGATTCAATATTTTCTTTCATAGACAGGGATATCCGCCATCTGAAATTCCACTCCCAGTACTGCGGGATGCTGACTCAGAGTTTCTATGGTTTTGGAAGTTGGGTGCAGGGCCAGACTCCTTGCAGTCTCGGCAACGAGGAATTTGTCATCTCCGTTTTTCAGAGCAAATTTGATGTTGGTGTCACCAGGTAATGCATCGAGAGCATCCCGGAGTTGGGTAAGAAACTCCACACGAATGTTGGTATCGTCATCAAGATACCAAGTGATATCGGAAACCAAAGCGGGCAGGTATCGTTCCAATGCAAAAACTTCCTGCACATTTAACCGGGATTCCCCCTGCTTGTTAACCGATACGTAACCTTGAACCGCCACAATTCGGCCTTCAGCCAGCATATTTCCACAGCGCTCAAACGTGGAGGGGAAAAGGCTGATCTCAAAACTGTGACGACGTGTGGACAGGTGAAAACTGGCCCAGGGCTTGTTGTCTTTTCGGGTAAAACGCTTTTCCAGGCCCGAGATTACCCCACAGATCCGGAAAGACGTACGGTCGGGTAATTTAAGAAAGGAATCCGGTGTAATGACATTGATCTGGTCGGACAGATTGCCAAATGCATCCAGAGGGTGGCCGGAAACATAGAACCCGAGCAGATTTTTTTCATACTCCAGTTTGGTATCATTGTCCATTTGGAGATCTTTATTGGGCCTTCCATAACTTGTGGCTAACCCGGATTCGCCTTCTCCAGAATCTCCGGGATCGGGTTGAGCAAAAAGATCGTCGAGGAAGGAGGTTTGGCCTTTGTCTCTTTCCTGTTTACGGATAGTAGCCTCCTTCATCAGTGGCTCCAGATCCGCAAGAAGCTCGGCCCGATCTTGCCCAGTGCCGTCGAAGGAACCGGTTTTGACCAAGTGCTCCAGGACACGTTTGTTGACCTTATCGGCTCCGACCCGTTCCAGCAATTCTGCCAGACTGGCGAAGGGGCCATTTTCATCCCTGTCCTCAAGAATGACCTTGGCCGCGGACTCCCCTACTCCCTTGACTGCGGCCAGCCCAAAACGGATCGAGCTAGTACCGTCCTCTTCATGCACGGGAGTGAAGGCTTCCCGGGATTCATTGACATCGGGCCCCCGGACGAGGATTCCCATACTTTCCGTAGCTTCCACGAAGTGAGCCACTTTATCCGAGTTTCCCAGTTCGTTGGAAAGGACGGCAGCCATGAACTCCACCGGATAGTTGGCTTTCAAATAGGCGGTACGATAACTCAGAATCGCATAGGCAGCGGAGTGAGATTTGTTGAAGCCATAGCCGGCAAACTTTTCCAGAATGTTGAAGATCTCATCGGCCTTTTTCTTCTCGATGTTGTTGTGCTCTTTGGCCCCTTTGATGAAGATTTCACGTTGCCGGTCCATCTCCTCAACTTTCTTTTTCCCCATTGCCCGGCGTAGCATGTCTGCACCTCCGAGAGTGTAGCCGGCAACAACTTTGGCAGCTTCCATAACCTGCTCCTGGTAGACCATGATTCCATAAGTTTCCGCACAGATATCGTCCAGCAGCGGGTGGGCGGTTTTGATGGTGCTGGGATCGTTCTTCCCTCGGATGTAGTCAGGGATCAGATCCATGGGCCCCGGACGATAGAGAGCAATCAAAGCGATGATTTCGTCAATGCAGGTAATATTAAACTGCCGACAGAGGCTTTGCATCCCGGTAGACTCCAACTGAAAGACGCCAATGGTGTTGGCATCGTTGAGAAGTTGAAAAGTCGCGTCATCTTCAAAACCTAATTTTTCAATATCAAAATCGGGATGACCACTCTGGCGAACATTGTCCTGGGCATCGGCAATCACGGTGAGGGTCTTCAGCCCGAGAAAGTCCATTTTGAGCAACCCAAGGCCTTCGACGGGATCTTTCGGATACTGCGTGGTGAGGGCACCATCCTGAGTGGTCAGGGGAACAAGTTCCTCCAGAGGACGGTCCGCAATGATGACTCCGGCGGCATGAGTTCCGGTGTTTCGGACCATTCCTTCCACGACAGTCCCCAAACGATAGATTTCCTGGGCGATGGGGTTGTTCTTTCGCTCTCGCTTAAGGTCTTCACTCTGGTTGAAGGCATCTTCCAGAGAAATGTTGAGCTCATCGGGAATCATTTTCGCCAGGCGATCCGCCTCTGCATATTCCACATCCAATACTCTGGCGATATCCCGCATCACCATCTTTGCCCCGAAGGTACCGAAGGTAATAATGTTGGCGACGCAGTCCTTCCCGTATTTGTCTCGTACGTAGTCGATGACATCTCCACGTCGCCGCATGCAGAAGTCGATATCAAAGTCAGGCGGGGAAACCCGTTCCGGATTGAGGAAACGTTCGAAGATGAGTTTAAACCGAATGGGATCGATGTCCGTAATTTCAAGAAGATAGGCCACCAGGCACCCGGCACCGGAACCACGGCCAGGACCGACCGGAATTTCTTGTTCTCTGGCCCATTGAATGAAGTCCCAAACGATCAGAAAGTAATCGAGGAACCCGGTTTTCTCAATGACGCCAATTTCGAAATCAATTTGCTGAGATAATGTCAGGGCAAGATTCTCGTTATCATCTCCGTCATTGCCCTCACCTTCCTCAGGCCGCTCCTCCTCAGGAATAAAATCCAAGTCATAGCGGTCCTTCATGCCATCATGGCACAACTTCCGAAGATAGGCCTCGTTGTTTTCAAATTTCGTCTCCAACTCCGGTGGTCGGTGGAACACGGGATAATTGTTTTCCCCAAAGGGCAGTTCCACATCACACATTTCTGCCACTGCCGAGGTATTGACGAGGGCTTCGGGGATCTCTTTGAAAGCCAACTCCATCTCTTCACGGGACTTGAGATAGAACTGATGGTTTTCAAACTTCATCCTGTCCTTATCCGCCACTTTGGAGCCGGTTTGAATGCAGAGCATGGCATCATGCGGCTCCCAGTCATCCTTATTTACGTAATGGACGTCATTGGTCGCGATAGTTTTGAGGCCAAAATCCTGAGCTAGTTTGCGTAGGTCGGGGATGATCTTCCTTTGCTCCTGGATGCCATGATCCATGATTTCCACGAAATAGTTCTCCTTGCCAAATATTTCGATAAACTCCCCCATCTTCGTACGCGCTTCGTCATATTCATCCCGCATGAGAAGACGCGGTACAATACTGGCCAGACAGCCACTGAAACAAATGAGCCCTTCGGAGAACTTCTCAAGGTGCTCCAAGTCGGTTCGGGGTTTATAATAAAAGCCCTCGGTGTGTGCATTGGAAACAATCCGTGACAAGTTCTGGTAGCCAGTAAAGTTCTTGGCCAACAGCCCCAAATGAAAACGTTCCTTGGTACGCTCGGTATTGGGTTCCCCTTTTGTCAGATAAACCTCGCAACCAATCAGCGGTTTGACTCCATACTTTTTCGCTTTGGAAATAAAATCGGTTACGCCATGTAAATTTCCATGGTCACTGATAGCCAGTGCCTTCATCCCCAAATCGGCGGTTCGCTGCATTAAACGATCAATGCGGCAACAACCATCCAACAGGCTGTAATCCGTGTGTACGTGGAGATGAACAAATTCTTTATCCTTACTCATATAATATTCAAATTTTCCAAGCAGATTGCCTCTCTAAAGAGGGTTCTGGCAAGTAGGATTTTAGGTTTGCAAGGTATCTCTTACCTTGTCTTTATGTGACTTTCATTCTGTTACCCTCTAAAATAAATGAGTTCTAAAGACACCTTCCGCATCAAATTCTGGGGAGTACGAGGAAGCGTACCTTGCCCAGGTCCAACAACTGTCCGTTATGGTGGTAACACAACCTGTATGGAAATTAATTGTGGGAATAGAATTATTATCATTGATGCGGGAACCGGGATCCGAGAACTGGGAATTAACCTCATACAAAGGGGACAAAAGGTAGAAGCCGATCTCCTCTTCACCCATACTCATTTGGACCACGTAAATGGCTTCCCCTTCTTTGGACCATTCTACAACCCCAACAACAAATTCAATCTCTTTGCAGGTCATCTCCAACACGACCACTCCATAGAAAATGTGCTCAAAGAAATGATCATTACGGAGCCGATGTTCCCGGTTCCTGCCAGTGTCATCCTTGGAAGCTGCAGCTTTACCGACTTTAATTCTGGTGAGACTCTTGATCTCGGAGACGACATCGTGGTCGAAACCGCACCGCTGAATCACCCCAACGGGGCCTGCGGCTACCGCGTCAACTACCGCGGCAAAGTCATTTCCGTCATCACCGATACCGAACACCCGGAAGAAGGATTTGACGAAAATGTACTCAAACTGGCCAAAGACGCAGATGTCATGGTCTATGACTCCGCCTACACAGACGAAGTCTACCACAATTTCAAGGGCTGGGGACACTCCACCTGGCAAGAGGCCGTGAAAATTGCCAAGGAAGCTAACGTAACCAAGACCGTCCTCTTCCACCACGATCCATCTCACAACGATAACAAGATGGACGAAATTGCCGAAGAAGCTGCGGCAGCCAGATTTGGTACAGAACCCGCCCGTGAGGGTATGGTGATCAAGGTTTTGTAAGTCTTTTAAAAGGGATCTTTCCTGCCCAGCGGAATTTCCAACAGATTCCGCCAAAATTCATCAGAAGATTGCACATCTTCTGAGACAGCTCTACAATTGAAAACTCTCGTAACCCTTTGATATTGAGATCGAGGCGGACACGCCCATGAAAAACTCAGTTCACTCACTCCAAAGCATCGCCTTACTTTGCTTGATCCCTATTGCCTGGGCCTTTCTGGCCAAGAGTGGAAAACTCGACAAACTGGAAAATGCCTTACTGGATTTACGATTACAATTCCGGGGAGAGTTGAGCCTAGAGGAAACTCCCTTTCCAGCCCTTTCCGATTCCCAAACGCCTCCGAAACTCATTTACGTAGATTTTGACCAGCAGGCAATCAGTTCTCCGGAGATTGGAGAACGTCCATGGGACCGGGAGATCTTCGCCAAAGCTGGAAATTACTTGCTGGATGAAAAGGTGGGAGCAAGGGCCATTGGCTACGACTTCATCTTTTCTCAAAACAGCTCTTCCAGAATGGTTCCGGAGGAAAGTATATTACGAAGTAACCGGAAATTGGGTGAACTGGTAAAAGCTTATCCCGAAAAAGTCGTTCTGGGGGCTCACTATACCAGCGTTAGCTTTGAGTTTAAAAAGGAGCGGATTTCCGGATTAGCTCCCCTTCTCTATGAAGACTATTACAAGAAAGAGCTGAACCTAAACTACCCGGAAGGCCCGACCTACCCGATTTGTTTCTACCAAGACGACAAGCTGTATGGCAGACAGGGCATCCTTATGGCTGAAATGGGCCGCAGCCATGGCCCGGTCCCCCGGTGGGCTCCTCTGTATTTTCCTGCGGAAGGGGATGCGTTTGCCAAGAATTTGCTACTGGGCCACAAGTTTGCTCACCCCATCGAAGTCAAAGAGCAGGAAGCCGAACAGGACATGGCCCTGAATTTGGAAAGTGTTGAAGAACTGGCCCAAGCCAGCCAAGCCCTAGGCTATCTTCAATCACAGGCAATAGCTTTTCAACAAGCGTCAGAAGAGCTGTCACAACTTGAAGAAGTTGCCAAAGAAGATCCAGATTCCGCTGAAGAGTTAAAGGAACTGATTGCGGTACAAAAGGCAACGACTGCCACCGCAGAAAAAAACCTCAAGGATGCCTTTAACGCTGTTGGAGGCGGGGAAGAGTTGCCAAATCTGACCGTTCTCATCGCGCTTCTGGATACCGATACTAAATTGACACGCCTCCAGCTCCAATTGGCAGAACAACAATTAGAATCCACCTTATTGCTCGAAGATTACCTGCAAGTTGCCCCCTTTCACCGTCAACACCTTTCCTTTGCAAAAGATTTTGAGAACAATCACTGGCAACTCAAAGACGGTGACAACATCGTAAAAAGTGTACCCGCCGCAAGAGACAACCAGAAGTTCTACCACATGAGTATTGAGTTGATTCTGGCAACCTATGGCCTGGACTGGAGCCATGTCGCCACCTCTTCTGGGCATCTGACCATCAAAGACCAGAAGGGCCAAGTACTGGTGGATGCTCCTTTGGTCGAAGAACAGCTAATCGAAACCAACTGGTTTTCCCAATGGCGACAACCGGGACGGAAAAATAATGAATACCTCAAGGATCCTTACAATCCGAGGTGCAGCCTTTACGAAGTGCTCCATAAAGGTGAATTTTTCTACAATGACCAAATTCAGGATGCCATGGCAAATTTTGATACACACTTGGCCGAACTGGAAGAATCCACAGCTCTCCTGAAATCCCAAATAGCTGAAAACCCTGACCTGGAATCAGAAGCCCAGCCCAAACTCGACAATCTCGCCAGGCAGAAGAAAGGGCTGCTGGAAGCAAAGCAAGACTACGATCAAGCCCAACATTTCTTTTCATATTTCAAGGATGCCATGGTGTTGGTCGGACCGGTAGATCCAACATTTCAGGACCTTGCTCCAACTCCCTTTGATGAAACTCCCGTTCCCAAGGTAGGGTTTATCGGAAATACAATTAAGACGCTACTATCAGGGCAGTACATCCAACGCAGCCCCAAATGGGTGAGTTACCTGGTAA
>Ga0181580_10004336_pt1 | contig 11534 bp, 9 predicted proteins | sample 071ome_23_FD_132413 | JGI IMG/M metagenome (GOLD analysis project Ga0181580, IMG submission 132413) | Coastal salt marsh microbial communities from the Groves Creek Marsh, Skidaway Island, Georgia - 071403BT metaG (megahit assembly) | ecosystem: Environmental > Aquatic > Marine > Intertidal zone...
ACTGTTGGAGGTAACGGGATTTGAATTCACGGTTCAAGTCCCCGGACTGGACTTTCAGCCGGGGTTCGAACCCAGAGGGCAAGGCTGGGGATTGGGGGTGCCCAAAGTAGTCATGGATTTTGCGCATGCTCCCCTGGGGATCCTTCACTAATTCTTCATAAACCACATAGGAATACCCAACATCCAGGACTTCAAATAAATATCGGAAAATGCGATTGGACTTGGCATTTGCAGAGATCACTGATTCAATAGTACTGTAATCGTAGTGAACTTGCTCCTTCTCTCTTCTTTGGAAAATTGTCCATTGTTTGGTTTGGTTCGCAATGACGTAGGAGATAGCCTGGTTGATATAGTTAAGACGCTCAATGTAGACGATTTTCAACCCTGAGAACATCCCAAGGACGTTCCATTCACGAAGCATCAGAAACTGATCCCAGGAGGACTTAATAAAAAAGTATCTACCTTCTTCCTTATGCGTCCTGGTTATATGCTCAAAATATTCAGGAAAAGTCTGGATATCATTTCGTTCGCATACATGTTTAACGGTTTCATAGTTTAATGACTCCTGAAAGCCACAAAACAATTTCGTCGCGGCCAAGTACTCGGCCAACAAGTTCGAGCCACTGCGATTCGTAAATGCCAATAGACAGAGGGGAAAATCAAATGTTGGAGATTCCTTCTGATAATGCACATTGCCATTGAGTTGTGTGTGTATGGCAGCTTGGTGGTTTCTTTTGGTCTTTTTGATTTCCTCAATCATGAAATTGTAGTTTGTGAACGACATGCCAGGATGCGGTCATTCACCTCGGTTACAGAAAGATTCCACGGAAGAATCAATGATAATTTTCTATTCTGAAGTCGTTCTGGAAACGCACCAAGATCTGGAGCAACAATGGGATAGCCTCCAGCAATGGCTTGGCTTAAAGTGTAGGAATAAGTTTCAGGGCATCGAGCAGGAAACCAAATGACATCTGAATTATACTGTTTCAGTAGATCTAAAACGTCTCGATGATGGTATCTTCCCGATACCTTAAGTTTTGCTTTGGGTCTGGATTGTAGAGTTCGGTACCCATACCCAACCAGTGTAAAATTTATGGGTAGCTTTCTGGCTGCAGCATCAACTGCGGCAGCCTCCAAATAATCTGCTCCCTTCTCAATGCTTAATGCCCCCAGGACTGCGACTGTAAGTTCAGTACCTGCATTCTGCGTCCATTTAGGTTCCACCACTAATAATTCAGGATTTGTTTCTTGGTGTGGAACGACTTCAAATTCTAGATCTGGAAATACTTTTGTGAAAAAACCCTGTGCTGACTTTGAGGGTGTGTGAATTTTATCTGCCCCAGTTAGAAACTTCTGTGTTTTTTGCCTCCAGGTTTGAACAGAATCGATATATTGCACAGGTGAGTTTTTCAGGCACTGTTCACATTCTTCCAGGGATGGAAGTCCACAAAAAGTTCCTTTCTTGGTAACCATGACGATTTGTGGACAAAAGGTAAAATAGTCATGGGCGATGAAACTGTATGGTATGCTAGTTTTGCTCGGGAGATTCATAATCTCAGGCGTTTGGTCGGCAAGTTGGTGGTATTCCAATAAAGCAATGCCCCATTGTTTACAGTAATCTGGTAGATCAAAAATAGATATACCCCCTGCAGAATAATTTACTTTCTCATTTCCAGGTAATAGGTAGAGATGGTAAAGATCTGGATTTTCTTTTCTGGAACCAAGGAGAAGTCGGCCTTGATTAGGTTTTTGCTGCGCCAATTCGATGATATTCTGTAGAGTGCCCCCGCTGCGACTATTGGAAATACAAAGAATACGTTCAGTAGGCAACTTGTCCAGCCGGGCCATGTCTATCGACAATCGATTTTCCCTGGCAGGATCCGTAACAAGGAATTTCTGAATATCATAATTATAGCCGGGAAACATATTGTTTATAAGAACAATAGCCTGGTCGATTCGAGGAGATTTGGTTTCCTGAAAGCTGACTGATCCTTTGTGATACACAAATGTGTTGCAGAGATGGAGGTTCTTCCAACCTTCGAGAATTGCTCGTTGGCAATAGTCATTTTCCTCTCCGTAGCCTTTTCCAAAAAGCTCTTCGTCAAAATACCCGATGTCATGGAGACATTTGCGGTTCATCGCCATGCAGAATCCCACACCAGTCGGGATCTCATGGGTTACCCCGGAATTAAGTTCTCGGCAAAGTTGGTCCAAGGCGGCTGGTGTCGTGTTGAAAGGAATGGAGTTGTCCTCTGCAATGGTCGGGTAACTACAGATTGTGGCATTGTTGGAAAAGGGAGTCACCGTTGCGATTTTAGATTGGCTGAGTAGAGGTTGCAGTAATCGATCCGCCCAGTCATGAAAGACTTCCGTATCGTTGTTCAAGAGGATGACATGGCGTTGCGGATGGAAGCATAGGCCTCGATTTACTGTCGCCACGAAACCTTGGTTTCCCTTGTTGTGAAAGAGGATGATCTTTCCCTGGTCAGCTTCCTTTTCCAGATAACGGACAAGATCCTTTTCTGGAGACGCATCGTTAATGACAATAATGTCAAACTGCGTCTGGTTTTCCGGGATGGATTGATAAATACTGTCCAGACACTTGCGGGTTTCCTCAAGTCCTTTGTAAACAGGAATGATCACATCGACCTGAGCCTTCTCCCCTCCCTTCCCGGAATGCTCTGCGCATTGCTTGCGATATTGGGAAAGAAGTACCTGATTTCTACGCTTATGCCGTTTGCGATTTACCCGTTTGAGGGATTTCGAGAGTCGGGATGTCCTCCAATACAAACGTCGGCAAAGTAGACACTGTGCCCCATCCTCCCACTCTGCAAATAACTGAAGGAGCTTGATCCCTTTACCCAGACGAAAGCTGCCCTCAAACCCTGTCCTAACATCCAACTCTGAAACTTCTTCATTCTTATCGAGTACATCCTGCCGTGGTAATCTGGCCTGGAGGGGAATGGTACGGTCCCCCACTTTCACGAAGACCTTGTGGGGAGGCTGCCCTTTCTCGTTGTAAATCCAGCCAGCCATACGCACTGGATTCTTCACTTTCGATATTGCACTCCCCAGAGGTGCATCCAAGTGCCAATAAATCCTCGGGATGTTCCCCCGGTGGATAATCCGGAGCCATAATCTGCTCAAAACTCGCAGAGGGAGCCCCAATGCCTTGGCTCTCATGAACATTAAAGTTTGTGGTCCAGAATGGTTGCTCGGATCAGATTAAATACCCCGAAAACCAGAAGAATGATCAGCAAGGAACTCAACAGGGAATAGAGCATTCGCGGATGAGTCGGTACTTCTGGAAGTCCAGTCGAGGAAAGGGTCACAAAGTGCTTCAATTTACGGGAAGCTTCCAGACGTGCGGTTTCAAGAGAGACAAAAGCCGCTTTGTAAGCTTCCAGGGCAAATTCAGAGTTGAGTTTGAGTTCACTGAATTGCCGCAGAAGAACATTCAGTGTATCACCTTTGGAACCGGTTAACTTGGATTTTTCTTCTTCAATTTGCTGTTCCAATGCTTCGACCAACTGATTCTTCTCGATGATTTCCGGAGCACCTTCTGCCAATGAACTCAAAAGCCGAATACGTTCTGCCTTCGCTTCTACCAGTTGGCTTTGAAGGGAGGCGACCAGGGAAATCGCAATTTCCGATTCCCGCTCCGGGTCTAGAATGGCGTGTTTGTTTTGGAAGAGGGCAAGCTCCTGGCGTATTTCACGAAGATGATCTTCCGCACGTTGGACTTCCTGCCGCACAAAATCAATTTGTTCATTGGCCAACTCCTCCGACACCCGGTTTACAAATTGCTCCCCTTCCAGAGTGATGAGCTGGGCCAACTGGTCTGCGGTTTTGGCATCGTAAGCCTGCACCACCAAGCGAACAACTCCCCCTTCCGGAAGTATGTTTACCTGCACACGTTTACGAAAAGTTCTCAGGAAGAACTCCTTGCTGGCATTATCAGGAAAATAACGAAGGAAGTCCTGGCCGAACTTGGCGTAATGAGAACGCAGGTCGATCTTCTCCTGCAATTTATCAAGGAGATTTGGAGAAGATAGATACTCACGCAGAATAATGGCATCTTCCATCCCACCCGCACTCGATGCCCCCAGCAGAGACAGGCCCATGCTTTCCATGCCCAGATCATCCCCAATTTTCCGTACGATAAATCGGCTCTCCGATTCATAGATGCGGACAGCAAAAAATACCTGGTAGATCACAACGCACAGGAACGGCAACAGGATATAGAGCTGTACACTTCGACTAACTTTCATCAATTACGGTAGAAAATGGGTGGATGTTGGGGTAAGGAAAGTTTTACCAGATGGCGAGATTTATTCCCTGCAACGGGGCAGAAGCCAGAGTGCTTCTATCGCCTTCAAGGGACTCAATCGCCACCATTGCCTGGAGTAGCGGAGGAGGTATTCCCGAGGCCATTCCGATTGAGCCCATTGTCGGGTGACCGGTTGCCACATGGAAAGAAAACGGGATCGATTGGCTTCATCCTGCTGATGACTTCCCAAAGAGGCTCCACCCACATGGCGAACATGGCTTTGGTTCGCAAGGAGCAGACGTTTTCCCTTCTGCCGCAGCCGGACACAAAGATCGGCATCTTCCCACCCCGTACGATAACCTTCATCAAAACCACCCATTTCCAGAAACAGCTCCTTCCTCATCGCCAGACAGGCCGCACTGAGACAGTTCCACTCCGAGTATTCTCCCTCAGGAATACGAAGTGTATGCTTCCGGGCCTGCCTCGGAATACCTCCTTTATCAAAAAACATACCGGCATGATCAATGAGGCCTGTTGCAGGATTGAATTGCACATTGCCCACCGCACCAACATCCGGATCGGAAAGAGGAGAGAGCATGGGCTCCAACCATGGTTGGAAAAAGAGCAAATCGTTATTCAAAAAGACCAGCCACTCCCCTTTTGCCACATTTGCCGCAGTATTATTGGCTCCAGCAAACCCCCGGCTTTGAGAATTGCTCAACAAGCGATGGGGCCCAGATAGCTTTTCGACCCAGGCATCACTACCATCCGTACTCTCATCATTGACCCAGAGAAACTCATAATCCGGCAGAGTGACAGTCTCGTCGAAGCCCGCCAACATCCTCTGGCTATGAGCCAAGCCATCATGAAAGGCTGAAATGAATGAAACCTTTGGAGTCATGCAGAGTCCTCCACCAAGACATCAAAGCGAAAGCCGCTCATCCAATTCGCTCAATTGCTCAGCCAACTTCTGAAACTTTTCTTTGTTGGCCGGAGTCGGCTCTGCAAGCCACGCCGTCAACATAGCCCGCTGCATATCTCCAGTGGTAGCCAAAAGTTGGCCGAGACGTTTTTTCAAACCAGGTTGCTTCGGGAACTTCTCTACAGCCAGTTCCTGCGCCTCAAGTGCGGGGCCCAACTCTCCCATGCTTTCCAGCACTCTCGATTTCTCCAGTAATGGCCCCGGCAAATCCGGATGTTTCGCCAAGGTCTCATTCAATTGAGTCAACGCCCTGTCAGGAGCTCCATCGGCAATGAGCTTTCGTGCCCGATACATTGCCAGATGCGGCGAATGCGGCTGAATTTGCTCCAAAGCCTCTGCCCATTTTTCGGCGTCTGTCCATTGTTTTGCCTGTTCGGCCAGCAACATCAGTTTCTGAAGACTGGCCACATGCCGGGGCTCAATCTCCAGAGCTTTTTGGTGATACTGCATTGCCTTGGTACGATCTCCCAAATTCTCCAATGCATTGGCTAGCTGCGTAAAAAACCCTTCCTCCAGCCCCGTTATCTCCACCTTCTCATTCTGGAGTTTCTGCTCAATAGAAACGATCCTGCTCACCACTCCGGCGAAGGCCTTTTGTAAATATTCCGGGAGATCGTTCCATTCTTCCTCCAAGCCCTTTTCGGGCTGGAGAGAAACCATCAACTTGTCCGTTTTACCCTGATAAGTCGCGATCGCTTCCTCCAAGTCCTCAAACACCTCCACATTTCCACCCTCCAGATAAATCCCGATGTCGCAAAAGTCTCGGATGGTTGCCATGCTGTGGGAAACAAGCATCACACGGGAAGTCGCGGTTTTCTCCTCCAAAGCCAGTTTGGCCATTTTCTTAAAACGGGCATCCCCGACCGAGGTAATCTCATCAACAAGATAATAATCAAAATCAAAGGACAGGCTCAGTGCAAAACCCAGCCGACCTCCCATCCCGGAAGAATAAGTTTTTACGGGTTCTTCAAAGTATTCACCAATCCCGGCCTTACTTTTTACCTGCTCCAGAATATCTGCCATTTGTTCACGATTGAAACCGTAAAGACGGCAGACCATTCGGCAGTTTTCCCGACCCGTCAAATGCCCCACAAATCCACCTTTTAAACCGAGGGGCCAGGAAAAGGTAGAGTTGGTGTCAATTTCTCCCGAGTCCGGATAATCGATCCCCCCCATAATCCGCAATAAGGTGGATTTCCCGGCTCCATTGGGACCCAGAATCCCCACGTTTACCCCTTCCGGGATCGAAAAGTTGACATCCCGGAAAACATAATGCCTCCCCCCCTTTACCGCATATGATTTTGTCAGATCTTTCGCTACAAACATTTCACCAAAAAATTTTCTGTGGATACTAACGAATGCTACCGGAGGTAACGACCTTGACCCGGTACACCCGATACAAACACAAACCCAGAAACATACTGACAAGGCCCCACATCCAAAGATAAGCCAAACTGCCTTCTTCACTGGTATACTCCAGAAACATGGCCCGCCTCAATAACTCCGAGGCATGCAGCAAAGGATTGATCATCGCCCAGAACTTCCAGCTTTCTGGCAACGAATTGGCAGAGAAAAAGATCCCCGAAATAAAGAACATCGGACGCAGCAAAACCGGCACAATCTTCTTCGATTCCTGCCATAAGGGGCCCATCACCGAAAGAGCAAAGCCCAAACCCAAGCTGAGCATCAACAGCCCTCCCAAAGTTCCAAAGAACAACACCGTATCCCTCCAATGAAAAATATACCCCAACCAGGCTAATCCCAGAAGCATCACAGCCGTGGTCGCCAGAAACACAACAAACTCCAGCAAAGCCCTGGCCAGCACCGTATCTGCAGGTTTCACACGTTGATAATTGAACAAACTCTGGTTCGCCTCCACCGCTCCCAGAGCCCCTATTGCGATATGCTGAAACAATAAATACCCCAACACCCCCGAAGCAAAAAACACCGGAAAACCCAAGCCTTCAATGTCCTCATTGCCAAACAAAACCCGCACTCCGCAAAGCACAGAGACCATCGCCACCGGCTCAAGAATGGCCCACAAATAACCAAGCCTGAACCGACCAAACCGGGCCCCCAACTCCCGCACAAATATCGCAAAAAGCACAGCCTTTTGCATCTCCCATGGAGTCTGCTGTTGAATTACCGGCATATCAGAAAACAAAAAGATCCATCATTTGCAGATCCAAGTATCACATTTATAAAAAGAGAAAAATCAAAAAGGAAATCGGAGCCCCCCCTCAGAAGGCACTACAGTAGATCAGCAAAATCCTCTCGTAATCGGTGAAAAACCCATGCCCCCAACTGAAAAATCACAATTCCGGCAATCCAGACAAAGAGAAGGCGATTCCAGTTGGGCTCCAATCCCCAGAGTAAGACACGGCGGAGTTGATCGACTCCATGGAGGACCGGGTTCCATTTCAGGACAGCCCAGAATCCTGGAAGTTTCTGGATTTCAGAAATGGGGTAAAAAACAGCGCTGGAGTAAAGCAATACAGATCCTAGAAATGGTGATAACTGGCCAACATCCCTGATAAACACACCCACTGCCGATAATAACCAAGCCAAGCCCACTGCCATAAAAATCATAGGTAAGACTACGAGCGGTGCCCAAACCCACGAAGAGCCGATCCCGGGCCCCAACAATGCCAAACCCAGTAAGCCAAGCAAAAGACTCATCAAATAATTAAAAAACAACTGACCGATCAGAGCTACAGGTAAAACCTCCAGAGGAAAAACCACCTTCTTCACAAAATTGGGGCTGGAAACAATCAGGCCTGAACCAGCTCCCAGCACTCCTGAGAACACATTCAATATCGTTAACCCCAGAAAAATCCCTAATGCATAGTCCATCCCCGTGGCATGCTGAATTCCCTTCTCGGTTGAAATTGAAAAACTCCCACCAAAAACGGTTCCAAAAACAAAAGAATACAGCCCCAACATCAACAAAGGCCCAATCAAAATCCAGAATGATCCCAAGGCACTCCCTCGAAACCCCATCTGCACATACCTCTTAGAAAACTGCAAAATGATATCCCGATAATGCCATATGTCCCGAATCGTCTTTAAAGGATTGAATGCATTCATTTTGAGAAGGTATTTTCCAAAATTAAAAAAGCCGCCCCATTACGCCGAAAAAGCCGTTGACCGCAATCCTCAACCCCACAACTTCCACTACCGCAAAAACTATCACTCATCATGATCCTTCTTCTCGGTGCCACAGGCTACGTAGGCCAAGCCTTTCAACAATACCTGCAACAGAGTGACTTGGCTCATACAGCTCTGTCCAGGTCACAGGTGGATTACACAAATCCACAGCAATTGAGGGATTACCTGAAATCAGAAAACGTCACCTTCCTCATCAACGCAGCCGGTTATACGGGAAAACCCAATGTAGATGCCTGCGAAATTCACAAAACCGAATGCCTGGAAGGCAATGCCACCTTTCCCGGCCATCTCAGAGAAATCTGTGAAGAAAGAAAACTGCCCTGGGGGCATGTATCCAGCGGATGCATCTACACAGGGAAAAATCCGGACGGTTCGGGGTTTTCTGAAACCGATCCCCCCAACTTCTCCTTCCGACAAAACAATTGCTCCTGGTACAGCGGCACCAAAGCCCTTGGAGAAGAAATCCTGGAAGGTGCGGAAAACTGCTACATCTGGAGACTCCGCATCCCTTTTGACAATAGAGATAACCCACGGAACTATCTCACCAAACTCCTACGGTATGAAAGATTACTGGACGCAGAAAACTCAGTCTCCCAGCTCCATGAATTTGTCTCAGTATCCTACCAAACCTGGGCTCGAAAATTGGAACCCGGGATCTACAACATCACTAATCCCGGAAGCATCACCACCACAAAAGTCACTCAATGGATTGCAGAAAGTGGCATCGCTCCGGGACAAACCTTTCAATTCTTTGAGAACGAAGAGGCATTTTTAAAAATAGCCGCCAAAACGCCCAGATCCAACTGTGTACTGGACACAAAAAAGATTGAAGCGACTGGCATTGAAATCACTCCAGTTGAGCAAGCCATCAAACAGGCCCTGGCAAGCTGGCAACCCGAATCCTGACCACCGCCTCCACCAAACCAAGAACTAGAAAACAAAAATACCAAGAACCCCAAAAACATGTCCCATCAAAACCTACTGATCACTGGCGGCTGTGGCTTTATCGGCTCCAACTTCATTCGCACACTCCTGGAAAAGCCAAACCCACCCACAACGGTTCTCAATTTAGACAAGCTCACCTACGCAGGGAACCCTCAAAACCTGGAAGACATGGCGAGCCACCCAGCCTACATCTTTATTCAAGGAGACATTACAGATGGGGAGTTGGTCTCCAACCTGCTTTTGCAACACAAGATTGATGCCATTATCAACTTCGCTGCCGAAAGCCACGTAGACCGCTCAATTGAATCACCTGAACCTTTTCTCGAAACCAATACTCTCGGCACCCTACGTCTACTGGAAGCCGCCAGGCACTATCACAAAAGCCTCCCCATTGAACGGGCTCAAATCTTTCGCTTTCTTCAAGTCTCCACCGATGAAGTGTATGGCACACTCGAACCTGAAGATCCCGCCTTCTCCGAAACCACACCCTTTGCTCCCAACAGTCCCTACGCCGCAACTAAAGCTTCCAGTGACCATTTGGTTAGAGCCTATCAACACACCTACCATCTACCCACCCTAACGACAAACTGCTCTAACAATTACGGTCCCTTCCAATTCCCCGAAAAACTACTTCCACTAATGATTTTGAACGCCCTCGAAGGCAAAGATCTCCCAATTTATGGCGACGGCATGAACATTCGGGATTGGCTCTATGTTGAAGATCACTGCCGCGCCATTACAACCGTTTTAGAAAATGGATTGACCGGCGAAACCTACAACATCGGAGGCCACTGTGAAAAAACAAACATCAGTATCGTTGACACAATTTGTGAAATACTTGACCGACTCCGCCCACGGGAAGACGGAAAATCCTACAAAGATCAAAAAACATTTGTGACAGACAGACCTGGCCACGACCGCCGCTATGCGATCAATTGCTCCAAGATCGAAAATACACTCGGCTGGAGACCCCTGGAAACTTTCGACACAGGTTTGGAAAAAACCATCCACTGGTATCTCGAGAACCGCGAATGGTGTTCCCAAATTAATGAAAAGAAATATCAGCGACAAAGATTAGGGCTGAAATAATTCATCCCTTATCACCACCTACCCCACCCCCTTTCATAATCATTTAAGTCTCAACGGCTTAAGCCCTAACCCCACGTATCGATCATGCAAAAACCGCGTAAAGGTATCATCCTGGCTGGAGGCTCAGGAACAAGACTACACCCCCTCACTCTGGCCGTGAGTAAACAACTCATGCCAGTATACAATAAGCCGATGATTTATTATCCACTTTCTGTGCTTATGCTGGCAGGCATGAAAGAGATATTAATCATCTCAACACCACATGACCTCCCTATGTTTAAAAAACTACTGGGAGATGGCAATAACCTTGGGATGAAATTCGATTATTCCGAACAACCAAAACCGGAAGGACTTGCTCAGGCACTTATTATTGCAGAATCATTTTTAGATGGATCTCCTTCTGCATTGATTCTTGGAGACAACCTGTTTTATGGGCACAACTTTACAGAATCTATCATAACTGCAAATAACCGTCGTAATGGAGCTACCATATTTGGCTACCAAGTATCCAACCCTACCGCCTACGGAGTTGTCGAAATGAACAATGAAGGAAAAGCGATCTCCCTGGAAGAAAAGCCAGCTCTTCCTAAATCGAATTATGCGATTCCTGGAATCTACTTTTATGATGAACATGCATCTCAGTATGCCAAAAACCAAAAACCCTCCCAACGAGGTGAATTGGAAATTACAGACTTGAACCGAACTTATCTGGATAGCAATAACCTTTATGTTGAACTACTTGGGCGTGGCACTGCATGGCTAGACACAGGGACTCACGAAAGCTTAATGGATGCAGCAAAGTTTGTAGAAGTTATCGAAAAAAGGCAGGGTCTCCAGATCGGATGCATCGAAGAAATCGCTTACAGAAACAAATGGATCACACAAAGTGAACTCAAAGGAAACCTAGACAGACTAGGAAAATCAAAATATCGAGAATATCTCGAAAACATCACAAATTGCAAACAAACATAACCCAAACATACTAAACATAAAATCGATCCTATCGAATTTTAAAGGGATTAAGGCACAGCAAGCCTCACCCACCGGGATAGCCTCACAAAACTAACCTCATCCCATCCC
>Ga0181580_10004342_pt1 | contig 11531 bp, 9 predicted proteins | sample 071ome_23_FD_132413 | JGI IMG/M metagenome (GOLD analysis project Ga0181580, IMG submission 132413) | Coastal salt marsh microbial communities from the Groves Creek Marsh, Skidaway Island, Georgia - 071403BT metaG (megahit assembly) | ecosystem: Environmental > Aquatic > Marine > Intertidal zone...
ATCCTTTATTTCTGGAAGTTATGGAAGTGACATAATTATTTCAGTAGTTCATCCTGAGGCAATTGATATGCAAAATCCTTATGAGGATTTAAATTATGATAATTTGCCTGAAGTGCCTTAAGCACTAACACAAAATCTATTTCAAAAATTTTAATTTTGATTGATTAAAATTTAGGATAGTTGTATACAAGAACTCGTATGACACAAATGTGATACACTATTTTGAAACCTTGTTAAATAGTGGGTTCTGAGATGTTCAACTATTGAGTGGGAGTGATTAAATAACCTGAAACACTTAATCATAAGAGATTTCTAAATTTAACTTATTACATTCAAGCATTAGCTTGGAATCCAATAGCTGACCTTTTTCTTGAATACTTTAACTCTTAACAACATGATAAAATTTTTTCATGATTAGGTTCTATGAAGCCTTTAAGCTCAATATTTGGGTTTTATTATCTATCTATATAACTCCTTATTTTATTTTTTATAATCATAATTTCGAGCAGTTGATATTCATTGACTCCGTTCAAATACTTTTGTTACTGATGTCACTATTCTTATTTACATTATGTGTAATATATTTGGCAGGAAAGTTTTTTCCTAATTTAATAAATTTCCTTTTTATTACAATAATTGTCGGTGTAGGAGTGGCCTTAAATTTTGAATTTTTTTACACCGATATAATAGTTGAAAAAGTATCACTAATAATACCGATATTTAATCCAAAATTAGTTCTAGTTTTAGCTTATCTGATTGGCATTTTATTGGCGATGATATTTTTTAGATTTGAGATTTTAAAAATTTTTATTTTATTTTTTTTTCTAATAGGTTGGCTCCTTCCAGGAGTTCAAATTGTAACTAAGGCTTTAAATAATAATCCAGCCCTGGTTAGGTTTGAGGAAGGCGATTTAAAAATTGATCTAAATGAAAAAATTTTTTCTTCTAAAGAGAATGTTTATTTTATCTTGCTGGATGGTTATGCATCTGAAGAAACTTTCAAGAGGTTATCTTACGATAATGACATACTATACGACTTTCTTAATGATGAGGGCTTTATTAGACTCGGTGAATACGGGTCATACAATGCAACTTATCTAGCCTTAGCAAGCATTTTCAATCTAACATATCCAGTAGTTGAGGGTGATCCAAAGTTCACTAATCGGCTAAGTTTTTATCCAAACATGCTGAGCAATGAGAATGCTCCTTCATTAATACAGCAACTAAATTACTTAGGTTATGAATTTATATTTTCTGGAAATAGTTGGTCAGGATGTTATCCAAAACATGTTACTTGCTTAAAGCACATAACACATGGGTTTTTAAATCATGAATCTTCAGTATTACTAAGTAGAACAATTTTTGGGCGTTACTTATACTTAATTGTTGATCGTGACCACGATGCAATGTCAATTTTGATCCAAAACTTTAATACTCTTGTTATGAATAAAAATTCAAAATTTTATTTCTTGCATCATTTTTCTCCTCACCCCCCATATTTATCTGAAGACTGTCAAACTCTTAAGAGCATGTCCCTAATTGCATGGGAGCCACCCAAGGATTACATTAAAACTGTTGAATGTGTTAATGAGAAAGCTATGCAATTGATTTCTACTATATCTAAACATGATCCCTCTGGAATTATAGTTGTTCAAAGTGATCATGGGCCTTTAACAAGAAAGAGCTGGATGGACTCCTCATATAACGATGAGGATGTAAGTATGAAAAACAGAATTGGTATTATCAATTCTATTAAGGCTCCTGAAGAGTGTCATCAATGGTTAAAATCCAGCTTAGGTCCTATTAACACCATACGATTTGTTCTAAGTTGTCTTCAAAGAACGGAGCCTGAGTATGTTGAAGAAAAAACATATATTACAGCTTATAAAGGTGAAGATTTTGGAATAGTTAAAGAATATGTTTCAAACTAATTTCGTTGTCTAGGGTATAAGAGGTAGCTTTAAAAAAATGAGTACTAAAATTTTTATTTTAGGAGCAGGAAAACCTCATCATGGTGAAAAGCATAGCGCTCTAGATATATTGCCCAGTGATTCTCAAGCGCTTGAATGGACTATGAAAGCCTTGTCACACTTAAGCTTTGAAACTAATTTTGTAACTGGATATCAGGCTAGTGAAATTCAATCTGCTTATCCTAAATTAACTTATCACCATAATATTGATTGGGAGACTACAAACTCTGGATGGTCTTTGTTAGCATCCATGACCACAGTTAATCATGATTGTTTGGTACTCTATTCTGACGCATTGCACAGGACTCATAATATAAATCAAATATTAGATTGTGATGCAGATGTTGCTGTAGCTATAGATTCCAATTGGCGGAACAGGTTTTCGGATAGATCGCTTTCAGATTTAGAAAGGTGTGAAAAAGTCTCCATTAGAGATTCCTCGTTAACATCAATTGGGTCAAATATAGAAGTAGATGATGCTGATGCTGAGTTTGCTGGGCTCGCATGGTTTTCATCAAAATCTATAGAAACCTTGAAACAGATTTTTAGTGAGCCATCATCAGATTTAAATTATTTACGTAACTCTTCAATTTCTGATTTGGTAGATATTCTTAGAAAACAAGGCTCAAAAATAAAAGCTGTAGACGTCAATGGAGATTGGGCTGAATTGAATGAGTCAGCAGATATAGTCCGTTTTGTTCTAGGAACGAAGGCCCAAACACTCAAAAGACTTCGGCCAATGGTTTCAAAAAGCCGAATTGAAGACCAATTCAGTTTTACAGTGGAAGATTGGAAGAGAAATTCTGAATTAATTTTAATTAAATTGAATAAGTTTTTTGGCAACACTAAACTCGTGGTTAGGAGTAGTGCGCTTACAGAAGATGGCTTTTCTGCCTCAAATGCTGGTGTTCACGCAAGCATTTTAAATATAGATAGTACTAATTTTAATAGGCTTTCTAATGCTATAAATGAAGTTATTGCTTCATACTCCGATATCAGTCCAATCGATGAGGTCCTAGTTCAGCCAATGGTCTTAAATGTTTTAGCAAGCGGGGTTTTATTTACTAGAAGTTTAGTTTCAGGGGCACCATACTATGTAATAAATTATGACGACACATCTAGGAGTACAGACTCTATAACTAGTGGGGTGAGCCAGGACGAAAAGACTTTTGTTATTAGGCGTGACTCAGATATTAACAAACTTTCAGTTCCAAAATGTTTAGAGGGGCTCTTACCAGCAGTTCATGAAATTGAAGGCGTGCTGAATTATGACTCACTTGATATAGAATTTTGCGTTACAGATGAGCATGGAATTCACATTTTACAAGTAAGACCATTAGTTATGAGTTCCAGCAAAGCTGAGGTAACAGATACAGAATTATTTAACTTGCTTCGTGATGCTGAATTAAAATTTGAGAGTTTGCAATCCCCAAGCCCATCTGTCCTGGGAAAACGTTCTATTTTTGGTGTGATGCCAGACTGGAATCCTGCTGAAATAATTGGTACCAAGCCAAGACTTCTAGCAAGCAGCCTATACAAAGAACTTATTTTAGATGACATTTGGGCAAAACAACGTGCAGAGTACGGCTATCGAGACGTAAGACCAAATTCTCTTTTAACTAACTTTGCTGGCCATCCTTATATTAATGTGAGAACTAGTTTTAATTCTTTTATTCCTAGGAACGTAAACAATCAATTAGCAAAAAAGCTTATTGAATTCTGTATAACTTGGTTAGAAGATCACCCCGAAGAGCATGACAAAGTTGAGTTTAATGTAATTCCTTCATGTTTTGATTTAGATTTTCATAGGTGGGTTAATAGGTTCGAATCCTCAGGCGATTTTAGTTCACATGAAATTCAAGAGATTGAAGAAAGCTTACGAAATTTGACCAGCAACGCAATGCTAAGAGGCAAAAAAGATTTGCAGCAAGTGGCTTTATTAGATAAGCGTTTTTATGAATTAAAGGAAAGTAATATTAATAAGCTAGATAAAGTATTTGCTTTATTAGATGATGCAAAAGTTTTTGGGACTTTACCATTCGCACATCTTGCCAGAAGTGCATTTATTGCAGTCAGTTTACTCAATTCAGCGGTATCAAAATCCATAATATCAACAAAAGATCGAGAGGACTTCCTAAATTCTATCCGAACAGTAAGTCATGATTTAACTAGCGATGCTTTAAATTGCAAAAAAGGAAAACTAGATTGGAACAAATTTGTTGAACGATATGGTCATTTGCGTCCAGGTACGTATGATATTTTGTCCTTAAGTTATAAAAATGATCCAGAGCGCTATCTGAAACCATTGCTAAATCAATCTTCAAAATATTTAAATGACTCCAATTCGAATGCAGGCAATCTCTGGAGCTCTTCCAAGGAAGGCTTTTTTAATGCTCTTAAAAAAGCAGGACTTCCCTACAAAGCAGAATTGGTAGAGAATTTTTTACGCTCATCTATTGAGGGTCGAGAGTATGCAAAGTTCATTTTTTCTCGCAACCTATCTTTTGCATTGGATTTATTAGGTGACTGGGCATCAGAGCATGGAGTTGATCTTGAAGTTATGTCACATATCAGTATTGCTGACATAAGAAATGCTAAATCAGATTTAGTAAATAAATCTTACATTGAAAGATGGCTTCGTGAAAAAGCTAGCATTGCAGCAAGCCAACATTCTATAGTAGAGGCCATTGAACTTCCTCCTTTAATTTGTAATAGTCACGCATTTTCATTTTTTGAATATCCATCCACGGAGCCAAACTTTGTAGGTTTTACTCGTGTTACAGCCAGGGTAGTTAACTTAGATAAAGATGAGAAAATAGATTGTGATTTGGAGAATGTTATTGTGATGATTCCTCAAGCAGATCCTGGATATGATTGGTTATTTGGTAGGCGAATTGCTGGATTAATTACTAAATTTGGTGGCGCTAACTCTCATATGGCGATTCGAGCAGCTGAATTTGAGTTACCGGCTGCACTAGGTATAGGTGAAACTAGGTATAGAGCATTAGCAAATTCCTTTGAGCTTGAGCTCGATCCTGCAAACAAGATAATAAGGACATTAAGCTAATGTTAGTTGGGCTTACTCAGAGGGTTGAGGTTATGGCTGAAACTAAAGAGCAAAGGGATAGTTTAGACCAAAGTTGGTTTAAAAGATTGGATGATCTTAACTTATCTGGAATACCTGTGCCAAATAATTTAAAGGACCCTGTAAAATGGGCAAAATCTATGGGTGTGGAAGCATTGATTTTAACTGGAGGAAATGATTTATCCCACTTAAATCATGCTAAAAATGCTGCTCCTATTCGAGATGTAACTGAAAAGGCTTTACTAGCCTGGTCTTCAGAAAAACGCGTACCTGTTTTAGGGATTTGTCGCGGAATGCAACTTATGAATACTTTTCTTGGAGGTTCACTGTCACGTATGGATGGGCATGTGTCAAATTTTCATAATATAAAATGTGTTGATGGAAACAACACTTTTAAAAATTACCAAAAGGTAAATAGTTACCACGAATGGGTAATTAATCGAAGTGAATTAGCCACAGACCTTAAACCTCTTGCAGTTGCTGATGATGGAACTATTGAGGCTTGTATTCATCAAAGACTTCCTTGGCTTGGTTTGATGTGGCACCCTGAGCGCGATAATGGCGATGTAAAAGATTTGGACACCAGGCTGCTAAAAAAATTTTTTATGCCAGACAAAAATATTTTATGAGAGTAATTATTTTAGCCGCAGGCGAAGGCACTCGACTACGGCCATACACAAATAATAAACCTAAATGTATGGTTAGCTTAGCCGGCAAGCCATTACTCCATCGACAGATAGAGGTTTTGCGCTCTGTCGACTTAGAAGAAATAATGGTTGTGGGTGGTTTTTGTTCAAAGAGCATTGATAGTTTGGGAGCTGAAACTGCTTTAAACCCTAACTTCATGAAAACAAATATGGTCTCAACCCTATTCTGTGCTGAAGAGTGGATGAAAGATGAAGACTTATTAATTTGTTATGGGGATATAGTTTATGAAGAAAGAGTTTTAGAAAGCCTAATATCTTGCAATTCTCCAATTTGTGTTTCTATAGATAAGGCCTGGAAACGTCTTTGGGATCTTAGGATGGATGATCCTCTGTCAGATGCTGAAACTTTAAGATTAACTGATACAAATCGAATTATTGAAATAGGTAAGAAAGCAACATCTTATGATCAAATTGATGGCCAATATATTGGTTTAATTAAAGTGCGCTCTGATTTTGTAAGAGCTTTTAAGAATGCCTGGCATTCCTTAGATCCCTTCAAACTCTATGATGGTAAAGATTTAGATAATATTTATATGACTAGCTTTCTTCAGCATCTTATAGACAAAGACTTTGAAATAAGAGCAGCATTTATTAAAAATGGTTGGCTTGAAGTCGATAGTGTTAGAGATTTAGAGTTATATGAAAAATGTTTTCTAGAAGGTACGCTCAAAGAGATAATTAACTTGAATAAATGTCAGTCGTATCAAAAATAAAAAGAAGCATCTCTAGCTGGAGAGGCGTTAAAGCCTTTAAAAAACTGCCTAAATCTAAAAGAAAAATTATTTTTTATGTTGAGGACTTTGGGTATTGGGTTTACTTTAAGGATGTATATCTGGCATTACAAAATGATTTTAATCAAGAAATTATCTATGTTACTTCAAGTGATTCTGATCCTATGCTGTCTAAGCCCTATCGAGGCATTACTTCTTTTTATATAGGGTCTCATACTGCTAGAACATTTTTCTTTGCGGGTCTTGAAGCAGATATTTTGGTTATGACGATGCCAGATTTGCAAACTTTTAATATTAAACGTTCTCCATATCCGGTGAAATATGTTTATCTTCATCATTCATTGGTGAGCACTCATATGATCTATCGCTTTGACGCCTTTGATCATTTTGACTCAATTTTGTGTGTCGGTCGCCATCATTTAACTGAAATAAAAGTTAGAGAGACTTTGTATAATTTGCCTAGAAAAGAATTAGTGCCACATGGTTACGGAAAACTTGATGCATTATTAGCAAGCAATCAATCAGGCCCTAGAAAACTTAACTCAATCGATTCGTTTCGAGTCCTAATTGCTCCTTCGTGGGGCGAGAACGGATTACTCGAATTGTTTGCTGAGGAGGTTATAGATAGTTTGCTCAAAGTTAATTGCAATATTATTCTTAGACCACACCCAAGAACTTTTTACTTAAAACCTCATTTAAAGAAACGTATACTAGACTCTTTTGGTAAAAATAAAAATTTTCAACTTGATCTAGAGTCAAACTCTCTGGATGCATTCTATAACTCTGATATTATGATAAGTGATTGGTCTGGAGCAGCATTAGAGTTTAGTTTTGGTTTAGAAAGACCGGTAATATTTGTAGATGTTCCAAAAAAAATCCTAAATTCAAGATATCAAGAGTTAGAAATAGAGCCTTTAGAAGTTAAAATTAGAGAGCAACTAGGCATAGTTATACCTTCAAAGGATATTTCTAAAATCGGTGAAATTGCAAAAAAATTAAGTAAATCTAAAAATAATTGGCAATCAAAAATTGCAGAAGCAAGAAATTATTGGATTTATAACATTGATAGAAGTGGGCTTGTAGCTGCAAAATTCTTAATGAAATCTCTTCAAGAAAAAGACAAGATTTAGTCTCTTTTAGGATATTATCCACAAGTCAATATGTATGATTATTTTATAATAGCGTTTAGCCCAATAATATTTCTTATTGAGAATTATTATGTATTTCTGTTAAGTGTTTTTAATTCTCAAGGAATTTCAATAATACTCACAAGCATCTCTGCATCGTTGATATTGATACCAATTTTAAGATTTGCAAGGGCAAAAGAGGACTTCTTTAGAGATAAAATTTCTTTAATTTCAGATGAAGTCAATAACATTTCAAAATCATTGAATGCAGAAGAAAAATTTTTTGCAGTGGAACAGATATACACAAAGTATAGATTTCATCCAATACAAAACATGATGACTGGTCTGTCTTTCTTTGTAATTCTACCAGTGTTAATAAGCGCATATTTATTTTTTAATATTAATCTCCAATCGATGGATGAAAATTTCTTGAATCTTATAAAACTATCTAGACCAGACGAGTTGTTATTTGGATTTAATATTATCCCAATCATGATTTTTGGCATAAATTTTTTAGATGCAAGGTATAAATACTATAAAGCTAATAGAGGCAAAACTAGTTACATATTCTTATCACTAATAATTTCAGTTTTAATTTATGGCATGCCATCTTGCTTAACACTATATTGGCTTACAAGTAGCACATTCTCATTATTTTTTTCTATAGCTTTTTTAAAAGAATAGCAGTTATATAAAAAAGCAGATTTTAAAAAAGTATTATTGCTCAGTCTTTTTTTGTAAAGAAATGTTTGATTTTATAAAAATACTTTTTAGCTGTGTAAACAATTGCAGCAAAAAAACTAAAAATAGCAGTAATTAATGCGCTTCCTGATCCTGGATCTAGATACGCATATACATTTATGGGCAATAGTGAAATAAAGACAAAATAAATAAGATTATCTGACTTGTATATCTTTTTCATTTAGAGCTTAACTTACTAGAATCAATTTGATTTATCATCAATTTAGGCATTTTTAACTGAAACAAGCGTAATAATATGGTACTGAGTTATTATAACAAATGATATTAATATATATCTATGGAATGCTTTCTGGTTCAAATACTATATGTTTTATAAGCCCCATTCTATAAGGGTTTTGTAGCTACAAACTTGTTTCTCAATTGAGGTAGTTATGCGGTTTTTTGGGGGGATTGTTACAAGAAAAGTTACAAAGTCTATTTCAATGCCCTTAAAGTCATTAATTTTATTGAGGTTTTAGATAACATAACTATGGAGTGAGAAGAAGATGCATGCTTGGGTTTAACATATCACCAAAGCATAATTCATAAAGAAGCATAATTTAGTAAAATAATGTCGAGATTGAGAGCAAATAAAAGGTAAAGAAATTGAAGATAAACAAAGCGCTTGTTTTAAACCCTTTAACCTTAATTTTTTTCATAACAAGTTGTGCTGAATATAGCAGTGTTTTTAATACGAAAACAGCCTTGGGTCTAGAAACCGGGGATTGCTACATTGAATTACAAGTCATGGATCTTATCCCAGGAGAAGTAGTGGAATTAGGTGGGGTAGAAGTTGTTAGTTGCCTCACGCCGCATAGCCATGAAGTCATATCCAAATATTCCTCTCTACCATTGTCGTATAGATCTAATTATCTCCCTTTGGATGATCTTTGTTTAGATGCTTCCATGACTTATATTAAATCGTTGCATCCTCATGCTAATGATTATCAAATGGAAAGAATACTCCAAAAGTTTGATCATTCATTTACTTATATGTATTACTTTAATTACAGTGAGGCTAATTTAAATGTTCCAGATTATGATTCTGAAATTAGTTGTTCCATTATGTCTAAGGCTTCATTGAGGATCGGACCATTTAAAAAGGTTATTGCAGACTATTAAACGAACATTACAAAAGTTATAAAAGTTGCTTATTAAGAAGGGGGGTCTTTTGCTTAAACTTCTGATAACAATATATATTTTGATTTTCATAACATGAAAGGAACTATGATTTGCTATAGATCCTTTCATAACTGAAATCTCTCTACACCATGAATAATGGGAAATATTAGAGCCGTCAGTTCAAAGTTATTAGTTTAAATTTATTGGATCCCCATACTCATTAGGTTCATTAGATCCCTCTGAGGCCAGCCATATAATTAAAGGTATTATTCCTATTATGGTTAGACAAAGAAAGTACCACCAGCCACTTCTGCCAGTGTCATGCAACCTTCTTACAAATGCAGCAAGTTGTGGAAGCAAAAACACTAATGATGCAACATTTGATATCATTCCCATAGTAGAGAGACCCAGTGCAAAGAGTTCAATTAGCATAATTGCATACACCACTAGCATGTTAAAAAGAAAAAACCACCAATATTCACTTCTGGAAGCTCTTCCCTTAAATACAGCATACTTTGAAAAACATACCTTCACAGATTCAGCTAAGTTCATTGTTTACTCTCCTTTAAAATTCAATGATAGTATCATAATAAACCTATTATAATTAGTACATCATATTTTCGATTGCCTGAAAAATAATGAAATATACTCTTAAAAAAAATCAAATTGGATATAGAGAGGCTGCTGCTGATCTTGAATTCGGCAGACTTTTGATAGCATTTGTAAGAATCTGATGAAGGTATTTAAACTTTTGACATTAAATATCCTTGTATTTTTATTATTATTTGGAGCGCTTGAAATTATTTTTAGGCTATCTTTTCCTGAATTTAAAGATCATATTTTTTCAAATGATAAATCTATGAATATTAGGTATATAGATGGTAAGTTTCTAGATTATCAAATCCGATCACCAAGAGAGAGTTTTGAATTCAGTCCTCAAAATCCTGTGGTTCTTGTATTTGGAGATTCAATCAGTGGAGGCTTCGGTACTTCATACGAAGATATTTGGTGGTATCAATTGGAAAGATTGCTTGCAATTAAGGGTATTAATGTAGATATAATTTCTATTTCTGGTTATGGAAATAATTTTGGGGATTCGTTAACTAATATTCGGAAAGCAATTAAGGACATAGTTTCCAAGGAAAATATAAATATAGAAAAGATAATTTATCAATTTAATTTTAATGACATCATGCCATTTACCAGTTCTGACCTTGAAAAATCTACACCAGCAAACTCAGAGTTCTTTTCAAGGATCGCCAAGTGGAGATACCAACATGCAAATAAGTCAGTTTTTTTAAGAACCACCCAACATTTTCTTGGTAAATTAATAAGAGACACTAATGGAAGCTGCTCTGACAGGCGATGGCATGCTTTGGGACCTTACACGTGGACATATGGCTCTGAAACATATTCAACAGAATCTAATGAATTCTGGGATATATTTTTAGCTAGTCTTGCAAGCACCAATCAATTAGCAATTGATTTGGGGCTTAAATTTGAAATATTTCTTTCACCCATACTCTATGATGTTGATCTAGAAGGATATCATCCTCATTTCAATTACTTAAACTATGATTTTAACTGTGCAACCATAAATCCAAGATACCGAATTACTCAATTTTCAGAAAATGCCAATATCAAGTTATATGATCCAAAGGATGCTCTGAAGGCAAGCTTCAATGCAAGAATACAAGAGGGAAACTTCACTCCATACTTCTTCACAGCAGATGACAATCATTTCACTCCTGTGGCAGCAAGACACATTGCAGAAAGTATAGCAATGGAGTGGTAGGATATTATTTAATTAATTTCATATGAAGCTTCCCCATGAAAATTTACCCTCAAATAAGCATTTTGGAGTTTTCTTCCTTGTAATTTTATTTGCGGTCACAATTTATGCTTTTTGCAAGGCGAAGATCACACTCCTAATTATTTCTTCACTTATTGCAATCGTTATTGCAATATTCCTTATATTCAAGCCTGACTACCTCAATCCATTTAATAGAGCTTGGATGTATTTTGGATTTCTTCTTGGAAGAATTGTC
>Ga0181580_10004345_pt1 | contig 11526 bp, 10 predicted proteins | sample 071ome_23_FD_132413 | JGI IMG/M metagenome (GOLD analysis project Ga0181580, IMG submission 132413) | Coastal salt marsh microbial communities from the Groves Creek Marsh, Skidaway Island, Georgia - 071403BT metaG (megahit assembly) | ecosystem: Environmental > Aquatic > Marine > Intertidal...
ACCAGTCTTTTTTTTATCTAAAGTTTTTATTAATCCATCTGATAGGTCATCTACATATAAAAAATCTCTAGTTTGATTGCCATCACCATATACTGTAACAGAACCCTTTTGAATAATGTCTTTGAAGAATTTAGCAACTACTGATTCTTTTTTTTGACATTTTGGCCCATATACGTTTGAAAATCTAAGACTTGCCGCATGTATACCATAAGACTGTTGATATGCCCAACATAATGCCTCTACAGAGGCTTTTGATGCACCATAAGGAGAAGCTGGTTTGCCTGCAATTTCCTCATTAATAGGTGGCGTGACTTCACCTAATATCGCTCCACCTGTTGATGCGTTAATAATGCTTTCAACTTTAAATTTTCGCACCGCTTCAATGATATTGAAACTTCCATTTATATTTATATCAATATTTAACTTAGGATCTTCTATAGAATCTATTACTCTTGTGTGTGCAGCTAAATGGATAATGGTATTACAGCCATCAACAAAATTATTAACATCAGCAGAATTTCTTATATCTCCTTGGATAATCTCAACATGATTAGAGTTATCAATATAGTTACATGCGTTAGTCATGTTATCCAATATCCTAATTTTAGTATTAAATTTTTTAATTAATTTAGGGATAATGTTGCTACCAAGAAAACCTAATCCACCCGTAATTCCTATTATTCTCATTTAAAAACCCCTTTTAATTTATTAGTTATATTTCTTTTAACTTTGCGTAAAACATAAATAGGATGCCAATATGCAACACTAGACCATATTTTATAAATAACAGCTTTGTATTTATTTTTGGGATGATGTCTATTTACAAATCTATAAAAGTAACGAACATTATCGATAGATTTTATTGATGTCATATTATTCCAGACTTCTTTCCATTTGTGTGCGTTCTTTTGAAATTCAAAATGACTACCCGTTGTATTCTTGTTGACAACGACTGATAAACATGTGGATGCTGATATAAAAAAACGAAATCCTTTTTTCTTAGCTCTTAAACAGAAATCAGTATCGCCATGATAATGAGGAAATGCTTTACTATCATAGTTACCCACAGACTCTAGAATACTCTTTGGAAATAAAGAACAGCGTCCATAAAGCGCATCAACTTCGAAAATATTAGTATTAAAAGATGATGTAATTTGATTTGAAAAATTATTGAAAATCCTAGCTGTACCTGGACCCCAACCAGTTGGTTCAGCATTGAGGCCATTATAAGCTACAGGGGCTATACACGCATTTTTTCCTTGCAATTTAACATCCTTTAATAAGACCTCAAGTGTTTCTGGACTTACTCTCACATCGTTATTAATAAGGCAAAAGTAGCTTTCTGGCGAAATTGTTTTTTTTAACTCACTAAGCGCAAGAGCAACTGCACCCGTCCAATACAAAGTCCCATCACCTTTTATGACTGTCACTTCAGGATAATTTTCTTTAAGCTTTTCACGTGTTCCATCTGTACTTCCATCATCAACAACATAAATGGCGCATTTATCTATAATGGTTGATTGATGCAAGGACTTCAAACAGCCAAGCGTTTGATTAATTGTATTGTGAACAGGAATAATGATGTGCAAACTGGCAAGAGATTTTTTCAATCCATATGCTAGTGAAAAAAATTGCTTTGGATTAGTTAACTCATGTCTAACACGATCATTCCAAATTTTGTACGGACCTTTCCATTGTGGAGCAACATCATGTAAGGCTACAATGCCGCCGGGTCTCACCCAAGGACTAAAAAGCTCATAGTCTTTTTCTATATCATCGAAATCATGACTAGCGTCAATAAATAATAAGTCTATGCTTTTATTCCATTTAGCCCCAATGTCATGGCTATAGCCTTGAATGGGCTCTACTGTCGTAATATTTGCTTTTTTTAAGTTAGACTTGAATTCATTTAAAAAATTGTCACCCTCCCATTGAACATTGTTTAGTCCATTTTTAAAATCATTTGAATTTCCCTTAAACGTGTCAATGGCATATATCTTTGGTCTTTTATCAGCAGCACCCAGAGCTAATGCTATTGTTGATTTGCCCAGAAAAGATCCAATCTCAACAATTATCCCTTTGTCAGGTATTTGTCTTGCTAATTCAAAAAGTAAATAATCTTGTCCTGGAATAAGAAAACCAGGCGTGTTTTGTACTAAAATGCTATATTTATCATTATAGTTAGATATCATTGGTGATTGAATGATACCTTACGAAAAGATAATAGTTAAATGCTATTTTAAAAAAGATTGTCTGCGTCATATGTTGTACAAAAAAAGTATATTTAAACCAGCAGGTATGAGTAAATCCATACGATTACGAAAGAACTGGTTATAGAACTAGTATAAGTTAGAGGAACTTGAGTGGATGTAAAAAGTCTTTATCCTTTACAAGGAGAATAACACGAATAATTACATATGATTTCTCATTAATATTGATTCTAATGGCGATTGTTCTCGACTTTGTTCTGTCAAACTTCCACTCTAAATGTGAAAAAAAATCTAGCGGCAGAGTCTGGCCACAAGAGAAATCTTAATGTTTAAAATTATTTTTGAGACCACTCAGAATCCAATACTATAGGACTGTGATTGTCCATTATGCCAGTTCCAAAGTAGTCACCAAAGCCGACCTCAAATGATAATGCTTTTCGAACATAATCCACTATACCAGATGAATTTACTAATCTGTAACCCAAATAATAAGAACCCGATGTAAGCTGAAATTTTTCGAAATTTATAAAAACTTCAAATGCTTTATCTCTTTTTTCTATCTCGAAACCAGATTGTAGTGATGAGTATCTAACTAGCTTTTCTCCGGTACTTGTGAAAACTGCAAACGCAAGATCTAGATCCTCAAACGTATCCTCCCTCAAGCCTTGAATGTCAATAGAAAACTTCAGCACTGTTTTTATGCCAGTTGTAAGATTTTCTATTTTCTGTAATTTATAATCATAAAAACCTAATCCTGTAACGATGAGATCTAAAGAACCTTCTCTATATGTTAAATCTTCGAACTTCGTAATGTCGTCATCAGTGCTAAAACTTGATGCGTATCTATTGATGACATCCTCAGGATAACCGTCATGTTCAATTTTCTTCTCATTAATCCATATCACTCTATCACAAAGCGTCTCTATTAAATTCAAACTATGTGAAACAATAACTATTGTTGTATTTTTAGCTTTTAGATCAAAAATTAAGTTTAAGCTTTTCTTTTGAAATGACTTATCTCCAACACTTAAAGTTTCATCAATTAAAATTATGTCACTATCTAATGTTGCATAAATACCGAAACCTAATCTTGCCTTCATTCCGCTTGAATAAGTTTTTACAGCTGCATTTATTGCATCACCAATATCTGCAAATTCTATAATCTTATCAATCTTTTCATTAATTTGTTGTTTTTCTAATTTCAGAATATTTGCATTTAATTTAATATTTTCAATTCCGCTGAATTCCTCATTGAAACCAACGCCTACTGCTAGCATTGGAGAAATTCTTGAGCTAGAAAATAGTACATCGCCACTGATAGGTGGCAAAACACCAGCCATTACTCTCAGAAGTGTAGTTTTGCCGCATCCATTTTTTCCAATGACTCCACAAACTTGACCTTTAGGAATTTCAAAATTCAAGTCTGACAAAATTATATTGGATACGTCTCTCAAACCTTTAGCGTTCGGTTTTAAAAACATTCTACTTAACCAAGTCTTTGATCGAGGATATCCCACAGTTAGTTTATTAACTGAAATTGCAATACTATTGGGCATAACCTGACCATTTTTTATAATTCTGGCTAATGAAATAGGAGATAACCATTAATATGGTTGTAGAAATAAAAGATATTATGATTGGAGTTAGTTCATACTGAGAAATATAATCGAAAAGTATGTATCTTGAAATTTCCACGAAATATATCAGTGGATTTAAAGATAGCACCATAATTAGTGATTCAGGAATCACAGTAAGTGTGTAAAATATGGGCGTCCCAAAAAAAAGAATTTGATTAAGCACTGGCGCGGCTAGTGCGACATCTGGAATAATAGTTGCAACCGCAGATAGGCCTCTGCATATTAATAAACAAAATAGTATAAATTGAATTATTACAGGGATTATCATTAGAGCAAATAAGTTAAATTCATGATTTAGCACAATAAAGGCGACAATTACAAAAGATGACATGATTAAAAAATCAATCAGTATTTGCATGAAAGAAGATAGAACAATAATATCAATATCTATGTAAATTTGTTTAGTGAGCGACCTTTTGTTTCTCAAAAAATTAGAACCTGAAGCCATGCATCTTGCTATAGTTTGAAAAAAAACAATTCCAATGAAAAGATACAATACAAAACTAAATCCTAAATTCGTTGCTCTACCAATTAATGATAAGAAAAAACCCATGATTACAACATATACCAATGGTTGAAAGAAAAGCCATGCAAAACCAAGTGATGAATCTTTAAACCTTGCATAAATTTCACGAGTTGCGATAAGGTAAATCAAATCCCATTCAACAATTAAAGTCTTGAACAATGACCTGTTTTTAGAATATTTATGAGAATACAATTCAATCACCCCAAGATTAATCCCAAACAGGATCAACCTCTAATCCACATTCAACGAATGATGAGTCATTAGAAGAATTAAAACGGTTGAACATTTCTCCTAAAAAGAAAGTAGTTGACCATGCATAATTGTTTATAGGACCAAAACCAACAAATGGTATTTCTAACAAATGAGATTTCCTTAACGTTTCTGCTGCTCCCCAATACCAATCAGAATTATCAAGAATGATAAGTCCATTTTTTTTTAACTTTTTTAAAGCATTTTGTGCACACTTCTTTCTTTCAATCCCATCAATTATGATAATATCAAAATCAGACATTTTCTTAATAACATTGGGATAGTCATATATGTTTTCACATAATATTAATTGAGCGTCTCCATTAGACATTGACTTTACTTTCTTATGCCATTCCACACTGTTATCTATTGAGGTAATTTCTAAACAGTTGTTTTCAAAAAAAATTGTAGAATTTCCTGAGCCCCACTCGAAAACCTTCAAATTTGCTAGATCCAACTTCTTCAGATAAGAAATAGAAGGATATGTAAACCATGGTAGAGGTAATTTATTTTTGTCAACAGACTTCTTATTTTCTACGGTGAAGCTGTGCCCCCATCCATCATCAAGAAGTTCAAGTAATCTATTCATTAATGCAACTCTCTGCCATGACGATTACCATCTTGATGTACATTGGATTTTTGTAAGGTCACATCGATGCGAGTATTTTTTTGCAATATCATATATCTCAGTAGCAAGGCCGGTATTTAATTTTATTGGATTAAGACCTTCATTCAAAAATGAATTATTATTAACGTTTAACTCATTCTCACTGTCTTCATTCCTGGGGTTCTCTAAGAATTGGATTTCAGATCCATTTAAATCAGAAATCATTTTTGCTAAATCATAAACTTTATGAGTTTCTGTCATTTGATTTCTAATGGTTACGGAATCTTTTTTGCTTGAAGAGTTCTCAATGGCCAGCCTGATACAATTAATCGTATCCATAATATGTATAAATGCTCTAGTTTGTCCGCCAGTTCCATGGACTGTCAGCGGGTAATCTATAGCTGATTGCATTAAAAATCTATTTAATACTGTTCCATAGTCACCATCATAATCAAATCTATTTATCAATCTCTCGTCAAGAGAAGTTTCATCGGTCTGTGTTCCCCAAACCACACCTTGGTGTAGGTCAGTAATTTGGAGGTTGTCATTTTTTACATAAAATCCAAACATAATCTGTTCCATTGATTTCGTCATATGGTAAACGCTTCCCGGAGAACTCGGATATAATATAGTTTTATTTTTTAAACCAGATTCAGTTTCTAAAAGTATATCAAGATAGCCCTCAGGTATTTTCATGTCTGCTGTGCCATAACCATAAACACCCATAGATCCAAGATGTATAAAATGGCAATCAAGTTTATTGGCAACTAAACTCACTAATATATTGTGAGTGGATGCGATATTGTTATCAACGGTATATCTTTTTGTATCAGGCGATTTCATTGAATATGGAGCAGCACGTTGTTCAGCAAACTGAATTACAGCATCAGGCTGATATTCATTTAATAACTTGTTTAGTTCATTGTATTCCTCTGCGATGTCAAAATTATGGAACTTTATCTGATTACCGCTTACGCTCTTCCAGGCTTTAAGTCTTTCTTCTATACTTGAAATAGGAGTCAGCGAACTAATATTAAGTTTATCATCAATCAGCCTTCTTGATAAATTATCAACAATAACTATATCATGACCATCCTTAGACAGACCAAGTGATGTTGGCCAACCACAAAAACCATCTCCTCCAAATACGATGATTTTCATTACTTTGCAGGCCTCCTAAAAAAGGATGTAAGCCACGATGAAGTATTAGCACTTTTTTCATTTTGGCTTATTATATCTTGACCAAAACATGACATAAAAGATTTATGAATTTCATGATCAACAAATCCAAAAGGAGGACATTTCCATTCGGTTTGTGTATTTGTTAGAGTTTTATTATTCATTTTTTCAATACCACAATTTTGACCACTGCCATCAAGTCCAATATTTTCAACGAGTGATTTCACAGGACATAAGCATAACGCATTATTTATAAAATGAGTATAAACCCATCTACAAGCCCAGACATCTTTATTGTTTTTTACGCACGCATTTAGTGTGTTTAGACTATCATAACCAATCTCATAACCATAAGATCGTTTTAAACTCACTGATGTATCAAAATGTTCATATCCAGGCATTGAAAAATCAGCTTTTCTCCACTTGTCTTTCCATGTTGCCCATCCCCAACATTGCATTCTTGGAATTGCATAAACATCATAATCATAATCTTTCGGGATACGCATCCTCGTTTCTGGAAAAGAAAATCCTGAAATAGAAAAAATTTCTTGATTTAGTTCATATCTGTTCAACATATCATTGTAATATTTTAGTGCATTACACGACATGACGATATCATCCTCAGCAACAATGACTTTACCAAACTCTTCTACAATCTCTGTAACTCCATTTATAATGGATGATGCCAAACCAATATTTTTTTGTTTTTTCTTTACTAGTACAGAATTAAAACCGTTTGTATTATCAGAAATTTTGTGAACAGCAGTTATATTATCTACATCCATTTCCGTTTTAGGTCCATCACAATAAATTATTATATCCGTCGATGTTGCCAAATCATTTTGTTTTAATGCGTTTAATGTTTTTGACAAGTGGTCTGGTCGATTAAATGCGAAAACAGCTACAGGGGCAAGGTTACCTTTTTGTGCATAGGATCGTTTAATGCTCATAAAATGTGTTCGTTAATATAAAGTAAATTAGCTGGTCTATCAAAAGATACGCATACATATCCAGCATCTCTAAATAATTTGTCTATATCAGAGTACATTTTAACATTATACTCATCTTTGATTTGAAGACCATCAAACTCTACTAAAACTTGGTTAGGGTAAACCCCTTTATTAAAAAAATCAACGAGAACTTCTGTTTCTGCACCTTCTATGTCCATTTTAATGAGCGGGAGTTCTCCAAGATTATATTTCTTCATAAGCTCATTTATTGTAATCGTTTCAACCAAGATATGTGGTTGGCTTAGATCTTTATTATAATTATTTTTAAAGTTTACGATTGAATGTGACACTGATGTGATCTTAGAGGGTTTAAAAAATGGAATTAGACAGTTTTCAGTCCAAATTGCCTTCTGCTCTAAATATAAATTTTCTTTTTTAATTTTAGATAAATCATATGAGTCTATTGGTTGGTTGCCATCATTAGTATATTCTTTTTCTTTTAATGAACCCAATGAAGCAAGCACTTTTGAATAATGTTCTACTGCCCTGGGTGTAGGATCCACTAGAATAACAGTTGCATGAAATTTATTGATATATTCAATATCAAAGCTGATATCTTCACCAGATCCAAAGCTTAAGATGGTACTTTTGTATAAATTTTCATGGTCTAAAAGATTCCAGCCACCGTAGACTGAACCAAGTCTTATCATGTTGCGCGATGTATCAGATATTTCTGGATTAAAACTAACAGATTTTATTTCCGGATTAAAACTAGAAGATTTTTTTTTGAAATTTCTCGAAAGAAACTTTTTGATGTTTTTAATCATTGATTCAGATTTAGATACTAATATACTTATGTTATCATACCTGTGAAGTTATTTATATTACATATAAAATTTATTAATAAGATTACTTAATAGGTATGTTTGGAAGATATTCAAAAAACAATTACTATAATATGTAAGGGGTTTGAATTCATTCAGTATGATCAACTATCATAATATATAGAAGAATGTCTTCATCTATTTCTGTAATTACAGTCGTAAAAAACGGTATGCCCCATATTAGGCAATGCATAGATTCTGTCAAACATCAGACTCTCTCTCCACATGAGCATATAATTATAGATAGTTGTAGCACAGACGGTACAAGCAAGTTGCTCTCTAGTCTAGATGACATTAATGCCATAACTAAAAATGATAGAGGCATAAGCCATGCATTCAATAAAGCATGGAAAAAAGCGAGTACAGAATTTGTATGTCATTTGAATTCAGATGATTGGTTAGAACCAAACCACATTTCAAATGTTCAGAAGATAATAGATATTAAGGATCCTGACATAGTTATTTCCAATATGTTTTTCGATAGCATTAATAAGAGTAGAATATTGAAAGCCAAATTTCCAAAACTGCCTTGTCCAAAACTATGGTTTCACCCACAGATAAATCATCCTGGAATGGTGATAAGGAAATCTTTATTACAGAAGATAGGAGGATATGACGAACGCTTCAAGCTCGCCATGGATGCAGATTTTTTCTACAAAGCTTTAAAATTGAAACCAACGATATACTCTACTGATAAGATAACCGTTCATCAAAGGTCTGGTGGTGTATCCCAAATAAATTGTGAGCTTGCACTAAAAGAAATGTATGAAATTGAATTAATCCACGGAAGGCCCTATTTTACATCTTTGTCAGCATATTACTGGAGAATTATAAAGAGTCGTATTAAAAATTTAATATTTGACCTTAATTAAATTCAAATGAAATTATAATTGATGGTAATCTTTTTTATTTACTAATAAAATTAAAATAATAAATCAATAGGATATATTTACAAAACCTATATACTAGCGTTACAACATAATTACATGTAATGATTTCATCACTGCTTAATTGGCGCTCGCACCTTCAAAACACCCGACTTATATCATTAAGTGCCTTTTTTGTGTTTAATTTCATTGACCGAGATATCAGTAATATTTTTCTACTTCTTACTATAGCTCTATGTTTAATTGATTACAAAAAACTTTTTGAGGTTATAAAAGTGCAGCGACTATTAGTTATTACTATAGTTTTATATAGTGTCTGGGTAACTTCCATTGGTATCTACCATCAAAGCCCAATGCACGAACTTGATAATTATTATCGTTTTCTTCTATTAATGCCTTTACTGATGATTAATCTTCAAGATGATCAAATGATACTAATGCTCAATATATGCTCTGTAGGCGCTATAGGACACTTATTTTCAACATATCTAGGTGGAGATATAGGAAGGTATCAAGGAACATCATCTAATGCGATTACTTATGCTAATCTATGCGCCTTACTATTTATCATATGCATTTATTATTATTTTATTAAAAAACATCATACTATTTACTTACTATTATCTGGTTTAGCCTTTTTATCTATATTAGTTATTACACAAACCAGAGGCCCCCTTATTGGTATTGCAATAAGTTTTATCTATCTTATCTTTTTAACTCGAAGTAAATTATTATTTACTTTGATATCATTTGTTTTTATAACGTTAGTATTTATTCCTAATCCTTTAACTGACAGAATAAAAATTATTAAACAAGTAACTGTTGAGAGTAATATTGACCCGAATAACACTCAACTCATTCGTGAATCTCGATCAATTAATGAAAGAGTATTTTATTTACAGTACGGTTTGGAAAGATTTAAAAACCATTTCATGTTTGGAATAGGGCCACATCATTTGGAAAAAGAAATGTTAGATTATACCGAGAAAAATAATATCAATATTCAAGCACGTGACCACTTACATAATGATTTTTTAGATATTAGTATTAAGTTTGGACTACCCGCATTGATTGTATTGCTTCTGATATATTTTGTTCTTTATAAATCATCAGATAAAGATAATCGAGTAATTATGAATTTATTACTGATTATGCTTTTGTCTTCACAGTTAACACAAAGTCAATTTGCTCACCATCAAGCAATTACTTTTTTTATTGTGCTTGCATTCTTAATGACTAATTCAAAAACCAAACGAGAATATAATAGAATTGACAACTGATAATTTATAGTTAATAAAATGAAAAAAATATTAATAACAGGCGGTAACGGGTTTATAGCATTTAATTTTATAAAGATGATGTTAAAGACTGACTATTACATAGTCAGTCTTGATAATCTCTCCTTATCAGGATACCTCAATCATGAAACAATTAATATTAAATCTGATAAATTTGAATTTATTAAATGCGATATTATAAGTAATGATGTGTGTGAGCTCATAGAAAAATATAGATTTGATGCTATTATTAATTTTGCTGCAGAATCTCATGTTGATAAATCAATTCATTCATCGAATCTGTTTGTCGATACAAATATAAAAGGAACAAATAATCTTCTAACTATCTGTGAAGACCTAATTAAAAAAAACATTTTATCTAATGACTTTCGTTTCATTCAAGTTTCAACAGATGAAGTGTACGGCTCTTTAACAAAAACTGAACCTGCTTTTACTGAATACTCAATTTTGAAACCTACCAATCCTTACAGTGCAACAAAAGCATCTGCTGATTTAATTTGTATGTCATATTTTAAAACTCATTACTTTCCAGTAATGATAACTAGATGTAGTAATAATTACGGACCTTATCAGTATCCAGAAAAGTTGATACCTTTAGCAATCAATAAAATTGTGAACAACAAAAAAATTCCAATCTATGGAAATGGACAACAAATAAGGGATTGGATTTATGTAGAAGATCATTGTTTAGGTATCAAGAAAGTTTTAGAACGAGGACGTTTAGGGGAAGTATATAACTTTGGAGGGTATTCAGAGTTAACTAATCTCGATATAATAGAAAACATTATTCAAATAATGAAACCGAATGAGATTTCTAATCAATACATTGAATATGTTGAAGACAGACCAGGCCATGATACAAGGTACGCAATCAATGCAGATAAAGCATTGAATGAATTGGGTTGGAAACCATTACATAAATTTTCAGACGCTATTGATGAAACCGTCAATTGGTATATGAACAATAATGAATGGTCACAAAACATCATGCAAACAGATCAGTATAAAAATTGGATGGAGAAGCAATATTAACATATTACTTTTTGGCTCTAATGGCCAGTTAGGAAAGTCTTTCTGTCGTCTTTTTAAAAAAAATAAT
>Ga0181580_10004353_pt1 | contig 11510 bp, 8 predicted proteins | sample 071ome_23_FD_132413 | JGI IMG/M metagenome (GOLD analysis project Ga0181580, IMG submission 132413) | Coastal salt marsh microbial communities from the Groves Creek Marsh, Skidaway Island, Georgia - 071403BT metaG (megahit assembly) | ecosystem: Environmental > Aquatic > Marine > Intertidal zone...
AAATAACACAAATAGTGGTAACTTTAGAGAAATAATTGCTCTCCTAAAAAAAGCATTGTCAATATATGTTCATGAAGGTCAAGAAAGAATAAGAGAAGAAGAAGAGTATGAGTTGTATAGGGAGCAATACCCTTTCGACGAATATTACCACTATGAAGAGAACTTCAAACTTGAGTGGGAATAAGTAATAAGTACTTTTTATTAAAAGAGAGATAATCGATTGCAACTAAGATTGCTACTGGGATTATTTTATCAAGTCTAATTTAATAGAAAGTACAATGTCTTTGTTTGAAGGGCCTGAAGAGGAAGTAAGAGCTCTAGAATGGATGTTAGTGATTATTACTGAGAAAAAGACATCACTGGGGAAAAAGAATACCCCTCAAATGCAAGAAATTACAGCACTTAGTGCTGAAATAAGGTCGAGGATTGGTTACATTAAATCAGGAGAGTACCATCAAAGTTGGGAATTTCACGATAGACTCTGGGAGAGATTTATTTATTGTGTTAGTAATGTTTGGCTAGATGAAGCTGGAGAAAACTGGAGTGAACCTTACAGCTTTGGAGAATGGGAGTTTGAAGACCCAACAGAGATTGACATTGGCTATTCAGAGTTCCTAATTAAGACCATAATACCTGAAGGAGGAGGTTCGGGTAAACATGAATATTCTCAACCACCTAAAGATATTACTTGGCAATTAAATCCTATTTATCAGAAAGAAAAGGTTTTCTTCATTGGAAAGGCAAAAGTCTCAGAGATAGATGCTGTTTGTTCAGTTCCGCAATTACCAGCAGAGTTAGATGCAGCAGAAAGTGCATTGAGGGTTTTAGATTCTAACAGAGGCGAAAAAGAATGGCAAAGGAGAGTTGATAAAAAAAGAGTCATTTCAATTAGAAAATTTATCTCAGGTAGTAATAATTTAATCGCAAACTCAGCAATATTGTATGGTGCAGATAATCAAGCTCTAGAAGTTACGGGCGATGGATTAGTTAGAATTAGTTTTGAAAAATTTTTATCTAATAATCAAGGAATTTGGTGTGATCATAAAGGTAAGAAAGATTTACGACCAATATGGCTTATTGATGGCCAGCATAGAACTAGAGGGATTGCTCAATCTAAAGAGGTTGAACTAGAAATTCCAATTATCTTTTTCCCATCCACTTTTTCGCTTAACGATGCTGCAAAAATATTTTCTGAAATTAATACACTTCAAACTAAACTAACAAATTTACATACATTATTCATGCAACATAGATTCGGAATTCCTTCTCCTAAGAGTAAAAGAGATTTTAGAAGACCATGGGGGGACAATACTCCTGAAAATAGAAACTCTAGAGCAAATCATCTAAGTTATGAATGTGCAGCATTTCTAACATCTAATGAAGAAAGCGTTCTTTTTAATAGAATACAAATCTTAGATCAAAATAGTAGTCAGTTTACAATAATAAAGGCTAATCAATGGCTTGACTTTTCTCGGAATTGGTTCATAGAAGGTGGCCCTTATGCGCCAGGATGTACAGAAAGTCAGGAAATGATGAATGAAGAAGTGAATAATTATTTCAAAGCATTTGTAAAGACATGTAATCACTCCGGATGGGATGATGGAAAAGATCGATGGTGTTTAAAATCAAGCCCAAAAGGATTGATGCAGAGGCATGGACCATCTCAGGTATTATTGAAAATTTATCCTTTAGTGCACAGGAAAGCTAGAAGATTGATGCAATCTGAAGAAGATCCAATAGGGGTAGATCAATTTATTACTGTACTCGAACCATTAACTTGGGTTGATTGGCTTGATAGGAGGATGAAAACAAACTTTGGAGGGAGTGGGGAACCTGGAAGGCAAACACTTAGAATTTGGATTGAGAATGCCATTAAAAATGGTGAAATGTATTCCAAGGAAGACGTAATGTCAGAAGAAATCCACTCTGAAAAGGGTAAGGGATTATTATCATCGCCAGGAGATAGTGAAATAATAAATTTTAACGAATTAAAGTGGCCTAATAATACAACACCTGTCATTTTACATGCGATACAACCGTTCAATACTAGGATGACATCTTCTTGGTTGATTACTGATTCAAATGGAGTAAATAGAACTAGCCAACTGGGTAACGAGGAAATACTAGCAAAACAGGGTAAAGCAATACGGGAAATTCCATTACAACCTTGGATGAAGGAGATAGACTATATCGATATTAGAGTAGATTGGGTAAATACTATTTCTCCACCTGGAAAGGCGACACTTAGACTAGAGAAAGGTTAGAATAAATCATATAATTGATTAAGACTGACATATGAACAATGTCCTACATCTGCAGTCCATTCTAAGTTTTCAGTTCCATTCGTCTTGATTGGTTTAGGAATTATATTCATGTCTATAAATCTAAATGAATCATTATTACTTTGGAAAAAATATCTATTATCATTACATATCTCAATCCCTCTTCTTTCTAATTTTTTTCTAAACTGAGTTAAAAATTCTTCATTTGAATCACTATCTAAACTAAATATTTCTTGAATTTCAAAAATCAAATCTTTATTGCTGTAACCAGAGGCTGAATCTGTTTCTCTAATTAATATGCTATTAAGAAAACCTGTAGAATAATTTTCAGGAACTAAAATCTGAGCAAAACCGTTTATATGGTGTTTTCTCTCGGAAATTGATGTTTTGACTTCAATTAAGAAAGATTCACCTAATGATGGAAAACGAAAATCAATAATATCGCGACTCAAACCATTAGCTTCCCATCCTCCAATGATAGATTTTTTCACTTTAGAAGAGGAAGTTTGCGATAGTAGAAGATATAGTAACTTCAATTCCCCCCATGCACCTATTACTTCTTCCTTGGAGGGAGGGGGGGGGTTCAAACGGACTAAATCATTAACATTTTTTAATACGTCTAACAATAAATCTGAAGAAAAAATACCAGAAGGTTCAAGTTCTGACATATGACCCAATATAGTTGAGAATAACTTGGCATCACAATGGGATTCAAGTTGTATTTCTAAGCAATTATTTATTCTCGTTGTTATCCCTTTTTTGTATATCTCTTTGGTATTTATCCTTAATATTTGAATATTCTTAAACTTCGGGATTTTTCTTGGATACCTAATACCACTCAATATAAAACCGAGATTGCCATGATAATCCTTGTAAATCCATGTATTAGTTCCCTCGATATGATGAGAATTGTATTCAGAATCTTTTTTTGGTAACTTTAATTCATTCCAAACAGATAATATTGAGTAGTTGTTGATATTATTCTCCCTCCTTATTTTTTGATACTATTTCAAGACCGATTTGTTGTGCTTCTCTGGGATCAATGAGTATATTTCTTCCAACATCATACATTGGCCCATTAGTAGGGGTAGAACAAGCAAATGTAATTACAGGCAGTGAAACATGTACATAGGAAGGATCACTAGGTTGGAGTCTAATTTCCTGAGTAACCCTTCCTTTAGGATTTTCTGAATTAATAATAGACTTGTCATAATATGTTTTACGGATATAGTTCGGATCTAGCTTATAGAATAAAATCAAGATTGGCTCATCTTCATTTCTAACTCTAGAAGGATTTATAGTATTTGTATGCCAATGTTTATCTTTATCTATGAAATAATCGCCTAGGTAAGATACATCATCATTTGATCCACCTACTACTGAACCAAATTGAAGTGTAGCTTCATCTCTAGCTTGTTTAGGACTGGAGGGAAAATTTGTATATTTTTGTACTCTTGCTCTCTTACCAACATTAGTAAAAACTGCGATATTAACGGGCGGAGGAGGGGGCAAAGTTCCATTTCTAAAACCTTCAATCCATTCTTCTAAATAATCAGCATATAATTTGAAATTCATACCTTGATGACTACAAGAAAAACTATTCATTAACTTGATTGTTTTTTCTAATGGAACATCTTGATAGATTGAAGCCCTTTTATGACCTATATTTTCATCTCTGTTCCGGTATACATCCATTTCTTCTTCAAAATCATCTAATATTGAATTATTTTTCTTTATACTTTCAATATTGAAATCGGGGTTTCGTAGAACTCTTCTGTGCCCTGAAAAGCCAATCCCAGTTGTATTAACTAGAAATGCACTTTTTTCCCTACTAGTTGACCTGAAATATGGACTGTTTCGGAACTCCAATAATGTACGTAACGGTGAATGATTCATTTGTAACGAAAGCTTGATTTGTTTCCTAAGAAATTTATCTGCCTCAGCAATCTGTCGAAAAATTTCTATAGACCCATCTTGCATATGTATGCAAATTAAATCAATCTCATGCATCTTATGGCCGAACCATCGGCCCATTTGCATATTTGTATCTCCCATCGATAGAGATTGAGTACGGCAAAATACTGTCGTGGATAGTCCTTCAATTGTTAAACCTCTTGAAAGTATATACCCACCTACTATTATTGCTGCTTTCTTAGTTCTAATTTGCTTATCTGCTTTCTCTGAATAATTAAGTTCCATTCCTTCATCACTAGAATTAAGTAGATATATCCAAGGTTTACCTTTGAAGTAGTTGTATGGAGAACCGGATTTATGATTTTTAATTGGTTCTTCGACGATATCTATACATTTCTCAATAAAATAAGAAATTTCATCAAAAGGAAGGTAACTAGAATTGAAAAAATCTTCAGTTCTTTCTTTCTGAAGCCTCCATCTTTCTCTAAATGGATGTGAATCTGGAGAACTATGTACGTCAAATGATCTGAATGATGAAACTGCATCTGGCCATACTTTCGATACCATGGTTCTAATTTTTTCTTGATTCTCTTTAGTTAAAGATAAATGTATCATCATTGCATGATATGGATAACTCCTCTCAATTTCACCTCTACTTGGCTTCTCCTTGTCTGTTGAGAAATTTTTATTCCATTTTCTCCACCACTTTATTCCACAAGTTAACATAAAATCAATCATTGCTTTATGAATAGATTCAGGAGGATCTCTAATCCCTTCACTTATTTCTTCTAAAAAAATCTCTTCGATTTCCTCTTTGCCGTTGTCGTGATAACCTATGTAATTATCATTAACTGGAGGAACCCAAACACCCTGACTACGCCCCATAGAATCTTTCTCATGATGAGGCCATTCATCTCTGCCCATTCTGTGTAATAAATACTCATTATACTCCCAAAATACCTGCCATGAGCCTAGATAACTAACTGGTCTCCAATTTTCTCCTTCTTTAACCATATAAGGTTCTAAATGCCACCAAAAATCCTTTGGATATCCGATTGGATCATTCGGATCTGCACTCAGACAAGCTTGTGGAGTTGCAGTATAAGCTAAATAACAATTATGAGAGATAGCCTTTCTTAATTTTTGTAGATCATTGTGAATAGTGGGTCCATCACCTGTAGGATCAGTATTTTGGCTAGCATAATCTGCTTCATCATCAATAATTAAACAAGGTAATTCAGACATGGAAAGGCCTTCTTCCTTTAATTCATAATCTAAGTCACCCAATTGATCAATTAGGCTGTTTAGATGATTTGTTTCTTTCTTAATCACTATTATAGTCGTCCAATCTTGGTTTCTAGAAACTCGGTCATGTAATCTAAAATTTGCACTATATCCTCCAGGCGCATGTTTGAAGTCTGATGCAAATGTAGGAGAATGAATTAATTTCTCTCTATTCACTCCATTATCTAGATTAAATGCATTATTAACTCTATTTTGAGTTTGGTCTCTAAGCGAAGATTTATCGCCAGCCAAAATAATGAATAATCTGTATCCTGTATCTCTTGCTAAAGAAATTAAACTTAACATACTAGCAGTCTTACCACTTTGAACCATTCCATAGACCAAACCTTGCTTATTGTGAATACTTTTCCAACTTTTTCCTGCCCCTCTAGGGTCATTACAGCCATCCAGAATATGTAATGCATTTTCTTGAATGTCTCTAACAACATCAACTTTCTTTAAATCTAATAATTGGACTAACTTATCGTCATTATATCTGATTTTATCAGCAATATCTGTGACCCATGAATTAAACGGTAAACCGGAGATTGGCCCCAAATCAGGAGGATCACGAATTATTGTCAAGCCGTCATCATCATCAAATAAATCCTGATTGCTAACTTGAGGATTTGGATTAGTGTATGTTAGAAAGATTTTTTCTCTGTCTTGATGACTGATTTGGTTATCTTCAAATAACTTATCTACCCATAATTTAAATTGAGAATATTCTTTTGTAAGATGCTGGTTTCTTATTGCATCTACTAGCCATTCAGGGATACCCATCAAATCAACCCCAAAGGTTGAAGGACATAATATTTTCATTATATCACTGATCGTAAAGCTTATTGATCGTAAAGCTATGCGAGCAATATGCAGATATTCAATGTTGGGGAAATGTTTGCCGGAGTAGGTGGTTTTAGACTCGGTTTAGAAGGTGTACCACATGAGTTTTGGGAGAATGAATTTCTTAAAGTGGAAGAGACTGGATTCAAGGTTATTTGGAGTAACCAGTGGGAGCCTGGGAGTAAAAAACAGTGGGCATCAGAAATTTATACTGAAAGATTTGGAGAGAAAGGGCACTTTAATGAAGATATACATAATTTTACAAAAAACAAGAAGAATACGGAAAGAATACCTAACCTAGACTTACTTGTTGGAGGTTTCCCCTGCCAAGATTATTCTGTTGCTAGAACGAAATCTGGGGAGATGGGGGTCAAAGGAGAAAAAGGTAAACTCTGGACACCTATTTGGCAAATTATTAGTAGAAGTCATAAAAATAAAACCCAACAAAGACCTAAGATGGTATTACTGGAAAATGTTCCACGTCTTCTAAATTCTCCTGCCAATGCTCGAGGATTAAATTTTGCAGTGATATTAAAGAAATTGCTAAGTATGAGCTATGAGGTGGAATGGAGAGTTATTAATGCTGAAAATTTTGGATTTCCTCAGAAAAGAAAGAGAGTTTTCATTATAGCTTACCGTACTGATAGAGGTAATGATAAAACGATAATACAAAGAAATGGATTTGGACATTATGGATTGGAGGGAGTTAAAGAAGGAAATAATAATATGATGGAAATGTGGATGTTTGGGGAATCGGATAGGAGTAAAAAAGAAAAATCAAAAATCGGCCCTTTTGGAAGATCTTTTCCAACAAACTTTTCGTCATTAGTAACAGATATGGAATTGCCAGAACCAGGATTCTGGGATTATAAAAAATCACCATTTGGCGATGCAGGATATGCATGGAAAGGAAAAAAAGATGGGCGGAATTGGGTAAATCAGTTTAGTTCGTGGAAAACATCTCCCATTAAAACAGAGAAAACATCCATTAGAGACATTATGGTGAAAAAAGGTGATTTGGAATATAATGATAAATATGAAGTTAATAAAAAAGATTTAGCTGATTGGAAATATGAAAAAGGAGCAAAGAAAGAATTTCGAATACGTAAAGTTGATTTGACTAGGTATCAAAATTTATCTGATATTTATATTGAATGTAAAAAATCTAAAAGTCAGAAAAAATGGGATGAACATAAAGATAAATTTAAAGAAATATTAGGTGAAAATGGATCATATTCATATACTGAAGGGGCTATTTCACTTCACGATTGTATTGATAAACCATCAAGAACTATTGTAACATCAGAAATTGGAAAATCAGCATCTAGAATGCGACATCTGATCAAACTTGATGATGGGACATTTAGAACACTATTTCCAATAGAAACTGAAAGATTGAATATGTTTCCTGATAATTGGACTAAGTTCAGAGATATTAGTGATTCACAGAGGGGTTTTTTGATGGGTAATGCTTTAGTTATTGGGATTATAAAAAAATTATCAAAACCGATTTACGAAATTCTTCAAGAAAAATCAGCCATTGATAAATAGCTAAATCTCTCTACTTCATTAACCGGATGGATATAGTGAGGTGTGAATATAAATACTCCATCTTCTGAATTATATTCAATATCTAGAAATTCCCAGAAAGGTATCTGCATCTCAATTACTGAAGAACTGCAATTCCTGAACTTCCTCTCGTTAGATCGATGAAAAGTCATAATGAAATCATCAATTAAATAATTACGCACCTCCTTACTAATAAATAAGCGAGTAATATCATTTCTACCACTTTCATACCTTGTTGTAATTACCCATCCGATGTTTCTTGAAATCCGACCTGATGGATGCCTATATTCAATCTCGATTTCAGAACGTGGGTCTTTTTTACTAGAATATGGGTAATACTCCCTCATACAGAATACATTGTCAATTACCCAATGGGGTATGAAAGTAGACTTATGTTCAAACATTGAAGTATCCATTTTTTTACGCCATAAAGGATATTTCACATCTTTCCTCTCGCTAACCATAAGATGAAGAGACTACAAATAGTACCTAATCATTACTAATAGGAAATTATATTGGTAGTGAAAAAATATATACTTCTGACTCGATTACGTGTAATATGACTGGAGATGGCAATGGGGGAGAAATGATTTCAGCAATCAAAAAATCTGCTGCTAAGCATCCCAATAGCGAAAAGTTTTCTTTAGAAGTAATTGATGAAGTTTTTTCGATATTACAAAAGAATCAATATAAAATCAATCGAGATAGATCTAAGGATCTAATTAGAAGATTAATCGAATCAAGGAATTAAATGATAAAATGAAGATAATTATGGTTGAATTACTTAATTGGGCCTCCTACAAGGGAAGGCATGTTTTCAATTTCTATTCCGATTCAGGAAAAAATGGATATTCCATTTTTGGAGAAAATTCAAGAGGAAAAACTTCTTTCACTGATTCAATTCAATGGGCAATGTATGGAGAAGCATGGACAAAGGGCATAATAAATGTAAAAAATACTGAAATAAAGAAGAAAAGACCTTTAATTTCAGAAGATGAGACCATGGACCCTCTTCTAAATACACACGCATTCAAGGAAGGAGATTTTAGGTTAATGGTAAAATTAACATTTACGCACGAAGGAAATGAATGGGAATTAGGAAGGGTGGCCATGGATAATGTAGACAATCCTAGAACAGATAAAGACATGGGCGTGTCTTTGTATCTACTGAATAAAACAACAAAGGATGAAATTCAAAATAATAAAGCTCAAGATTTCATAGATAATTTGTTACCAAAAGACATTAAAAGATTCTTCTTTATAGATGGTGAGTCGGTAAATGTATATAGAGCACTAATTGCAAATACGGAGGAAAACCTTGAAATTAGAAAAAACATTGAGGATATACTCAACTTTCCAATTCTCAAAAAGGGTATTATCGACTTAAGAGAAGTAAAACAGAGTTATGTTGATGAATTATCAAAATTAGCTAAAGATACTAAAAAGAATAGATTATTGAAAGAAAAAATAAAGAAATTGGACTATGATTTTGATCAGATTGAGGCTGAAATACGGGCGGCTGAAAAAAAGAAATATACACAAAATAAAATAATTGAAGAGTTAGAAGAAAAAATAAAACTAAATTCTGGTTCTGGAGAGTTAATTGAAAAACGACGTGGAGGTGAGAAACAGAGAGAATTATATCTAAATGAATTATCGAATTCATATGATCAAAGAAAAAGAGAAAATAAAGATTTATGGCTTTATATTCTAGAGCCAGCGTTAAAGGATATTATCAATGAAATAAAGCCTAAAATATCACATTCTAATGATATTAGGCATGAAATTTCATCTCTGAGAAATAAAATATCATACTTACACGGAGTTATCAAAGAAGAAGATGCTCCATGTAGTCAATGTGGGGCGATGCCGCATCAAAGAGATGAAGAAGGGAGGAAAAAGGATATACAAAATATTTCCAATATGGAACAGGAAATGGATAAATTGCAAATAGAATTAAAATCTCTGGATGAGATAAGAGATCTATATTCCGATTTGCAAAATTATAATTCTAGGAATAGGTTGGATATTACTCTCAGAATAGAAGAGAAATTGGGAGAAATAAAGGGTTCATTAAGTGATTTAGAAAAAGAAAAAGAAGAAATTGATAAGCTTTTAGATGGCATAGATGAAGAAGAAATAGTTAGTCTGAATAGTAAATTAAATGAAGCTAGAATGCTATACTCTCTACAAAAAAATAAATTAGATATGCTAGAAAATGAAAAAACTGAAGTTAATTCTGAACGTTCGAAATATAAAAGAGAATTGATTGGTTCTGACGGTTCAGAAGAGGGCGAAGTCATAAACAATAAGATTGAAATGTTACAATGGTTAGAAGATGTATGGGGAGATGTCTTAGATAATTATGCTGAAAATACTAGGCTATTAGTTGAAAAAAGAGCTTCAGAAACATTTTGCATGTTAACGAATAATCCGGAAGGTTACTCAGGCCTAGGATTAAACAAAGGATTTGGGCTGCGAATCTTAGATTCTGAAAAAAGACCCATAGCATCCCCGTCTCCAGGAGCACAGCAAGTAGCAGCAGTCTCTCTAATTGATGCCCTAGGACAGACAAGTGATATTGAATTCCCAATTTTATTTGATACTCCCGGTGCTTCTATTGACCAACAACACAGAAATAACATAATAGAACATTTCTGGTCAAAAAGGGATGTGCAATTAATTATATTAGCGCATAGTGGAGAATTTAGACCTGAGGAAGTAGAGGAAAAACATCATTCACTACTTGCAAGAACATGGGAATTGAAGTTTGATAATAAAGCTAATACCACTAAAGTTATTCCGAGGGTGATATGATTGAGTGAGAAGAAGATAAGTCAAATTGGAGCCTCTACAGAGGGACGAGCATTTCTTAGAAAGCTGGCTGGAAGGACTGAAGAGTCAGGCGCTAAGATGGATGAAAATATTGGTCCAAGTGCATTATTCAGTGAAATGAAAGATGCGTACAGAGCGTTGTTTGTTTACGGACTTATGAAAGGAGAAAGACTGCCTATTCAGAGTAATTTTAACACTATATATGCAAATATAGGTATGTTTGAAGAAGAATATAGCCTTCACTCTTTAATCAGATTCTTAGGCGAAGAGCAGGATTTAGAAGATATCGGGAAAGCAATTAACGAATATACAAATTGGGCCATTTGTCAATTAATAGATGAATTTGGAAATGAAGACATTACAACAAGAATGTTACTAGAACTAATTGAGAAAAAATAGATTTAAGAGAACCTTTGTTTGAAATAGGGATGGTGGGTCGGCCGAATCATGGCAGACATGCAAACAACCTACATTATGATTAAACCTGATGGAGTTCAAAGAGGACTTATTGGTGAAATAATTACAAGATTTGAGCGAAAAGGACTACGTATGGTAGGACTTCGTCAACTAACCCCTTCAATGGAATTAGCAGAAGCTCACTATGCAGTTCACTCAGAGCGTCCATTTTACTCTGGACTGATAGAATTCATTACCTCTGGGCCTGTTGTAGCTATGGCTTGGACTGGTGTAGATGCAATTTCTGTTGCTCGTAACATCATTGGTCCAACAAATGGTAGAGAAGCAGCTCCTGGAACAATCCGTGGAGACTGGGCAATGGATATT
>Ga0181580_10004367_pt1 | contig 11486 bp, 8 predicted proteins | sample 071ome_23_FD_132413 | JGI IMG/M metagenome (GOLD analysis project Ga0181580, IMG submission 132413) | Coastal salt marsh microbial communities from the Groves Creek Marsh, Skidaway Island, Georgia - 071403BT metaG (megahit assembly) | ecosystem: Environmental > Aquatic > Marine > Intertidal zone...
AGGCGCTATTATGGTTGGACAAATTTTTACTGTACTAGCAATAGTAGTCTTCCTCTTTGTTGTCGATCCATTAGTATGCTTAATAGCTGCATCCTCGTTTGGGGGAATTTACCTAATAATTTACTTCCTTATTCAGTCATACTTAAAAAAGATAGGTAAGAACCAAATTGAGTTCAATAAAAAGAGATTTGAAGCTACTCAGGAAGCTTTTGGGGCAATAAAAGAAATCAAACTTTATTCAAAAGAATCAGTATATTTGAATAGATTTAATAACCCTTCCATCAAAATGGCTCAAACTATATCTAGCGGTACTGTTATGGGACAAGTGCCTAAATTTGCTATTGAAGCTTTTGCCTTTGGAGGAATTTTAATTTTAAGCATGTTTTTGATGAATAAATATGGTGGCTATTCCTCAAATGCCCTAGGCAGCGTACTGCCTTTACTAGGTTTGTATGCTTTTGCTGGATATAGGCTTATTCCTGCGATGCAGATAATTTACTATTCTTTAACACAGGTTCGTTTTTTTTCACCTGCAATCGAAAACATTTATAAAGACCTTATTGCTAATAAAAATTATTCAGAAACTACTAGTTCAGAATTACAAAAAGTTGATTTCCAAGAGACCATGGAATTAAGAGATTTAAATTTTTCTTACGAGAATTCTGGCAATAGAGCTATAAAAAATATTTCTCTTAAAATTAAATTTGGAGAAAGTATAGGCATAGTTGGTGCAACTGGTTCGGGTAAATCATCGCTTGTTAATTTAATGCTAGGTTTATTAGAGCCAGATTCTGGCCATATTCTAATTGATGGGACACAAATTAATTTAAGTAATGTTAGATCTTGGCAGAGAAATATTGCTTATGTTCCGCAAGATATATTCTTATTAGACACTTCTATAAAGCAAAATATTGCTCTTGGAGAAGATGATGAAAATATTGATTTAATTAAATTAAATGAGTGCATAAGAATTGCTCAGCTAGATAAATTAATTTCTGAAGACTTAGAATTTGGTCTTGACACCATTGTCGGAGAGAGGGGAATAAGACTTTCTGGGGGTCAGAAGCAAAGAATTGGAATTGCTAGAGCTCTATATCAAGATCCTAAAATCATTTTCTTTGACGAAGCTACAAGTTCATTGGATTCAGTGACTGAAAAGAAAATTATTAACTCGCTTGAAGAGCTTTATGGAAAATATACGCTTATAATGATTGCCCATAGAGTAACTACATTAAAATCTTGCAATCAAATATTTGTTCTAGATAAAGGTCTAATTTCCGATCAAGGGGAATATAATGATTTGGTCAAGAGAAATATATTATTTCAAGATATCTTAAAATTTTCGAATTAAATGGAGCAATTCATGGAGTTAAAAAATGGACTAACAGTAAGTTATAACTCAGGCAGGGTTATTAAAGTAGGTGATGACGGATACCATGAAAATTTTGGATTTCAATGGAACTTATTTAATAAATTACAACTAGATTCTTATAATGGGTCAACTGAATCTTTTGATAGATTGCTAGATCAAAGTGACCTTAATCCTGATGAATTTAAGAATAAAATTATTCTTGAAGTTGGTGCAGGATCGGGAAGATTTACAGAAGTATTGCTAAGCCTTGGTGCAAAAGTGATTGCTGTGGATTACTCCTCAGCTATTAATGCAAATTTTCAAAATAATTTAGAATTTGTTGACAATCAAAAATTAATCTGTGTACAAAGTGACTTATTTGAAATGCCTGTACAAGAAAATTTTTTTGATATGGTGATTTGTTATGGAGTCATTCAGCACACCGGAAGAAATATGGATTCACTCAATCATTTAACAAAGTTTGTAAAACAAGATGGTTACTTGTTAGTAGATATTTATTCGAATAGCATCAGACATCTCAATCCTTGGATATATGCAATTCGTCCGTTTTTCTTCCTAGTTAAGGATAATAAAAAGAAACTTAATTTAGTGAAGAAATTTGTAAATTTTATGTTCCCAATTCAGCTCTATCTAATTAAAAAGGTATTTAATAAAGGCGGTATATACAAATATATAAGATATTTTTTATATAGATCACCCAATTCTGTTTATGGAATTAATTTATATTTGAGCGGAAAAATATCACTGGATATAGCAAAGGAATGGGATATTCTAAATACTTTTGATGCTTGGATGCCTCAACATGACCACCCTGTTTCTTTTAAAAAATGGTCGAAAATGATTCAAGAAGTTGTGAAAAGAAAGAGTTTTGATATTGTGAGTATGAAGGAGTGCGGACAGGGAAATTGCGCTACACTAAAGCTAAGAAATAACTAATTAGCGACATATATTTTCGTGGAATTCTTTTAATTACATATCAAGAAGCTTAAAACCTGCTTTAGGTAACAAAATAGTTATGAGCCTTAGTAAAAGTCAAAATTTCGATGAAAATATTGTCTTTATAATACCTAACGATAAAAACCATGGAGCACAAAATTTCTTTAAAAGGTTATTTAAAGAGTTCCCACACAAAAACAAAATATTCTTTAGGGAAAGTGATTTTAAAGGTTTTTTTTCTAAATTTTATTTCATTTTTAAAACCACAAAAAAGCCAAATACAGTTTTATTTACTACAGTAAATTCAAATGTTTTAGGCCTTCTTATAAAAATCTTTCTACCAAAAATTAAACTAATTTCTAGACTAGGCAATACCATCAGTCAAGAATTAGAAAGGAATAGTCTAGGATATTTCAAACATAAATTTTTTTATATGTTGCTTTCAGAATTTTCTGATGCAGTTATTTTTCAATCCAGTCTTATGAAGAAGGATTTTCTCGATTTTTTTAAATTCAATGATAAGCAAAGTTTTTTTGTAATTCATAATGGAGTAGAGGTTCAAGAAATTACATCATTAAATATTAAGGCTAAGGAAGGCGACTCTAGGAAAGTAATTTTTCTTTTGGTAGGAACGTTCAAATTTCAGAAAGGCTATGACATTTTTTTTGAAGCTCTCAAACTACTAAAGCCAGAGACAAAGCTTAAAGTGCGATTTATTATTTGTGGGGATGGCCCGCTACTTGATGAATTCAAAAAAATGTCAGCATCATTAAAAGGCTTGGATGTGTCATTTGAGGGCATGGTAGATCCCAGCTTATATTATCTTGGATCAGATGTTTATATCTCATGTTCTAGATATGAGGGATTCTCTAATTCAATCATTGAAGCCTTGAGTTTTGGATTGCCTTGTATAGTTTCTAATTGTCCAAGCTCTAATGAAGAAGTCATTAGCAAGGATAACGGTATTTTCTTTCAGAATGAAAACCCCATTGATCTTGCTTCTAAGATTGAACTTATGCATGCTAATTTCACTAAATTCAATAAGGAGAAAATCATTGAGGCTTTTACAAGAGATTTCAGCATAAAAAACATCGCTGAGGAATATATTAATCTAATAAAATAAGCAAATGTGTGGAATAAATCTTATAGTTGATCTTAAGTCTGGAGACGATCTCAACTTCACTAGGCTTTCTAAAATGAATAGCTTATTGCTTCATAGAGGGCCTGATAATCAGGAATGCAAAAAGTATGGAAAAGTTTTTTTAGGACATACTAGACTATCCATCCTTGATCTTTCTCAATCTGGCAATCAACCTATGGAGTCATCTTCTGGTAGATATAAAGTTATCTATAATGGAGAAATATATAATTTTGATATTCTCAGGAATTCTTTGATTCAATCTCATCAAGTTAGGTTTAAATCAAATTCAGATACAGAAGTTTTTCTTGAGTTGGTGGAAATATATGGTTTTAGGGGCGCCCTTGAATTGATTGAGGGAATGTTCTCCATTATTCTTTATGATTCCAAAAAAGAAGAGATATTCATCGCAAGAGATAGGTTTGGTGAAAAACCTATTTATTACATGCATGACGATCACTCATTATTGGCAAGCTCTGAGTTATCCCCAATTATCAAGAATTTTAAGAATAAATTAACTCTAGATATTGAACAGCTGAATTTCTTTCTAAAGAAATCATTTGTAAGTCCTGAAAAAAGTATATTTAAAGAAATTCAAAAAATTAAACCTGGAACCTATAAGAGATTTTTACTCTCCGATGAAAATATTACTTTTATTGAAGAGAAATTTTACTGGGATTTTAAAACCAGAATTCTTGATGAAAAAATTAATTGTATTTCTAGCAATAAGCCATCTTACCTTGATTGCAAGCACGAGCTTGATGAACTTCTTAATGAAAAAATATCTATGACAATGTGTTCCGATGTTCCTTTGGGAGCATTTTTGTCAGGAGGCTATGATTCCTCCTGTGTAGTAGCGTATATGCAAAAAAATTCAAATAATAAAGTTAAAACATTTTCTATTGGTTTCGATGAAGCAGACTTTAATGAAGCTCATCATGCAAAGAATATTTCAAATTTCTTAGGAACAGATCATGAGGAACTTTATTTAAATACACAGCATCTGCTAGATACTATAATTAAATTACCAGAAGTTTATTCTGAGCCGTTTGCAGACTCTTCACAAATCCCAACACTTTTACTTTCAAAACTTACAAAAACTAAAGTAACTGTTTCTTTAAGCGGTGATGGAGGGGATGAGTTATTTGGAGGTTATAGAAGGTATTTTTTAGGCAATAAAATTAAGGATAATTTTAAATATTTCCCAGCTTTTTTTAGAAATATGCTAAGAAAATCAAATTTTATTCCTAAATTTGGTCAAAGCTTTTCTCCGTTGTTAAGTCCATTTATTAAGAATTATGAGCTAAAAGTTTCAAAGTTGCAGAATCTTCTTAACTTCAAAGATGATGTTTCTCTGTATTCGAGCTTAGCAGAATTTACCTCAATCCCTCTTCAAGAAGTGTTAAATATTAAATATGAAAATGAAATTTGGGATTCAAACTTGACGTTTTTTGAAAAAGCAATGATTCAAGATACCATAGAGTCTCTTCCAGGTGATATGTTAACAAAAGTTGATATTGCAGGAATGCATCACAGCCTCGAGACAAGAGTACCGCTTCTAAATCATAAAATTGCAGAATTTGCAATGAAATTACCTATTGATTACCTTTTAAAGAATGGGCAAGGGAAGCATATTCTTAAAGACATAGTTCATGATTATATCCCAAAAGATATAATGGAAAGACCAAAAAAAGGATTTGATATACCATTAGCATCCTATCTCAGGAATGATATAAAGGAATACTCTGGAGACCTATTAAATTATGGTAAAAATCATTTTTCTGAGATTTTTGATAATAATTTAATTGATTCAATTTGGATGGAGCATCAAAACAATCATTCAAATCATGCCAATCTCTTATGGAATCTTGTTACTTTATTTGCTTGGCACAATCATTACCTTCGGTAACTAAAATTAATTTAATTAATACTATATAATTCGCAGATGAATTTTATCAAATTTAAACAATTCCTTAAATTTCAGAGGGAGAGATCTTATTTACTTACAAAACTCTCTTTATTCTTCTTTATAGTTGGATTATTCCTGACTTTACTTACAGAGCCTAAATATGATCTTGATATAATTATTACCAAAGCAGATCAAGATTCTTTAGCACAGTCTCAATCAGGCTCATCCCTTATTTCTTTGGCACTGGCTGCAGACTTAACAGCAGGATCAAAATTCTTTTATGATTTCAGAGAAAATTTTTTTTCAAATGATGTAACAAGGCTTTATGATCAAGAATTTGGAGGCATGTCGAAACTATTTTCATTTAATAAGGAATCTAATACATATGAACCAATCAAGAATCTAGATACTGCCCTTAAATCTATTAAATATTTTTTACTAGGAGTTGAATATTCCAGGGTGCCTTCAATTTCAACACTCAATAACTTCATTAACGGATCGATTTCTTTTCGATATGATAAATCTGCAGACAACATAATTATTTCTGCTCAAACATCTAATCCACAATTTATTAAGCAACTTATTCTTGATCTACTCAAGACAACAGACAACTATTACAAGTATAAAGAGGAATCTACGATTGATTTAAAAATTAATTATCTTAATGATCAGTTACAGACTGCTCAATCAATATCCCAAAGAGATGCTATTTCACAAATACTAAAAAGCCAAATGCTAAAATATGCTCTCATCAAATCAGACTCATTATATAAATTTAATGTAGTAAGAGATTTACAAATCTCAAACTATCCTACTTCACCTAATATTGCTTTTAATTTAGCCTTATTCGCCCTTGCTGGGCTATTTTTAGGGCTCATTTACAATACTTTTATATTCGCCAAAAAACACACTAATTTACTAGACTTTTCTGACTAAAATATCAATGTTAGCTAATGTTATATGATTCAAGCGTTATAAATGTTTCATATTCAAATTTTGTAAACTATTTTCTCAGTGACTTAGTAAATCTAATTTTCTGCATAATAATCTTATTTGTATTGTTCTTATTTAATAAGGTTAACAAAACGGAATTTACCATCTGGTCATTTGCATTTTTTGCAGTTATACCAATTAATTTTTTAGTTGAAGCATTTAATTATTTTCCTGATTTACAAGGATATCTTATTTGCCTTAGAGACATTAAAGAAGACTTAGATTTTGAGTACTCTGAGTGTGCTAGAACTTTAATTAACTTTGATAGTGAGTCTGCTGCAAGCGCATTAGGTATCTTTTCTTTGAAAAGGCAAATCCCAGCGATGCTGTATTTCCTAATACCGATCCCCTCTATAGCCAATTTATCATCCATAGGATTTATAAATAAGATTATTCTTTTGCTTACATATCTTTTTGTAAGAAGGCATATATCAGATGAAACTAATAGAAAATTGCTTCTCTTTTTATTCGTTTTGCCAACTGTCCTGCTGTATTCATCATTGGGAATAAGAGACAACTTGATTTTCTGTTTTTCTTTAATTTTTTTAGTTTATTTAATTAAAGCGAAGTTTTTACAAAGCTTATTAGTTCTATTTTACTTATACCTAATAAAACTTCAAAATGCTTTAATCCTTTCAATACCATTTTTTGGCATCTTTTTATTTAAAGCCCATAAAAATAATACATCATTATGGCTTTACTTTTTTTGTCTTTTTTTAATTTTGATAATTTTTCAAGAACAAATAACTGAAATTATCAATTACTTTAGAGTAGCATTTCTAAATGAGATGGGCCTATTGTCTCCATTTGAAGTATTTGAAGGCTTTAAATCAATTTGGGAATTAATTCTTCTTTCTCCATTCACATTTATACAGGGTTTATTATCTCCTTTGCCGACAAATCCACTTAACTTAATTTTTTTTATTGAATCTATAGCTCTTGCATTCCTTGGAATATATCTTGCAAAGTCTAGAATGAAGGGTCAATTTAATTTCAAACTCATGGCCCTGCTTTTTTTAACTCTTTATGCTGGAGTTGTATTAAATATGTTTGTTGTAGAAAATCAATTTACTCTTCTTAGATATAAGTATTCATTTCTTAACCTATTTATTATTTATCTTCTCTTTAATACGTCAAGCAGAAGAAAGGTATCTTTTAATATATGATGAATAATGTTTCTATTATAGTGCCTGTAAATGAAGACTCAGATGATTTAAAGCATCTGCTGTCTGCACTGCTTGATCAAACCCTAAATTCTTTTGAGGTAATTATTGTTGATTCGAGCGATCCGAATGATAACCTCAAACTTATAGAAAGCTTTAAAAACTCTCTTGATATTAACTATCACAGAATACCTTTTGCCTTTCCTGGAGAGGCAAGAAATATAGGCGTGAAAATTGCTAAATATAAAATTATTAGTTTTTTGGATGTAAGAACAATTCCAGCAAAAGATTGGTTGAAAGACTCTATAACTTATTTTTCAAATAGAAACTTTGATTTCGTTGGAGGCAATGTTGTTGCAAATGCTACAAATTTTTTTCAAAGACTCCTCAGAGCTAGCTCATATGGTGAAAAGCCTGTAAGTTCTATTGCAGGCTCAATAATGAAAACTAAATTTTTTAATACTGTAGGAAAATTTAATTCCACTGTGAGAGCTGGAGAAGATCAAGAATGGCTTAGTCGAATTAACTTTAGCTCTCCCCATGTTACTTGGAATAAAAAATCTGTTATTGAATATGCCGGTCTTCCAAAGAACATAATATCTGCAATAAAAAAATGGTTTAATTATTCTATGAGTAGCTCAAAGATAAATATTCAGGTTACCCAAAAATTTCTTTATTTTTTTGTTTTATTCACAATTTGCTTGATGTCAGTTTACAGCTGGAACTTGGTTATAGCAGGAAGGGAGCAATGGACTGATAGTCCCTATTTTATTCCTCATATTACTAAAATATTTGTAGGTATAGTCTGTTCCTTATATTTTATCCTACGGGGATTAGTAAACCCTGCTTTAAAGGGCTCTAGGCTTGGGTACTTATTGCCATTTAATTTTGTACTAATTGGTACTCTTGGCATCATTCTAGATATTGTGAAAGCTCCAGGAAGAATTTTAGGCTCTTTGTCTTTGATGAAAACTGGCAGAAAAAAAGAGAAAGCATACCAAACCCAAGATAAAGATAATAAGAAAATATTAGTGCTTTGCCCTTATCCATATGATGAAGCCGCTGGGCAAAGATTGAAATATGAACAATACTTTTATGATTGGAAGGAAAGAGGTATTGATATAACCTTATCTCCCTTTTTTTCAAAAAAAACTTGGAATATTCTTTACAAAGAAGGTTATCTTCTTAGAAAAATATTTGGTACATTTTCAGGTTACTTTAGGAGGATCCTTGATCTAAAAAGAGTCCATGCATTTGATAAAGTTTATATATTCATGTGGATTGCTCCAATTGGAGGCATTTTCCTTGAAAAAATATTCAGAAGTTTTGCAAAAAAACTTATCTTTGATTTTGATGACTCAATTCATCTTTTTAAGAATGAAAATCAGAATGATAAAGGATCAATGAGTTCATTATTTAAAAGCACTAAAAAAACTAATTATATGATCAGATTCTCAGATGCAGTTATTACTAGTTCAGAAAATAACCTAACTTATTGCAGCAATAAAAATTTAAAAGGAAATGCATTTTTTATTCCATGTTCACTTAATACAGAAAGATTTATACCTAAAAAACTTGATAACAGGTCAAGAAAGATAACAATTGGGTGGACTGGCACCTTTTCTTCAATAGATTATCTCGACTCTATAAAGAATGTTTTTTATAGAATTAACGAAATGCATGATGTTAATTTTCGTTTAATTACAAATTTTGAATATGTAATTCCTGGAATTAATTTAGAAATAATTCCATGGAACAAGTCATCAGAAATTGAGGATTTACATTTAATTGATATAGGGCTATATCCACTCGTTAGGTCTGAATGGGCTCTCGGAAAAGGGGGGTTAAAAGTCATGCAATACATGTCGATTGGAATTCCCTCGGTTTCGACAGATTTTGGAATGGCATCAAGCATAATTACTAATGAAATAGATGGATTCCTAGTGAATACAGAAGATGAATGGGTCTCAAGAATCTCAGAACTCATTGATAGTGAAGATCTAAGAAGATCTATGGGAGTTCTAGCTAGAAAGAAAATTGTGGAAAACTTTTCAACAGAGGCTACTAAACTGAAATATAGGGATGCGCTAGAAATATGATCGTTGAAATAAGTAAAAAATGCAGAATTTGTAAAAACCACAATCTATATGAAATTATTAATTTAGGGGAGACAACTCCTGCCAACAATTTTTACGATGTCAATGAAAGCAATCATTTTGACAAGTACCCTTTAATTTTAGACCATTGTAGCGATTGTAATAATGTTCAATTAAGACACATACTAGACATTGATACTCTATATAGTCATTATTCCTACATAACACCAAAGTCTTCAGCCTTGACAGAGCACTATGATGGCCTTCATGCCTATTTAAATAATTCTTTTAAGGATCTTAAGGATAAGAAAGTACTTGAAGTTGGATCTAATAGCGGCGATTTACTTTATCACTTAAAAGATTCTGTAAAGCAGGTGCTTGGAGTTGATCCAGCTTCAAATGTAGTTGATATTGCCAATGAAAAAGGCATCGAAACCATTTGTAATTTTTTTAGCAAAGAAGTTGCAAGAAGCATTGTGAATGATATGAATTTTAAAGCAGATATCATATTAGCACGTCATATGTTTGCACATAATCCTTATCCAAATAACTTGCTTGGAGGAATGAAGGAAATTATAAATCAGAATAAAGATTCAATTATTCTTATTGAGAATGCTTATGTAATAGATACTTTCCTAAAGGGAGAATTTGACCAAATCTATCACGAGCACATGTTTTATTATTCAGCATCTAGCATCAAATACCTTTTAGAATCAGAGGGTCTTTTCTTAATTGATATTTTTCAAAGTTCAATTCATGGTGGTTCCATGGTTTTTGTTGCTTCAGCTCATAAAAAAAAGATGACCACTAAACTAAAGAAAGTTTTAGAAGATGAAAATTTTTACTTTAATGAAGGCAATATACTTCAACATTTTATCCATCATTCAAATGAAGTAAGAAATCAAACAATCAATTATTTAGAAAAATATATTAGTGAGGGCAAGAAGATAGGAGTCTATGGTGTGCCTGCAAAGGCTTTTACGATGTTGTCTTATTTGACGCTTGATTCAAAGCAGCTAGATTTTTGTATTGATACTACCCCCACAAAGATTGGAAAAATATTTCCAGGAGTTAACTTGCCCATACTCTCTGAAGAAACCTTATCAGAATTAGAATATGATGTAATAATTATTTGTGCTTGGAATTATAAAAAAGAAATTTTATTGAAATCCAAACAAATATTTAAATCAGGTACAAAACTAATCTTTCCCTTACCTGAATTTAATGTACTCGAGGTTTAGAATGCTAGTTCATGATTTAGAAGAATTTCAAGGAGTAAAGCTTTTTTATCTTAATGAACATAAATCTAGCATCGGCAGCTTTAAAAATATATATGAAGAAAATTTGTTTTTTTTTAACAGCAAGCAAGATAGTATCTCAACCATTAAGAAAGCAGGTACTATTAAGGGCCTTCATTTCCAAGTTAAGCCATATGAGCAAGCTAAGTTAATAACTGTTCTCAATGGATCTTTAATAGATTTCTTTGTTGATTTGCGACCATCATCAAAGACTTTTCTCGATCATGGAAGCATTAAGTTATCGAAATCAAATAATGCATTGCTATTTTTGCCCAAGGGTTTTGCGCATGGCTACATTTCTCTTGAAGATGACACACATATCTTTTATAAGCTTGATAATGTGTATATGCCTTCTCATGAGAAAACGTTGCATTGGAAAGATGAAATAGTCAATATAGACTGGCCTATTCAAGGAGATTATCAAATTTCAGATAAAGATGAATCAGGTCTAAACATAAAAGGGCTTAAAGAATTTTTATGAAATATCCATTTTCAAAAATACTAGTTACTGGAGGCTCTGGGTTTATTGGTTCTCATTTCATTTCTATTGCTGCAAAATTATTTCCTAGATTAGAAATTAC
>Ga0181580_10004383_pt1 | contig 11469 bp, 9 predicted proteins | sample 071ome_23_FD_132413 | JGI IMG/M metagenome (GOLD analysis project Ga0181580, IMG submission 132413) | Coastal salt marsh microbial communities from the Groves Creek Marsh, Skidaway Island, Georgia - 071403BT metaG (megahit assembly) | ecosystem: Environmental > Aquatic > Marine > Intertidal zone...
GGTGTTGCTGGCTTTGGTGGGTATTTTGGTCTCGCTCACCATCCAAGCCTGGCCTGCCTTTGAAGCCTTTGGGTGGCGTTTTTTGATCAGCGACGAGTGGGACATCATCGATGACCGCTTTGGTGCCTTGCTGGCCATTGTGGGCACCCTGGCCACTTCGGTTATTGCGCTGGTGATTGCCGTGCCACTGAGCTTTGGTATTGCGTTGTTTCTTACCGAGACCTGCCCGTTGTGGTTGCGTCGTCCGCTGGGGGTTTGCATTGAGCTGCTCGCCGGCGTGCCTTCCATTATTTACGGCATGTTTGGCTTGTTTATTTTTGCCCCGCTGTTTGCAGACTACGGGCAGCCGGCGCTGACCTCGGTGTTCGGTGCGCTGCCGTTGTTGGGACAACTGTTCAGTGGACCGCAAAACGGGCTTGGTATTCTCACGGCCGGTCTGATTTTGGCGGTCATGATTTTGCCGTTTATTGCGTCGGTGATGCGCGACGTTTTTGAGATCGTTCCTGGGGTCCTGAAAGAGTCGGCGTATGGCTTGGGCTGCACCACGTGGGAGGTGGTGACACAAATTGTGTTGCCGTACACGCGCGCGGGTGTGATTGGGGGCGTCATGCTGGGGCTGGGGCGTGCCTTGGGCGAAACCATGGCGGTGACGTTTGTGATTGGTAACGCGCAGCGCTTGGCCACATCGTTTTACAGCATGGGCAACTCGATTGCCTCGAGTCTGGCCAACGAATTTGCCGAGGCCGATTCAACCCTGCACGTGGCGTCGTTGTTTGCGCTGGGCTTACTTCTGTTCGTGATTACTTTTGCCGTGCTGGCTGTTGCCAAGTTGATGCTGTTGCGGCTGTCTCGGGCGCAGCAAGGAGGCCGCTGATGAACCGCGTGTTAGACGCCTCGGTGCAACGTATTTATCGCCAGCGCCTGCGCCGCAACCGCTTGGGCATCATGCTATCCATGGTGGCCATGGCGCTGGGGTTGTCGGTGCTGCTATGGATTTTGGCGGTGCTGGTTAGCAAAGGGCTGGGCGCTTTCGACTGGAACATGTTCTCTGAGCCTACCGCGGCACCGGGTACCGCTGGCGGTGGTTTGTACAACGCCATCATGGGCTCGCTGCTGATGGTGGGGGCGTGTACGTTGGTGGTGACACCGGTGGGCATTTTGGCCGGGGTTTACTTGAACGAATACGGCCGCAACAGTTACTTTGCATCGCTCACTCGCTTCGTTACCGACATCATGTTGTCGGCCCCTTCGATTGTGATTGGCTTGTTTGTTTATGCGTTGTTGGTGGCGACCACCGGGCGTTTTTCCGGATGGGCAGGGTCGGTGGCCTTGGCGCTGATTGCCTTACCGGTGGTGGTGCGCACCACCGAAAACATGTTGCAACTGGTGCCGTCCACATTGCGTGAGGCGGCCGTGGCCTTGGGTGCACCGCAGTGGAAGGTGTCCACGGCGGTGGTGGTGCGGGCTGCGCGCAGTGGCATCGTGACCGGTATTTTGCTTGCCGTGGCTCGGGTGAGTGGCGAAACCGCGCCGCTTTTGTTCACCGCGCTGAGTAACCAATTCACCAATTTCGATATGTCGCGCCCCATGGCCAGTCTGCCGGTGGTGATTTTTAACTTTGCCATGAGCCCCTACGAGGACTGGATCAGCCTGGCCTGGGGTGGAGCGTTGTTGGTGACGCTGGCTGTGCTGCTGATCAACATTGTGGCGCGGGTGTGGTTCCGGGAGGGGACAAGGTGAGTATGATGAACGACGGATTTACCATGACAGAGACATCCAACAGCACCATGAGCCTCAAGCCGGCCACCGCCATGGAGGTTAAGGGGCTGAACTTTTTTTACGGCAGCTTTCAGGGCCTTAAAGATATCAATTTGGAGATTGCCGAGCGCCGGGTTACCGCGTTCATTGGCCCGTCGGGGTGCGGCAAATCCACGCTGTTGCGTACCTTTAATCGCATGTACTCGCTCTACCCAGGGCAAGAGGCCCAGGGTGAAATTTTGCTGCACGGTGAAAACATCCTAGACCCCAAGCAAGACCTTAATTTGCTCAGGGCCAGGGTGGGCATGGTGTTTCAAAAGCCCACGCCGTTCCCTATGTCAATTTACGACAACATTGCCTTTGGGGTTCGGCTCTATGAGCGCTTGTCTACCAGCGCCATGGACGACCGGGTGGAGTGGTCGCTGCGCAAAGCCGCCCTATGGGATGAGGTGAAAGACAAACTCAGCCAAAGCGGGCTGTCGCTCTCGGGTGGTCAACAACAACGGCTGTGCATTGCACGCAGCGTAGCGGTCAAGCCCGACGTGTTGTTGCTGGACGAGCCAACCTCGGCACTGGACCCGATTTCAACTGCCAAGGTTGAAGAGCTCATCAACGAGCTCAAAAAAGATTACACCATTGCCATCGTGACGCACAATATGCAACAGGCGGCGCGGGTGTCGGACTTTACGGCGTACATGTACCTTGGCGAGTTAATGGAGTTCGGCGAAACCGAGCAAATCTTTTTCAAGCCACAACGCAAAGAGACCGAAGACTACATCACCGGAAGGTTTGGTTAGCATGGGCGACAAACATATTTCAACGCAGTTCGATGTTGAACTCAACGCCATTTCCACACGCTTGATGGAAATGGGCGGAATGGTCGAGGCCCAGTTTCGTCACAGCATTGAGTCTTTTGTCACGCTTGATACCACCATCGCCGATACCGTGTTGAGTGATGAGAAGCGCGTCAATCAGCTCGAGCTCGAAATTGACCATGACATCTCATCTGTGATCGGGCGCCGGCAGCCGACGGCGATCGATTTGCGTTTGCTGATTGCTATGTCCCGCATGACCAGCAATCTGGAGCGTGCGGGTGATGAGGTGGCGCGTATTTGCCGCATGGTTAAGCTTTTGGCGGACCGCCCCGAACTCAATCGGGTGCCGCGCGTTGAGCTTAGCACCGCCGCCGAGCTGGCCTCGACGCTGCTGCATAAGTCACTGGACGCGTTTGCCCGGCTGGACGAGCACATGGCGTTGTCGATTTTGAAAGAGGACGACCTGATTGACCGTGAATACGAGGGCTTTGTGCGCAAATTGCTTACGTACGTGCTTGAGGACACGCGCGCCATTACAGGTGTGATCGATATGCTGTTCGTGGCCAAAGCGGTGGAGCGCGTGGGGGATCACGCGAAAAACCTTGCCGAATCGACCATATACGTGGTGAAGGGGCAAGATGTGCGCCACTCCTCATTGGCTCGGGTGGAGTCGTTGGTTAAGCCGTGAGCGCCGTGGCGTCAACCAAGGTGTTGGTGGTTGAAGACGAGTCAGCCATTGCCGAATTGATCGCCACCAGTTTGCAGCATCAGGGCTTTGATGCCATCATGGCGCGCGATACCGTGGCCGCAAGACGCGCGTTGCAAGCCGGTTTGCCAGACATCATGGTGCTCGATTGGATGCTGCCCGGTGAGAGCGGCGAGAGCTTTTTGCGCCGCTTGCGCGCCGAGGAGGCGACGCGGGCGCTGCCAGTTGTGATGCTTACTGCACGCAGCGACGAGGCAGACAAGCTCGCCGGGCTTGAGGGTGGGGCCGATGACTACATCACCAAGCCGTTTTCACCGGCTGAGCTTGCGGCACGTTTGCGCGCGGTGTTGCGCCGACAGCAGAGTGGCGCCAGTGCCACGCAGGTGGTGCAGCTGGGTCAGTTGCAGCTCGATGGTGATACGCACAGAGTGAGCTACGAAGGCCAGCGTATTCATTTGGGGCCAACCGAATTTCGTTTGCTCTCGCACCTCATGCGGCAGCCCGAACGTGTGCACAGCCGGGCCAGTTTGCTGCGCCACGTGTGGGGCGACCAAAGCTTTGTAGAAGACCGAACGGTGGATGTTCACATCAAGCGTTTGCGCGCGGCGCTGGGGCCAGCGGCCGCCATGGTTGAAACGGTGCGTGGTGCGGGCTACCGATTGTGCAAACCGTCGGAGCCCACGGTCTGATGCGTAGCTTGTCGCTGGTACTCATGGTGGTGGTGGCCACGGTCATCGGGCAGGGGCTGGGCGGCAGCGGCTGGTGGGGTGCGCTGGCAGCGGCCTTGGCGGCCTTGCTTTGGTTGGCTTGGGACAACACGCGGCGGCTGCGCGTGATTACCTGGTTGCGCGGTACGCTGCAAGAGCCGATAGACGTGGGCGGGTTTGAAGGTGAAATCATGGAGCGCGTGTACAAGCGCTTTGTTGGGCAACAAGCGCTGGCGGCGGAGCACGCCGGCCGATTGCAAGAGTTTTTGCAAGCCATTGAGGCTTCACCCAACGGCATCACCTTGTTGTTGGGCGATGGGCGTATTGAATGGTGCAACCCAGCGGCCATGGAGCACTTTGGCATTGACCTCCAGCGCGACCGGCTGCAGTACGTGCAGAATTTGGTACGGCATCCCACCTTTGCTGAGCATTTTCGGGCGGGGCAATTCGACACCGAGATAGAAATCGAGGTCGGTGCTGCCCTCGGTCGGGGTGAGACCATGCTGGTGCTGCGGGTGCGCGCTTACGGGTACGGCCGGTTGCTGCTGCTCAGTCGAGACGTCACCGAGGTTAAGCGCAGCGAAAGAATGCGGCGCAACTTTATTGCCAACGTTTCGCACGAAATTCGCACACCGCTGACCGTGGTGCGCGGGTTCGTGGAGTCGTTGCAGCAGTTTGATCTGGCTAAGGACGAGGAGCAGCGTTACTTGTCTTTGATCGCGCAGCAAGCCAGCCGTATGGATACCTTGGTCACAGACTTGCTGACCTTGTCCAAGCTCGAAGGCAGCCCCATGCCAAGCATTGGCGATTGGCAGCCGGCGTCGGTGCTGTTTGAAGAAGTGCTCGAGGATGCGCGTTCGCTGGCCACGGTGCTTGGCTATGCCATGCAGCGGATTGTGGGCGACGTACCAGCCAATTTGGATGTGGCCATCCAGCCTTCGGAGTGGCGCAGTGCCATGGCCAATTTGCTCTCCAACGCCGTGCGCTACACCCCCTCTGACGGACAGATTGCCGCGGGTTGGCGCACCACGCCAGACGGGGGGGCTGAGTTTTATGTGCAGGATTCAGGCGTGGGGATTGCCGCGCAGCATATTCCCCATCTAACGGAGCGGTTTTACCGGGTCGATCAAAGCCGCTCGCGGGAAACCGGGGGCACGGGGCTGGGGTTGGCGATTGTGAAGCACGTGGTGCAACGCCACGGCGGCGAGGTGCGTATCCGCAGCCAATTGGGCAAGGGATCGCGTTTTGCCCTTTATTTGCCGCCGCGCAGGGTACGCACGCCAAGCTCAGCTAGCGGGCCGAGCGTTGCCAAAGCGTCCATTGCATCACACGTGGATTGATTGGAGCGAATCGATCCAGCACGCGCCAGCCTTCGGTTTGAGCGGGTTCAGGGTTGGACGCGCTTTGGGCAATGAGTTGGGCGGGGCAAGCCAAGGCGTCGCGTCCAACCCGCACCTGCAGCCCCGCGTCGTGGCGCAAGGCCGCCAGTGCCGAAGGTTCGAGGTCGGTGGCGTCGATGCAGCCACGATCCTCGCTCCACTGGCTGGCCACGCGTTGCGCCGCTTGTTGATAGCTTAGGCCGTGGTTGAGCAACGGCAGCCACAGCGTCATCAGCAAAACCCAGCTTGTCACGGCCCCCGCGGCTGAGAGCGCCAAGCCCCGCCACAACGCCATGGAGTAATGTCGCACACGCCAAACAATGGCACCCAGCCAGGCAAAGGTGACCGCCACGGCGGGTAGCAGCAGCGTCCAGTCGAGCTCGGCGCTGAAACCGGGTGCCAGGCGGCTGACCGTTTTGGCGGCTGCTTGTGGGTAGGCAAAGGTCATACCCGCCCAATACAGCCACAGCACAAAGGCACTGCCGCTAAAGAATGCCACCGCAAACCAGTCGATCAAGGCACTTAACCCGCGGCGCAGCGTGGGTAAGGCCAGGGCAGCCAGCATGGCCGCTGCCGGTAATGTCAAGGCCAGCAAACGCGGCCCTTGCGCTACCAAACTTGGCAACAGAGTCCACAGCAGCCACAGCCCCGCCAGCAACAACGGGCGGGTGCGCCACTGGCGCCGCCACACCCAAAGCGTCCACAACAACAGCGGCCAAGTGGGCCACAAAAACCACCCCAGCCATTGCAGCCACGCCATCGGTGTCGCCCAGGCGGGGGTGGCGGTTAAAACCGGTCCGTGCCATATGCCCAACGCCAACGCCGGAACCAGTGTGACCAGCAGACCCAGCCACACCGCTCGTTTGGCTGGCTTGGGGTTGGGCTTGGCGTGCTCACCCAGCCACTCCGGGTGCCCACCGCGCTGGGTGGCGCCCAAAATCAGCGGCAAACCGACGGCCACCCAGGCGGCGCCGCTGAGCGTCAGCGCCAGCAGCCCAACCAGCCACAACACCAGGTGCCCCCGCGCTTGCTGGGGTGCGGCGCGCGGCAACAGCAGGCCCAGGGCGCCGGCCATGGCCAAAGCCACCGCCGCCAGTTGCACCGCGGCCACGTCGCTTTCGTGGCTGCTGGGTGCCATGCCCAAAGCGGCCACCAGCGCCAGCACCGAGCCGTCGGCGATGGCCCTGCCATAGGCTTGTGGCGCGGCTTGCCCGCCAAAGGCAAAGGGCACGGGTTGCAAGGCTTGGCTTTGCGCTGCCACAAAGGTGGCACGCCACACCGCCCAGGCTGTTAGGCACAGCAGCAACACAAAGGGCAGGCGCACGGCGGTGACCGGGTCCAACCAAGGCAAAGCCTGCACCGCCCATGCGCCCAGCCAATAAGGCAGTAAGGCGCTGGCGTCAGCCGCCACCCCAAACAGGGTGGGGGCAAGCCACTCGGTTTGCCCGGCGGCTAGGGCGCGCATCACGCCGTAGGCCGCGCCTTCATCGGGGCGCCAGGGCGAGCGCCCAAGCAGCCCAGCCACGGCGTAGACCCCGACCACGGTCAGCATCAGCCAGCGCGGCAGGGTCACGGCGCTGGCTTGGCTCACAAGGGCGGGGCGGGAGGTGTTCATGGGTACAAAAAGACAATAAAAAAGCCGGTGCAGGAACCGGCTTGATCGGGCGGCGGGGACACGCCCACGGCGCGTGGGCCCAAACCGCCGGTTTACTTGGTGCCGCGGGCGTAGCGGTTACGAAAGCGCTCCACGCGTCCACCCATGCTGTCCACACTTTTTTGCTTGCCGGTGTAAAACGGGTGCGATTCGCTGGACGTTTCAAGCTTAAAAAGCGGCACCTCGCGCCCGTCGTCGAGCTTAATGGTTTCGCGTGAGTTGGCGCAAGACCGGGTGACAAACTGAAACCCATTGGATTGGTCCACGAAGCATACGTCGCGGTACTCGGGGTGGATGCCTTCTTTCATGATTCTTCCTTGCTGATTACGGCAGCCCTCGCTGAACCGCCTGCGGTTGCCAGCGCACTTGCCTTTACAAAACCTGCGATTATATCGTGGCCGCGGGTGCCTTAGCCACCACGCCGCATCATGTCGAAAAATTCATGGTTGTTTTTGGTGTTGCGCATGTTTTTAAGCATGAGCTCCATGGATTCGATTTCGTCCATGTTGTACATGAATTGCCGCAAGATTCGGGACTTTTGCAGCACCTCGGGGGCCAACAACAGCTCCTCGCGGCGCGTGCCGCTGCGGTTGAGCTGAATCGACGGAAACACACGTTTTTCGTACAGACGACGGTCCAAATGCACCTCGGAGTTGCCAGTGCCCTTGAATTCTTCAAAGATCACCTCGTCCATGCGGCTGCCGGTGTCCACCAGCGCCGTGGCAATGATGGTGAGCGAGCCGCCTTCTTCAACATTGCGCGCTGCACCAAAAAAGCGCTTCGGTCGCTGCAGGGCATTGGCGTCGACACCACCGGTGAGCACTTTGCCTGACGACGGCAAGACGTTGTTGTACGCGCGCGCCAAACGGGTGATGGAGTCGAGCAAAATGACCACGTCTTTTTTTAGTTCAACCAAGCGTTTGGCCCGCTCAATCACCATTTCGGCCACGTGCACGTGGCGCGCAGCGGGCTCGTCAAAGGTGGAGGCAACCACCTCGCCGCGCACGGTGCGCTGCATCTCGGTGACCTCTTCAGGGCGCTCGTCAACCAACAACACCATGAGTACCACATCGGGGTGGTTGGCCGTGATGGCGTGGGCAATGTGTTGCATCATGACGGTTTTGCCGCTCTTGGGTGGCGCCACCAGCAACGCGCGTTGCCCTTTACCGATTGGGGCAATGATGTCGATGATGCGCCCGGTGATGTTTTCTTCGCTTTTGATGTCGCGCTCAAGCCGCATGTGCTCGTCTGGAAACAGCGGGGTGAGGTTTTCAAACATGATCTTGTGTTTGTTTTCCTCGGGCGCGCGGCCATTGACGGCTTCGAGCTTGTTCAGCGCCAAGTAGCGCTCGCCGTCTTTGGGGGTGCGAACCTCGCCCTCGACCTTGTCGCCGGTGTGGAGGTTCAGACGCCGAATTTGACTCGGTGAGATGTAGATGTCGTCGGTGGCCGCGGTGTAGCTGGCTTCGGGGGCGCGCAAGAAGCCAAAGCCGTCGGGTAAAACCTCAAGCACGCCATCGGCGTGAACCAGTTCGCCGGCACGAGCGTGCTTTTTGATGATCGCGAAGATCAGCTCTTGTTTGCGCATACGGCCGGTGTTCTCGATTTCGAGAGCCTCGGCTTGTTTGAGCAGGTCAGAAATGTGCAGCGCTTTGAGTTCGGATAGGTGCATGGCTTACCGCCTAAAAATGCAAAAAGAAAGAAATTGGGGGGTATCGCCACAACGTTATAGGCCAACCGGTGCATCGTTGGCGGGGGACGTCCCCGGGGCGATTGAGTCGAATTATACGGCCTGCCCGGCGGTAGTGGCCAGGCAGGTCATGGCCGCTTGGGGCCGCGCCAACTGGCGCCGGCTGACCCTGGGTCTAGCCCAGTTGCTCGTCGATGAAGGCTGTGAGTTGCGCCTTGTTCAACGCCCCCACTTTGGTGGCGGCAAGTTGCCCGTCTTTGAATAACATCAACGTGGGGATGCCGCGTATGCCGAACTTGGCAGGCACTTCGCGGTTTTCGTCGACGTTGAGTTTGGCCACGTTGAGTTTGCCTTGGTAGCTTTGGGCTATGTCGTCAAGAATCGGGGCTACCATGCGGCATGGTCCACACCATTCGGCCCAAAAATCGACCAAGACGGGTGTGCTGGACTGCACCACTTGCTGGTCGAATTCGGCGTCGGTGGTGTGCTGGATGAGATCGCTGGACATGGGGTGCCCCTTTTTCGTGAACCGTTGTTGGTAATAGAGCGTTGATTGTGACAGAAACCGCGCAGGCAAGCACACCGGTATGGCAATGGCAGGCCAGCTTGGAGCCCTTGGCGCAGCGTTTGCAGCAGCACGCAACCGCGCCGTGGCGGGCGGTGTTGTTGGTGCCGTTTGCGGCGCTGATCCCCGAGGCACGCGAGGCGTGGCGCCGCCACTGGCCGGGGCCCACACCTCGAATTGAAACCACCCTGTCGTGGGCGCAAAGGTTGCTGCCCTGGCAGCCCTGTGAGCAGGATTTCTCGGGTGATGTCGGGCGCGACATTTTGGTGGCGCAGAGCATGTGGCGGCGCTTAAAGCTCACCGCGCAGCGCGGGCCGTGGGGTGATGCCATGACGCAAAACCTGCGCGAGCACGCCAGCTTGTTGCTGCCTTTGGCCCAAGCCCAGTCGCCAAGCCAGCGGCAAGCCTGGGCCAACGAGGTGGGCGCCCAACTGCAAGGCACGTGGAGTGCGTCAACGCAACGGTGGGAGGGGGCCTTGTGGTCCACCGCGCTGGCCTGGCTAGGGGTTAGTGCATGTCAAACCGATATTCTTTGGGCGCCGCAAACGCGGGCGCAGACCGACTGGTTGGCGGTGTTGCCTGGCGATTCGGGCCCGTTGCCGCAGGCGCTGCTGCAGCACTGGGGGGCGAGGGGCTTGCTGTTGCCGCCATTGGCCGCCGTGGACTTGGCACATTCTGCGGTGCAGGCCACGCCGTGCCACGACATGGCGCAAGAGGCACTGGCGGCGGCGGGGCAGGTGTGGCACGCGCTTGAGCGTGAGGGGGTGCCAAGGGTGGCGCTGGTGTCTCAGGATCGACGGGTGGTGCGTCGCGCCACCGCGTGGCTGGCTTCGCGTGGGGTGGTGGTGCAAGATGAGGCGGGTTGGCGTTTGTCCACCACCCGCGCGGGCGCCGAGTTGTGGGCGCTGCTGCAAGAACAAGCGGCCCACTGGGGCGAGCGCATGCCGTTGCATCAATGGTTGCAGCGGTTGCAGCAGGCATGGGTGGCCGCAGCGCCAAGCCACGATTGGCAACACGACGCCGCGGCTGAACAAGTGGCGCTGGCGCTGGGCCTGCGCCATCCGCTGTCGCACTGGCAAGCATTGGGCGATGCGGTTGACAAGCCCATGCCCGCCTCGGTGTTCAAGCGCTGGGTGCGCCAAACGCTGGAGTACCAAAACTTCAATCCGCCGCGCCCCGCGCAAAGCGCGCAAGTGATGGTGCTGCCCACCGCACACGTGCTGGGGCGTAACCTAACGCATTGGGTGATGCCGGGCTGCGACCATGTGAGTCTGCCCATGGCACCGTCGGTGCAGCCTGGCCTGTCTTTGGCGCAGCGCAACGCACTGGGGCTGCCGTCGCGCGAGCAGCTGAGTGAGCGCTTGGGTCAAGCGGTGGCGTGTGTCACCGCCATGCCGCAGGTGAAGTTGTTGTGGCGCCGACAGCACGCGGGCGAAGCCCTGTTGCCTTCGCCATGGTTGCAACGCTGGTTGGCGCCGGCGCTTGAGGCCAGCAACGGGCCAGCCGCCATGCCTGGCGTTTTGGGGCAGCGCTGGCGCGCGCCGTCGCCCGCGCGCCCAGCACCTTGCGCGGCGGAGCAGTTGCCCGCCCGCGTTTCCGCCACCAGCCTGCGGCGTTTGCGGCAGTGTCCTTATCAGTTTTACGTGCACGACGTGTTGGGGCTGCGTGCTGCGGACGAGGTTGAGCCGCTGGCAACCAGGCGTGAGCTCGGTACCTGGTTGCACGATGTGTTGAAACGTTTTCATGACGACCCGCGCCAATACCAAACGCCAGCGGTGCAGGCGCAGTGGCTGCAGGACTGCGCCCAAGTCGCGCGCGCCACGCACCAGCTCACCGACGCCCGTTTTTTACCTTTTGCCTCGCTTTGGGCGGCCTTGGCGCAGGCCTACTTGGACCACTGGCAGCACGAGCAAAGCCAAGGCGTGCATTGTCAGTATGTGGAGCATAGGCTGGAGATGCCATGGCATGGCACCACGCTGGTGGGCGCCTTGGATCGTGTGGACCAGCTGGCATCAGGCAATGAGTGGCGCGTGGTTGATTACAAGTTCGAAGCGCCAGAAAAAAGCCGCAAACGCGTGCGGCTGACACAAGAAGACTGGCAGGCTGCGGTCTACACCGCGCTGTGGCAGCATGCCAAGCCGCAGGCCTCGCTGAGCATGGCTTACCTCACCATCAGCGACCGCGGCTTGTTGCAA
>Ga0181580_10004400_pt1 | contig 11452 bp, 8 predicted proteins | sample 071ome_23_FD_132413 | JGI IMG/M metagenome (GOLD analysis project Ga0181580, IMG submission 132413) | Coastal salt marsh microbial communities from the Groves Creek Marsh, Skidaway Island, Georgia - 071403BT metaG (megahit assembly) | ecosystem: Environmental > Aquatic > Marine > Intertidal zone...
CCCAACCTCACTGCTGATGTCGACTGGGAGCAGGAGAAAGCAGGATTCAGAGAACGTGTCCTCGAGGCCATGGAAAAGCGTGGAGGCATGGAGGATCTCCGCTCGCACATTCGGGAAGAAATGGTTTTGGCTCCGGACGATTGGGAGGCCAAGGGCATCTTCCAGGGAGCCACTTTCAACCTTTCCCACAAGCTCTCTCAGATGCTTTACTTTCGTCCTCGCAATCGTTTTGAGGAGCTCGATCAGTGCTACCTTGTGGGTGGGGGAACCCATCCCGGTAGCGGCCTGCCCACCATCTACGAATCGGGCAGGATTGCGGCCAACATGATCTGCCGAGAGCATGGTGTGCCCTTTGTTTCCAAAAACACCCAAGTCTGATGAATCGCCTCCAATTCGCCCAGCTCATGTGGTCCATTTATGGGTCCAAGAAGCTGCCCGATCTGGATTGGATACAACGACTAGGGCTGTTGGCCGTCAAGCTCGGCCAGATGCATGCCCTGCGGATTGACTTCCTGGACCCGGCCAAGTGCCTTCATTTGAGTCAGCTCTATCGAAAGAACGCTGCCGTCCCTCGTGAGGATTTCCAAGCTCTCTTGCGCCGTGGATCGGTATGGGGGCAAACCAGCCCCTTTGCGTCGCTTGATGAAGAGCCTTTGGCGACTGCGAGCATCGGGCAGGTTCATCGAGGCCAACTCCTGGATGGGGCAGATGTGGTCGTCAAGGTGGTCAAGACCGATGCCCGCGATCAATTCGTTCGTGATGTGGCGGCACTCAAGCGCATGTTCGTCTGGTTCACTCGCCTTTATCCACCACTCAAGCGGGTAGGGGATCCAGTGGCCATGCTGGGCGATATCGAGGCTTACACGCTCAGTGAGCTTGACCTGAGACGTGAACTCAAAGGGCAGCAAACCCTTCGAGGCATACGGGATGCCCACGCTGATCGATTCGACCTTTCCAACCTCATTTTTCCTAAAATCTATCCTGAGCTTACCGGTGAAAATGTGATGGTTTCGGAAATGGTTAAGGGACCCACTTTTGATGAACTACTCGAAAAAGGGCAACTTCCCTATGAGAAAGTGGTTGAGCTATTTCGCATGCATGGCTACTTCATGTTCTGTGTAGGGACTTTTCATGGTGATTTACATCCGGGCAACGCCATGCTGGTAGGAGACAAGATCTGCTGGGTGGATACCGGCTTTGTCGGCACTGTCGGTAAGCAACTTCGGGTAGGGCTACTTCGCTTTTTCTGTGCTTTGACTCACTACGACTACCCTCGCTGTGTTGAAGCCCTGCATGGCATGTCACTGGTGCCGCTCTCCAGCGAAGCCTTGGACCGGTTTCGAACTCGTTTTGAGGCACTCTATGAACCCTTTACTGACTCCACTGTGTCAGAGATCAGCCTGACCCGGCAGATGATGGAAACCATTAAGTTGGGAGTGCTATGTGGTATGCAGTTTGACAAGGACATCTTCGCCATCATCCGCAGTCTGATGTACATGGACGGCATGGTGCTGCGTAGCAACCCTGATGCAGTGCTGATGAAAGACATGCGTGGTTTCATTGATCAGGTGCTTGAACTGGGCGACCCTTCCTAAAGGATGGGATCCGCATCATCCCAAGGTTTTTTTCAGGGGTCGCTAAGGTTTCAATCAGAGGATGGGCAGCAGATAGAGCCTGAGGCGACTTCGGGCTTTATACTTGAGAGATCGTGCTCAAGCCCTAAAATTTAAACTTCCGCCATGAAAAAAATTAAAATTCCCGATTCCTTCGAAAGTCGATCCTATCAGGCTGCTGCCAAAGCGGCGGCGGATGCAGGCAAGCAACCCGATACCCCTCAGACCCGATCCCACGCTTACAAGTTATCCTTTCAGGATGAGGAATTTTTGGTTGGTGAGTCCACGCGAGGTTTGAGGCTTCAGATGGAATATCAGAAGCCTGAGCAAATCCAGCAATTTCACCGAATTGATTCGACCGTCGTCATGTTTGGCGGCTCTCGTATCCACTCTCGTGAGGCTGCCCTAGCGAAGATAGACGCCATCCAGTCCCGGCTTAAGAATCAGCCTGATGATGCCTCGATACAGCAAGAACTCCGAGCAGCCGAGCATTTGCTCACCTGGTCCAAGTATTATGAGGTAGCTCGTGAACTGGCTAGGATTGTGTCCTCCAACTGTCAGCTAGACGGCATTTGTAACTTCGTGGTCACCACTGGTGGGGGTCCAGGCATCATGGAAGCCGCGAATCGAGGTGCCCATGATGTCCAGGCCAAAAATATTGGTCACAACATTGTGCTGCCCCACGAACAACAGCCCAATCCTTATATCACTCCCGAGCTCTGTTTTCAGTTTCACTATTTTGCCATCCGCAAGATGCACTTTCTGATGCGAGCCAAAGCCCTTATTTGTTTCCCCGGTGGGTTTGGGACCCTGGATGAGCTATTCGAGGCCCTGACCTTGATCCAGACTGGCAAGATGGACCCACTTCCCATTGTGTTGGTAGGTCGAGATTTTTGGGAGCGGCTGGTTGATTTCGAATTCCTTGTCGAGGCAGGAACCATTTCTCCCAAGGATCTGGATTTGTTTCGTTATGCCGACCAAGCGCAGGAAATATGGGACTACCTCTGCGAGTATTATCAGCTTCGTCAGGAAGCATGATCCTACGGTATCTTCCTGTTGACGCGGTCAATCCCACCCTTAAGATACGCTTATCTCCATGAGAAAACATCTCCCATTCACTCGACGACGCTTCATCGGTTCGCTTCCAGCCATCGCGGCTAGCATTCAGATTGTCCCAAGGCATGTTCTTGGCGGTCAGGGAACACTCAGTCCCAACGAAATCCCGACCAAGGCAGTGATTGGGGTAGGCGGGATGGGGCGTGGTCATCTCAAAAGTGTTAACCCGGGTGCCAAGCTTGTAGCCGTCTGCGATGTGGACAAAGGCCATCTCAAGACCGCACTGGAGCAGTCGGGTCCGGATGTCAAAGGTTATGAGGACTTCCGAGAAGTCATCGCCCGCAAGGACGTGGATATCGTGCACATTCCCACCCCTCCACACTGGCATGCTCTGATTTCCATTGCTGCGGCCGAAGCTGGCAAGGATATCTGGTGTGAAAAGCCCATGACCCGAACCATTTGGGAGGGTGAGAAAGTGGTGGAAGCGGTTCAGCGTAACCAGCGGATCTTTCGGCTCAATACCTGGTTTCGTTTTGAAGGCGGTTTTTACGGCATGGGAACACCCGTCAAGCCCATCAAGAAACTGGTCAACAGTGGCCTATTGGGTTGGCCTTTGAAGGTGACCCTCAATGAATCGACTGGCTTCAATTGGAAGCATAATTGGAGCGGTCGCACGGATTTGACGCCGCAGCCTATTCCCGAGCAGCTGGACTATGATTTTTGGCTTGGGCCTGCCCCATTCAAACCCTATCACCCTCATCGAGTTCACGGTACTTTTCGGGGCTATTGGGACTATGATGGAGGTGGTCTGGGTGATATGGGACAGCATTATTTGGACCCCACCCAATATTTGCTGGGCAAAGACAACGAGAGCCCTGTTGAAATCGAGGCTGATACCGATCCGCAGGACAAGGATGCGGTGACTGCTTGGCGCTGGATTCGCTACAAATATGCTGATGGTTGTGAAATCCTACTAGATGGTGAAAACAAATTAAAAGAAGCTGCGTATATCGAAGGGCCCAAAGGTAAGTTATTCAAGGGGTTCAAGTCAGATATTCCTGATCTGGAGAAGAAGTTGGCCGAATTTCCAGAGCCCGAACCTCAGGTGACCGACTTCATTCAAGCGGTTCGTGAACGCAAGACCTTTGCGCTGAATGACCAAAACGGGCACCGTTCCTGCACCCTTGTAAATCTGGGTAAGATTGCCCTGCGCACGCAGCGAGTCTTGCGATTTGACAACGCTTCTCAGCGCTTCGTCGGTGATGAGGGTGCCAACAGTTATATCAGGCAGCCCATGCGCGCCCCTTGGGTCATTTAAGATCTTCTGTTTTTTTATGGAATCAAGGTGGAGGCTTTTTGTAGGCCTCCACCTTTTTTTCGTTGATCACAACCAAGCCTAGGGTCGTCCACGCTGGGTTCGTGGCTTATGATCTTGATGGTAGTCACGGTTCGTGCCTCAATGTAAGCCCTCTTTCATGAGTGATTCGATCCTTGTCCAAATCACATTGATTCTTTTTTTGGGAATCGGCTCCCAGTGGCTTGCATCGCGGCTTCGTCTGCCTGCCATCCTCCTACTGTTAGTTGTTGGGTTTGTGGTGGGGCCGCTGATGAACCATCGCTGGGTCAACCCTGACGCCCTGATGGGAGACCTACTCATGCCACTGGTATCTCTCAGTGTGGGGCTCATCATGTTCGAGGGGGGGCTGACACTGAAGTTTCGCGAGCTGGATGCCATCGGGTCAGTGGTCATGCGCCTGATTAGTATCGGTGCCTTGATCACTTGGGGTTTGAGTCTGTTGCTGGCGCGTTTGGCTTTGGGCTGGGACTGGCCCCTGTGTGCCCTGGTGGGTGCCATCCTTGTGGTGACAGGCCCAACGGTGATCTTGCCTCTTTTGCGATTTCTACAACCCACTCGTCAGGTGGCCTCAGCCCTGAAATGGGAAGGGATCATGATCGATCCGGTTGGCGCCTTGCTCGCACTGCTTGTCTTTGAAACCATACACCATGGCCTCGGGGAGCACGGAGCTCAGTGGACTCAATTTCCCAATCACGCCTTGATGGGCTTTTTCTGGACCCTGCTTATCGGTGGGGTGGTTGGGTCTGTTGGGGCTGGTCTGGTCTATTTCTTTTTCAAGCATCATTGGGTTCATGAACATCAGCAGACACCGTTTGCTTTGATGGTGGCTGTTTCAGCATTCACCCTTTCCAATCATTTTCAGCATGAATCGGGATTGCTCGCCACCACCCTGATGGGGGTGATTCTGGCCAATCAAAGTCAGGTGGATGTGCGACATGTTTTGGCTTTCAAGGAAAACCTGGTGGTGCTGATGATTTCGACCCTCTTCATTGTGCTCTCGGCGAGATTGGAGCTAGCGACCTTCTCCGCACTCCCGGTTTTCGGTAGCTTGTGCTTTCTCTTGGGCTTGTTGCTTGTTGTGCGACCTTTGACCGTTTGGGTTTCCTGCCTTGGATCATCCTTGAATCGGTCTGAAAGACTATTTCTTTCCTGGATGGCACCCAGAGGTATTGTGGCAGCAGCCGTGGCCTCGGTCTTCTCCATGCGCTTGGTGGATGCAGGGATGGCCGAGGCGGCCCAGCTCACACCGGTGGTATTCATGGTCATTGTGGGAACTGTATTGGTCTATGGTTTGACAGCGGGCCCGGTGGCTCGGTGGCTGGGTGTTTCCAATCCGGATCCGCAGGGGGTCTTGATCGCCGGAGCCCATACGCTGGGAAGGAGCTTGGGCAAGGTGCTCAAGGAATCTGGGTTTCGGGTTTTAATGGTTGATAACAATCCCCAAAACATTCACCAGGCTCGCATGGATGGGTTGCCGGTACATTTTGGAAGCATACTTGGGGATCATCTGGAGGATGATTTAGATCTTGCCGGGATTGGTCGGTTGATAGCTCTGACCCCAAATCATCGGGTCAATTCCCTGGCAGCCCTCCATTTTAGCGAGCTTTTTGGAGAACGTGAGGTCTATCAACTGGCGGACATTGCGAGTAATCATTCCAAGCGGGATGCTTTTTCAGCCGGCTTACAGGGGAAAACCCTTTTCCATGAATCGGCCAGTTATGCTCAGCTGCAAGAGCGTCTGCAGCAAGATCAGCGCATCAAATGCACGAGTTTGACCGAATCCTATACTTTTGAAGATGCCAAACGATCCATGGGTGAGACTTTGTTGCCTCTCTTCATCATCCATAGCAAGGGGGCTCTCCAAATCATCCAGGCTGGTCAATCCGTTCAGCCCACGCCCGGTCAAACCCTCATCAGTCTCTCTGCGAGTTGAAAACCCTCATGGCCTTCCAGGCCTGCATTGTGCCAGGAACTATGCGAGGATACTCGCTACTTCATGGGATTCGCGATCTGTAGGTCCTAGGCGGGCCTTGACCCCCATGCCACGGAGCATCGTGTTGTAGACATCCAGCCCCTCGCTTTTGAGGTCAGCAATCTGGCCGGTCTTGAAACGTCCGTTGGCACCGGTGATGGCATGAAAGACCCCTGAGAGCTCCCGTTTGACATCATTGTGACGTCCATCTCCTGATTCGGTGGAAATGGTGAGCAGCATGTTCTCCAGAATGGTTTTGTCATTGGCTTCGACGCAATCGGGGCCATCGAGTTGTTGCATGAAATAGGCCAGCTCGCGCATTTTCATATGAGCGTGAGCGCGCAGAGCTTCGTTATCTTTCTTTTCGTTGAATTGATGCCACCACTCGTGGCTACAGCCTTGTGATCCGGAAGCATTTAATTTCCGGGAATCTTCGAAGGTGTAACGCTTTTGCCCCATGTAGGTGTAATCACCGCTCAATCGAATACGCTCTCCTGCAGCCAGAAAAGTCAGCGCACCGAATCGGACGCGGTCCATTTGAATGGCCGTCGCATAAAGGTCAGCCATGAGCCGCCATTCGGTGGTGAGTGCATCCAAGGTGATATCAATCCCTTCGCCGCCGGGGTCTGCCAAACCGCCGTGAAGCAGCTCGGAGGGTTTGGGGCGGCCAGGGCCATCTGCTTGGTCAGCGTGCAAGGTGAAGGCTCGTTGCTCGAATTCTCGGATGCGATCCAGATGATCCGCCACCTTGGAGCGAGATGAGGCTCCCAGGGGTGACCGTCCTCCGGTGTAATACTTGTATTGTTCGACCACCGAATCCAGGACACTCCGCTTGAGATGCTGCTGTTGGGCGTCCTGTCCTGACACTTGGCCGACCTGGCCAAAGATACGGTCAAATAAATCCCGAGGGCGCTCCATCATGGTGGCGGCGACCGTTCCGTCAGGCCGATAGCTGTGCACATAACGGCTGACACGGCTCCGTCGGAAAAAAGTCCCAGCGACCACCGTGCCAGCTACCCCCGCAGGCTGGCCCTGGGGGTAATGATGGCGCAGGATGAGCTGATCGATGGAAGCTCCTCCCGCCTTGGCCTCGCCTTGAGGTGGCGTGGCGGTGAAGGCCCCACTGGCTCCATCAAAATGAGCGTTGATGCCTGATTGGTCGCAGCGCACTTGATCCACATGTCGCATGATCAGCAGTTTGTCCCGAAGCGGCTTGAGTGGCTCCAGCACGCCATCGAAACCCTCCTCCTGTAGGGGGGCGGGGATGCCAAGTCCGAAAAACAAATTGAACGACCGAACAGGGATGGCTGCACTGGAGGTTTCCGAGCTTGAGCCCAAGGCTGGGAGGCACCACTCCTCTAGCATGGGAAGAGCAATACTGATGCTGCCTAGGCCTTTGAGGGCAGCGCGACGGTTGATGGGGCGCGGTGTCATTGAGGTTGTTCTGTTTGGATAGTGGTGAACCAGGGGTGAGTGATCAAAGCCGTCATCAGGGACGCCCAGGTACCTCCAGCTTCCATGGATGCCTGGTGAATCGCCTCAACGGCTGGAGCGTCTTCCGCGGTCAGGGGGCGCCCCATGGCAAATTGAATAATTTTCCAGGTCAGGGTGGCCTGGGCTCGAGGGTGGTTGGCGATGAAATCAAGGAGCTCCAGCGAGGTTGCATAAGGTTGTTGGGTCGAATCACCTGGGATATGCAGTGCCCCATCCTCTCGCAGCAGGTTGCCGTGGCGATCCTGACGTTGGTATCGTCCCAGGCCATCAAATTGTTCCATGGCAAAGGCCAGGGGTTCAAATTTGCTGTGGCAGCCGCCACAACTCTTGTTCTCGATCCGCTTGGTGGCGATCACCCTTTGGGAGAGGCCCGACCCTGTGGGCACTGGGGTCACATCCACGCAGGGTGGGGGATCCTGGATGACCCCGCGTAGGACTTCATGCAACATGAAAAGCCCTCGGGCGACCATGGAAGCCTCGTCTCCTCCGATGCTTAAAACACTACCGTGAGTAAGTAATCCGCCCCTTCTGGAATCGGCGGTGAGTTGGGTTTTTTGCAGACCGATCAAGGGGAGTTCCTCTTGCACCTGAATCTGGTAATGATTGGCCAATGCTTGATTGAGAAAAGTGAAGCGAGCGTTGAACAACTCGTGAAGAGGACGCTTTTGTTCCCAAACCAAATGACGAAAAAAAGCGATGGTTTCCTCTTGCATGGCCTTAGCCAATTGGGGTGACCAGTGGGGGAAATACTCGGCGGAGGGGGAGAGTTGATTGAGGCGATTCAGGTTGAGCCAGTCAATCAGGAACGCTTCGGAGCGCCCTATGGCACGAGAGTCCTCAAGCATCCGGGTAACCTCTCCCTTCAGTCGGTCAGAGTCGTAGAGGAGGCCTTCCTCGGCTGCCTGAACCAGTGCTGCATCAGGGCTTGAGCCCCAGAGCAGGTAACTGACGCGATTGGCTAAAGCGTGGGGCTCCAGGGGCCATCGCGTGCCATCACCCTGCTGGCTTTCGAAACGGTAAAGAAAGCGGGGAGATTGGAGCATGGCCTCAATGACCAGCCCAATGGCTTGCTCATAACTGCCTCCTGTGGCTGCCACGCCCGTGGTGATGCCCCTCAAAGCAAAGAGTTCGTGTTCTTGAACGGGGCCTCGCAAAATCCATTTCCCCATGGATTGGATGAGGGCGCCCATGTCGTTGTCAGTAAATTTGATTTGCTTGGAAAAACGCCCAGCAAAGGCCTTGATGTCGAGTTTCTGGACAATGATCGATGCTAACTCGGCATAGGCATCGACATGCTGCAAGTCCACAGTCAGGTTGTAGGCCGTGTTGCTAAAACCATCAGCTCGGGCATCGGTTGGCAGGATATCCATAGCCTGGCGGCGAATATCTATTTGGAAAGTGGTCCCAATGGTCTGAACGTATTCCTCACGAGTCAGGCGGCGCACCCAGTTCTCCTGGTTTTGATGGCCATGGACAAAGAGCACAGGATCAATGGGGTCCAGCCCCCAGGTGGCTCCCTGTTCGATCCATCGCTTGAGCACTTGCTTTTGCTCCAAAGAAAGAGCAGGACGATCCTCAGGCATGTCATCGTGCCAGACCGATTCCCAGAGAACGCTGCCTTCAGGATCCCCGGGAAGGATCACCGCCTCGTGTTTGGAACCTTTCATCGCTGAGGCTTGTTTGGAGAGGTCCAAGCCCCCCTTGGTGTGGAAAGAGTCATGGCACTCCAGACAGTGGTTGGCCAGGATGGGGGCTACTTCTTGATCGAAGAAACGTGCTTCCGGGCTTCGAACCAGCAAAGGAGCGACGGAGGTATCAAGCGCCTGGCTTCCAGCCTGGTAGTGAGCCGCCACCTCCTGCTCATTGAGTGCCCGACCAAAGAGCGCCACCAGGTGATAAGTTCCCTTCCAGGCTCGGTTGCCATCGGATTCGTTGGCCAGACCCAGTTGCACGTTGGTTTTCCAGGCCTGCAAGGTGCCTTCATCGTGACCCTGATGGTTGAGAGCCCCGTTGAGGTAAAGCTTGAGTTGCCCCTCAGGGCTTCGGGTGTAGATCACATGGGTGAGTTCTGGGCGGATGGAGAAATCCTTTGAACCCAGTGAAGGGATACCGTTGGCGTTGGTTTGGGTGGATCGGCAACGGACGTCGAAAGCATCGCCATCCTGTCCCAGGGTGAAGCAGCGTTCGCTGCCATTGCGTGAGAGGGTGACAATGCGGGCCGGGCCCTTTTGTTGCTTCAGACCAGGTGTGATCCAGGCTTCGATGGAAAAGGCATTGGCCTGCTTGATGACCTGCACCAGTTCTTCGGAAAGTGCCAAACTTTTGATTCGAGTGTCTCCGGTGACCTTAAGTTGGCTGCCTTCGCGTTGTACCCGTTGCATGAGTTCAATGCGCAATGGGAGGGAAGGGGGGACGCCAGAGATATCCTGAATGATTGGGCCTGAGGGTTCGCAGAAATTGTAGAGGGCCAACAGGCCCTCCTCAGCGCGATCGGCCTTCGCCCCAAGCACCCCACCGCCTACCAGAAGCCACAGGCTTATAGTAGCCAGGCCTATGTAGGAGGAACGCCATCGGGACATAACGCGATAATAGGTTGCGGGTCATGGAGATGCAATCCTGCATTCCAACCCTGATGGCCGCTTAATCGGTGTGGCCAGCTGCCCAGCGGATGGCTTCGGTGATATGTTGACGGCCAAAAGGCGTCTCCATGGAACGCACATCATGCCCCAGTTCGGTATAAAAAAAACGACCGCCACCCTGGGTGTGCAACCATGCGATAGGATGGTCCTTGCCCATGGCCTTGCCTCCCTGCTTCTGGAAAGCTTCCCTCACAGGTTGATAGGTGGATTCATTGACCCGAAGCAGGACCTTAAATCCGGGCAAACCGGTGACGCTACGATCGTGGTTGGTCCAGTCTGCCTTGTAGAGAAACTTGCTGCCAAATCCCCGAACCGTGGGATGATCCTTCGCCTCAGCGTCGACTTCGATCAGGGCTTCCAAGTATTCCGAATCGCTGTTGAAGTCACACCCAGCCAACTGATTGAACCACTCCCATTGGGTTTGTCGCACCAGGCTCGCATGCAGGGCGACAATCCCTCCACCCCTTTCATACCATCTCTCAACCGCCTGCCTTTGTCCCACATCCAGGAGGGCAGTCATTTCCGTGCAGTTGTTGAGAACTAGCACCTTGTAGCGCGGTAGGATTTGCTTGAGGTCTGCGGCCGATTCGCTGACATCGACCTGCATCTTCAAGTCCTCTCCTAAGCGAACCAGCCAACCACTCATGGCAGCTACTTCGGGATGGCGATACCATCCTGTCCCAGAAAAGACCAACACATCGCCCAAGGCCTTGGGGCCACGATCAAATGCGGGGCCCTCTTGTGCTTGGCCAGTAAGGCCCAATAGCACGCAAAGCCCACGCATGAGAACTAGGTGCACAAGCATCCTGAGCCCATGTTTCGGGGAGGTGGATCGGCGTTGCGAATGGGTCGGTGAGGGCTGGTTTTCCATGCTTCATCATGGCGAAAGGAACCACCTCAGGTCAATGCTCATGGGGGCACCCAAGCTCACCCTTTTTTAACCTTCAGACGGGCTGGGAAAAGAAGGATGCGCTTGACGGGGTTCAGGAAACCGTCAAACTAAGCCCTCTTGGTGCGGGTGTGGTTCAATGGTAGAATGTGACCTTCCCACGGTCGAGACGAGGGTTCGATTCCCTTCACCCGCTCCATTAAGTCTCTCTACCCTTGTGTGCCCGTTGGTATCTAACTTTGCTTGCCCCAGAGATGTGTTGGAATGACTTGCCCCAACTCATCGTATCGGCTGACAATGGCCAAGAACAAAACCGAGCATGCCACACCCACTCATCTCCTGGATTGTCTCCATCCTGATCCTCACCACTGCTCGGGCTGAGGAGGCCTCATTGAAGCGTGCGTTTGCCGATGATTTCCTTATCGGGGCAGC
>Ga0181580_10004407_pt1 | contig 11443 bp, 6 predicted proteins | sample 071ome_23_FD_132413 | JGI IMG/M metagenome (GOLD analysis project Ga0181580, IMG submission 132413) | Coastal salt marsh microbial communities from the Groves Creek Marsh, Skidaway Island, Georgia - 071403BT metaG (megahit assembly) | ecosystem: Environmental > Aquatic > Marine > Intertidal zone...
CCTGCGACCACTACATAGCAATGCGCGACCTCCCGCACCCTTATCCTCCCCTGCGACCGTTCCTTGCGAAGAGAGTACGCTAAGCGCCCGTCCCGCGCGCCCGAAGGAGCCTGCTCGTGCCCCCATCCCCCGCTACCCCCCTACTTCAGGGCCTCCGCGTCCTAGAATTGGCGAACGTACTGGCGGGCCCCGCCACGGGCATGTTTTGCGCGGAGCTTGGCGCCGAAGTGCTGAAGCTTGAACACCCCCAGGGGGGGGATCCCACCCGTGGCTGGACCGTACCTGAGGAAGCGCCGTGGGGCGGCGTGAGTGCTTACTTCGCGGCAACCAATTGGGGCAAGAAGTCCCTCACGGTGGATTTGACGAAGCCCGAGGGCCAGGCAATTGCTCAGGGCCTTGCGGCCCAGGCGGACGTGGTTATTGCGGCATTCAAGCCTGGGGATGATGCGCGCCTGGGCGTGGACGCCGCTCGCCTGCGCGCCACAAACCCTGGGCTCATCTACGCCCAGGTCAGCGCCTATGGGATTGAGGATCCACGCCCAGGCTTCGACGCGGTGATTCAAGCTGAGACCGGATTCATGCACCTAAATGGGGACCCGGAGGGGCCGCCGACGAAGATGCCCGTCGCCCTCATGGATCTTCTGGCGGCGCACCAGCTCAAGGAAGCCCTTCTGCTGGCGCTCCTCAAGCGGGAGCGCTTCGGGGAGGGCAGCCATATTCAGATCGCGCTCTTTGACGCCGCGCTGGCCAGCCTGGCCAATCAGGCGACCAACCACCTGGTGGCCGGACGCAACCCGGGGCGCATGGGATCGGGCCATCCCAACGTGGTGCCCTATGGCACGCTTTATGGGGCGAAGGACGGGAAGCATTTCGTCCTCGCCATTGGCACGGACCGGCAATTCGCCGCCCTCGCCGAGGCCCTGGGCCTAGGCGAGCTGGCTGAGGATCCACGCTTTGCCAAGAACGGCGCCCGGGTTCAGCATCGAGACGCGCTCGATGAAATCCTCCACCGGGCCTTCGGCGCGCAGGACAGTGAAGCCCTTGAGCGAGCCCTCAATGCAGCGAAGGTGCCCTTCGGGCCCGTCAATGATCTGGCCGAAGCCTTTGCCCATCCCCGGGCGCAGCACACGGCGCTGGAGGGCACGCTCGCCAACGGCCAATCCCTTCGCGCGGTGAGCAGCTTGGCCTTCCAGGGGGAGATTCCCCGGCAAAGACCCAGCGCCCCCCCGGCCCTGGGGGCCCATACGGACGAGGTTCTGCAAGCGAATCTGAACTACTCCTCGCAGCAACTCGCGGAGCTCCGTGCCCAGGGCGTGCTTGGCGCGTCACCGAGTACACATTGACATTACCCCGGTCAGTGCTACATTCGGCGGCCGCCTGGCGGGAGGGGCCTACCCCACACAGCGCCCCACAGCACAAAAGACGCCCAGCGCGGCTCCGCGCTGGATCGCAGATTGAATTTCGCGCAGAGCGCCGCTAACGGCGCGCGGGCGCCCCTTGCCACGCGGCAGGGCCGCTCACAAACAGTCACGGGCAAAAAGCTGGAGAGCACTATGAAACGGCGCCTCGCAGATCAGCTGCGCCTTGGCCTCCCGGAGCGCCAGGGCCTTTACGACCCCAGCACGGAGCATGATAGCTGCGGCGTAGGTTTCGTTTGCGACATCAAAGGTCGCCCCAGCCGCAGCATCATTACCGATGCGCAAAACATGAACTGCTGCATGGATCACCGCGGCGGGCAGGGCTATGAAAAGAATACGGGGGATGGCGCGGGTATTCTGACGGGCCTGCCTCACCGCTTCCTTGCGGCCGTGGCTCAGGAAGAACTCGGCCTGACCCTCCCCGAACCCGGCGCCTACGGCGCGGGTCTCGTATTCCTACCCCGGGAAGCAAAGGCCGCCCAGAAGGCCCGGGAGACGCTGGAGGCATGCCTCCGCGCTGGGGGTCAAACGCCACTGGGCTGGCGGACCGTCCCCACGGACGCTGACACCGCGGACCTTGGCAAGGCTGCCCGGGCCGCCATGCCTCACATCGAGATGCTCTTCGTAGGCGCCAGCGACGGCGTGCGCGGCGATGCCTTTGAGCGCGCCCTTTATCTGGCGCGGAAGCACGCGACGCACCAGGTGCGCCAGGATCGCAGCCACGAGGACAACCGGCTGTTCTACGTGTGCACCCTGTCCTCCAAGGTCATTGTCTATAAAGGCATGCTGACCCCGGCGCAGGTCTTCCCGTTCTATCTCGACCTGCAGGACGAGCGCTACACGTCCCACCTGGCGATGGTGCATTCTCGCTTCTCCACAAACACCTTCCCCTCCTGGGATCGGGCTCAGCCGAACCGGTTTATGAGCCACAACGGCGAAATCAATACGCGCCGGGGCAACATCAACTGGATGAACGCCCGAGAAGGGGTGGTCGCCAGCGAAGCCTTTGGCGACGACATCAGCAAGCTGTTCCCCATCGTTGAGCCGGACGGCTCCGACTCCGGCGCTTTCGACAACGTGCTTGAGTTCATGCTCATGGCCGGTCGCACGCTGCAGGAAGCGATCCTCATGATGATCCCGGAAGCCTGGCAGGGTCACCCCGCCATGCCGGCGGACAAGCGCGCCATGTACGAGTACTTCTCGTGCCTCATGGAGCCCTGGGATGGCCCGGCCTCCATTGCCTTTACCGACGGCCACTACATCGGCGCCGTGCTCGATCGGAATGGGCTTCGCCCCTCCCGTTTCTACATCACCGACGACGATAAGTGCATCATGGCTTCCGAAGTGGGCACGGTGATCGTCGATCCCGCTCGCGTCGTTAAGAAGGGTCGGCTTCAGCCCGGCCGCATGTTCCTGATCGACTTTGAGGCGGGTCGCATGATCCCCGACGAGGAAATCAAGAGCCATTTCGCTGCCCAGCTGCCCTACGGGGACTGGCTGATGGAGCAGCGCATCGACATCGCTGAGCTTTCCCCCAGCACCGAACCCCACGGCTTCGAGCCCGAGACCCTACTGCCCCGCATGCAAGCCTTCGGCTATACGGTCGAAACCATGAGCTTCATGCTCCAGCCCCTGGTGAAGGAGCTGCGCGACCCCCTGGGATCCATGGGTAACGATTCGGCCCTCGCGGTGCTATCCGACAAGCCCCGCATGCTCTACGACTACTTCAAGCAGCTCTTCGCCCAGGTCACCAATCCGGCCATCGATTCGATCCGGGAAGAGGTGATCATGGGGCTTCAGTGCTACATCGGGCCTGAGCAAAACCTCCTCGAAACCACGGGCCGCCATGCCCATCGCCTGTGGGTGCCCCACCCCATTCTGTCCAACGAAGAGGCGGCGGCGCTGAAGCACATTGATCATCGCGGCTGGACCTCGAAGGTCATCGATATCACCTACGAAAAAGGCACGGGGGAAGCCGGGCTTCGCGGTGCGCTGAAGCGCATTTGCGATGAAGCCATGGCCGCCATCGATGCGGGGGCGAGCCTGGTGGTGCTATCCGATCGCGCGGTGAGCGCTGAGCGGATCCCCGTGAGCACGCTCCTCGCCACCGGCGCGGTGCATCATCACCTGATCAAAGCCCATGCGCGTACGCGCATCGGTCTCGTGGTGGAAACGGGGGAAGCCCGGGAAGTCCACCATCTGTGCCTGCTCGTGGGCTATGGCGCCGATGCCATTAATCCCTACCTGGCCTTTGAAGCCCTCTGGCAAGCGCGCCAAGATGGGCTTTTGGATGACGCGCCACACATCCAAAGTGACGACGACGTCGTGGCCGCTTACCGCAAGGGCACGGCCAAGGGCCTCTTGAAGGTCATGGCCAAGATGGGCATTTCCACCCTCCAGTCCTATAAGGGCGCCCAGATCTTCGAAGCCGTGGGCCTCGCCTCCAGCGTGGTCGACCTGTGCTTCAGCGGCACCACGAGCCGCATTGAGGGGGCCGATTTCGCCGTCCTCGCGGAGGAAATGGGCCGTCGCCATGCCCTGGCCTACCCGGAGCGGGAAAGCCAGCGCATTCCCGTGCTGAACAATCCCGGCGAATTCCACTGGCGCCGGGGCGGGGATCGGCACATGTGGGACCCCATCGCCATCGCTGATCTTCAGGTAGCGGTGCGCAGCCAAAGCGAAGACGCTTACTGGCGCTTCTCGAAGTACACGAATGAGGTGGCGACCCGGGAGGCCACCCTCCGGGGCCTGCTCCAGTTCAAGCCCGGCGTGGCCGGTCCCGCGGTACCCCTAGACGAGGTGGAAAGCGAAAAGGATATCGTGAAGCGCTTCGCCACCGGCGCCATGAGCTATGGCTCCATCTCGGCCGAGGCCCACGAGACCCTTGCGATCGCCATGAATCGCCTGGGCGGCAAGTCCAACACCGGAGAAGGCGGCGAAGATCCCGCTCGGTGGACCCCGGAACCCAATGGCGACTCCAAGCGCTCGGCCATCAAGCAGGTGGCTTCCGGGCGCTTTGGAGTAACGATCCAATACCTCACGAACGCCGACGAGCTACAAATCAAGATCATCCAAGGCGCCAAGCCCGGGGAAGGGGGCGAGCTGCCCGGGGGGAAGGTCGACGAGATCATCGCCGCCGTGCGCCACTCCACCCCCGGCGTGGGCCTCATCAGCCCGCCGCCGCATCACGATATCTATTCCATCGAGGACATGGCTCAGCTCATCCATGACCTCAAGAACGCCAACCCCTCGGCGCGTATCAGCGTAAAGCTGGGTGCGGAGATTGGCTGCGGCACCGTCGCTGCAGGGGTGACGAAGGCGAAGGCCGATCACCTGGTCATCGCGGGCCACGATGGGGGCACGGGCGCCTCGCCCCTCACCTCCATTAAGCACGCGGGCCTCCCCTGGGAGCTTGGAGTGGTGGAAACCCATCACACGCTGGTGATGAACAACCTGCGCTCCCGGGTGGTGCTGCAGACCGACGGCCAGCTGAAGACCGGTCGGGACGTGGCCATTGCGGCCCTCCTTGGGGCCGAAGAGTTTGGCTTCGCCACGGCGCCCCTGGTGGCCCTGGGCTGCATCATGATGCGCAAGTGCCACCTGAATACCTGCCCCGTGGGCGTTGCCACCCAGGATCCGGAGCTTAGAAAGAAATTCCAGGGCCAGCCGGAGCACGTGGTGAACTACTTCTTCCTGATCGCCAAGGAACTCCGGCAGATCATGGCCGAGCTCGGCTTCCGCAGCATCACAGAAATGGTGGGGCGCTCCGATTGCCTGAACTTCGATCAGGCCCTCACCCAGTGGAAAGCCAAGGGTATCGACCTCTCCGCGCTCCTGGCGCGCCCCGAGGAGCCCGAGGGCTTCCTTGGCCGCTACGGCAGCGACGCCCAGGATCACGAGCTGGAAAAGGCCCTCGACAAGAAGCTCATTGCCCTGGCCCAGCCTGCGCTGGACCAGCAAGTGCCGGTGAACATCGAGCTCCCCGTGGTCAACACGAACCGCGTGGTCGGAACCATGCTTTCCCACGAGGTGGCCAAGCGCTTCGGCGCCGACATGCTCGAGGAAGACACCATCACGGTGCGCCTGACCGGCAGTGCCGGCCAGAGCCTAGGGGCGTTCCTAGCCCGAGGCATCACCCTGGAAGTGGAAGGGGATGCTAACGACTTTGTGGGCAAGGGCCTCTCCGGCGGGAAGGTCATCGTTTATCCGCCGAAGGTCAGCCCCTTCAAGGCCGAGGAGAACATCCTCGTGGGTAACGTTTGCCTCTACGGCGCCACCAGCGGGGAAGCCTACTTCCGTGGGATCGCCGCCGAGCGCTTCTGCGTGCGGAACTCCGGCGCCACGGCCGTGGTGGAGGGTGTGGGGGACCACGGCCTCGAATACATGACCGGTGGCCGCGCCGTCATCCTTGGCCCCACGGGGCGGAACTGCGCAGCAGGCATGTCCGGCGGCATCGCCTACATCTGGGATCCGAAGGGCGCCTTCCCGGGGAACTGTAACCAGGAGATGGTGGACCTAGACCCGGTCACGACGGACGACGACGCCGAGCTGCGCAGCCTGATCGAAAAACATCAGCACTACACGGGCTCGACGGTCGCGGAAGCGCTGCTGGCCCGCTGGGAGTCGGCACGGAGCGAGTTCGTTAAGGTCATGCCCCGGGACTACAAGCGCGTCCTTGAGGCGCGGGCTAAGGCAGCCAGCGCGGCTTAGATTGAACGACGGTTAAGGAGCACAGCCATGGGTAAGCCCACAGGCTTTCAAGAGTTCCCTCGGCAGGCGGCACCCTATCGCCCCGCCGAGGTACGCATGCTCGACTACGAAGAGATCTTCACCCCGCGGGATGAAGCGCGACTAACGACGCAAGGCGCTCGCTGCATGGACTGCGGGGTACCGTTCTGCCAGTCCGAGCCCCACGGTTGCCCGGTCTACAACCTGATCCCGGAATGGAATGATCTGGTATACCAGGGCCGCTGGCGCGACGCCCTCGACCGTCTCCTGAAGACCAACAACTTCCCCGAGTTCACGGGGCGGGTTTGCCCCGCCCCCTGCGAGGGGGCCTGCGTACTGGGAATCACCGATCCCGCAGTGACGATTAAAAACATCGAGCACGCCATTATTGAGCGGGGCTTTGAAGAAGGGTGGATGACCCCCAAGGTCCCCTCCCGGCGCACGGGAAAGCGCGTGGCCGTGGTGGGCTCGGGCCCCGCAGGTCTTGCCGCCGCCGCCCAGCTCAATAGCGTTGGGCACCAGGTGGTGGTGTATGAGCGCGCAGACCGCGTGGGTGGCCTCCTGACCTACGGCATCCCCAACATGAAGCTTGGGAAGGACGTGGTGCAGCGCCGCGTTGACCTCATGGCCGCCGAGGGCATTGAGTTCATCACCGGCGTCGCCGTAGGCAACGGCGAGCAGGGCTCCACCGATGCCCAGGAGCTCCTCGACGCCTTCGATGCCGTACTGCTCACCACCGGCGCTACCCGGCCTCGGGACCTTCCCATCGAAGGGCGGGCGCTCGAGGGCGTGCACTTCGCCATGGACTTCCTCACGGCCAATACGAAGAGCCTGCTGGACTCTAAGCACGACGACGGCGCCTATATCTCTGCCAAGGATAAGCACGTGATCGTCATTGGGGGAGGCGACACGGGAACGGACTGCATCGGTACGTCCCTGCGCCATGGCTGCGCCTCCCTAGTGAACTTCGAGATCATGCCCCAGCCTCCGGAAGGGCGCGCCGACGGCAACCCCTGGCCCGAATGGCCGCGGATTTTCCGGGTCGATTACGGCCATGAGGAAGCGGCGAAGCGCTTTGGCGACGATCCCCGGGTGTATGCCATTTCCGGCAAGCGGTTCATCGACAACGGTAACGGCCACGTATCCGCTCTCGAAACGATCGAGGTGCAGTGGGTTAACGGTCGCCCCGAGGAAATCCCGGGAACGGAGAAAATCTGGCCCGCGGATCTCGTCTTGCTATCCATGGGCTTTCTTGGGCCCGAGGCCTCGGTGGGGGAAACGCTGGGCGTTGAGTTTGACGCTCGCTCGAACTTCGCTGCGGACTATGGCCAGTACCGCACGGCCCAGGAGAAGGTGTTCGCGGCGGGTGATTGCCGTCGTGGCCAAAGCCTCGTGGTTCGCGCGATCAATGAAGGGCGGGAGTCGGCTCGGGAAATCGACCGCTTCCTCATGGGAGAGACCACCCTCCCCTAAGGTCCCTCTGTACGCGCCGCCCCCTAGGGCGGCGCGAGCTCAGGAAGCACGGACCGCACTCGCCGAATCCATGCCTCCCCTAGACCCTGAGCTTTGAGCTGCGCCGCAGCTGCCCGCGCTTCCGCTCCAGAAGCAAAATCTCCATACAGAACGACCACATCCCCCCGATCGCGCTGGCGCCAGCTAAAGGCGTCGGGCACCTTCTGGCGATCAATCCAACCTTGAGCACGGGCACCGGTACTTAGGACGTGGAGCTGTAGCACATAGTGGGCGGGGTCCCGGCTCTCTAGCGGCGGGAACGGCAGTGGCTCAGGCTCAGGCTCAGGCTCAGGCTCAGGCTCAGGCTCAGGCTCGGGCTCGGGCTCCGGCTCCGGCTCGGGCTCGGGCTCAGGCTCAGGCTCAGGCTCAGGTTCCGGCACAGCGAGTGCCAGGGGCCGAGGTGCGGGTTCAGAATCCGGCTTCGGGTCGGGAATCCACAAGGTCAGCGTGAAGGCCAGCAGCGCAGCCACCCCCATGAGCGCGAGGAGCGGCCGCCAAGGGTGGCGCTGCGCTAGCAGGATGCTTCGGGCCACGTCGTTAATGCCCCCCGGCGTACCACCGGAAAGCAAATGGATGCGGGCCAGATCTGCCGAGCTGAGCGCCCTGCGGGCCTTGCCGCCAACCGACGCCGCTTCCCAACGCTGGGAGACATAGGCCGCGGTGCCGGGCTCATGGAGAGGCGATAGGGTCATGAGTTCCACGGATAGATCGAGCGCGTATTCCCGGAGGCTCGCGTCGAAGTGTTCCTCGAAGGCCGGAGGACCGGCGAGGACCAGGCCAACGGTTGCTCCGAGCAGAGGGGTAAGATGCTCAAGCAACGCTCCAAGGGCCTTTGCTTCGAGGCGGTCCGCATCATCGACCGCCAGCAAGAGGCGCTCACCGATATCCAGACGCGCGGCGAGCTCATCTTCCAGCTCGCGCCAAAGCACCGCAGTGGGTCGTTCAAGATCGAGATCGAGGCCAAGGGACCGAGCCAGCTGGGCGAGCACTAGGGGTTCTGTTTTAGCGCTGGCCGCGCTGAGGGCCAGAGCACGCCATCCGTCCGGCAGGCGCTGCAGGGCCCCGGCCAGGAGGGCTGTCTTGCCCATGCCCTGGAGACCTAGGAGCAAAACCGCCGGCGCACCATAGGCGTCCGGGGCGCCTAGCTGAGCCAGGATTTGGCTCCGGGCCTCGTCTAGGTATCCCTCTCCTTCGGGCCAGAGGCCTGGCTCGGCGAAGGGGTCGCGCGTCAGCCCCGCGGCACGCAGGGCCCTGGGGGAAGCCCCTAGGTCGGGCTCTGGCATAGCGCCGGCCCTCGCTCCAAGGTTTCCCGAAGGGCGACGAGGGGCACGTCATCCCGGACCACGCCCGTGCCAAGGGCGCTGAGGAGCACCAAGCGCAGGCGACCATCGATCACCTTTTTGTCGAGCGCCATGAGGTCTAGGTAGGCCTCCGGAGCCATGCCCTCGGGCCCCATAACCGGCAAGCCTGCCGCGGCCACCAGGGCTTTGACGCGCGCCGCGTCGGCCCAAGGTAGGAGGCCCAAGCGGGCGGACAGATCTGCTGCCAAGACCATGCCGGCCCCGACCGCCTCCCCATGGAGCCAGGGACCGTAGCCCGTGTGCGTCTCCATGGCATGGCCAAAGGTGTGGCCTAGATTCAGCAGCGCCCGGGCACCACCCTCCCGCTCGTCCGCCGCGACCACTTCAGCCTTCGCCTGGCAGGACCGAGCGATGGCTTCCCCGAGAGCATCCCCTTCTCGTGCCAAAAGCACACCCATGTTCGCCTCGAGCCAAGCGAAGAAGTCGGCGTCATGCATGGCGCCGTACTTAATCACCTCAGCAAGGCCCGCCTGGAGCTCTCGCTCCGGGAGGGTTTTGAGACAGGCCGTATCAATCAGCACGCCCTCAGGCTGATGGAAGGCGCCAATCATGTTCTTACCCCGAGGATGATTGACCGCCGTCTTGCCGCCAATGGAGGAATCCACCTGCGCCAGCAGCGTGGTCGGCACCTGGATGAAGGCGACTCCTCGTTGATAGACGGCTGCTGCAAAGCCGGTGAGATCTCCCACCACCCCACCGCCAATGGCAATGAGCGTGGTGGCTCGGGAATGGCGTTCAGCGAGGAGCGTATCGAGCAGGGCCGTCAGCGTTTCAAAGCTCTTGAATCGCTCCCCATCGCCCATGGTGAAGTGGCTGACCCGGGCGTCTGGAGGCAAGAGCGCCTGGATGCGGGGGAAATAGCGAGGGGCAAGGGTCTCGTTACTGACCAGGCACACCTCTCGGCCCCGCAACCAGGACCGAAGTAGGGTGGGGTCATCCAAGAGGCCTTCGCCGATGGCAATTTCGTAGCTGCGCGCCCCCAGATCCACGGAGACCCGACGAGAGGGGACGCTCATCATTCAGCCGCTTTTCTGTTCAAGCGCCCGTGCGATTTCCTGAGCCAGGGCCTTCGCCGAGCGACGATCCGCCGTAAAAGTGAAGTCGGCGACCTCATGATACAACGGACCCCGATCTTCCTGTAGCGCTGCCAGCACGTCCCCAGGCTCTCCATCCCGGAGGAGCGGGCGGGTGCGGTCTCGGCTCGTTCGCTCAATTTGTTGCTCCAAGGGGGCATTTAAGTAAATCACCGTGCCCCGACTCACCAGGCGCTTCCGATTTTCCTCAAGCAGCACAGCGCCGCCGCCCGTGGCGACTAGCACCCCGGAGCGCGCCGTTAGCTCGTCGATCATGGCCGCTTCCCGCTTTCGGAATCCGGTTTCGCCTTCTACGTCAAAAATCCAGCCGATGTCTGCACCGGTGCGATCTTCGATTTCCTTGTCGGAATCGAGAAATTCCAACCCGAGTTCATCGGCCAAGAGCTTTCCAACGGTCGTCTTGCCGGCCCCCATGGGACCCACAATAAAAACGTTTCGTGGCTTTTCCATAGGCTAACTTCATTCCCCCCAAGGTGCGGCAGCCCGCCCGAGGCGGCCGCAACCAATTTACTCAAAACACACCCCCCCGGGTGTGCCTCCAGTGTAGCGAGGGCTAAGCGCGCTGTCCTGCCCTAGCGTGCACCGGATTCATCACCCCCCTCCCCATCCACGATGCGCGGCGTGATGAAAATCAAAAGCTCCTGCTTCCGGTCGGCGCTCTGCCGCCGCTGGAATAAGCGGCCCAGGAGGGGCACGTCCCCGAGCAGGGGCGTCTGGTCTTCCGTGCGCTGCCGGGTGGTTTGGAAGATGCCCCCCAGCACCAGGGTTTCGCCGTTATTCACCAGCACCTGGGTCTCGATCTGGTTGGTATTAATGCTCGGAATCCCGTTGAACACCTCCCCGACCGTATCCTGATTGACCTGGAGCGCCATGATAATCCGGTCGTCCGGGGTGATTTGCGGAGTGACGCTTAAGGACAGGGCCGCCTCCTTGAACTGCACCGCCGTCGCGCCGCTGGACGCAGCTTGCTGGTAGGGAATCTCGACCCCCGAGGCAACGGTCGCCTTCTGCTTATCCGCCGTCAGCACCTTGGGCCGGGCCACCACCTCCGCCTCCCCTTCCGAGGCCAGCGCTGCCAGCTCAAGATCCAGCAAATCATTATTTCCCGACAGCCCCAGGGTGAAGGCCGTGGAGGGACTGTTTAAGGGCAGACTCACGGCAGCCCCCGCGCCATCCGCCGAGCCATCAATTCGAAGGACCTTGCCGTCCCGCTCTCGGGCAAAGGACCCGCCCCAGCGGATCCCCAGTTCGTTCGCGAAGTTCGTATTGGCGGTGACGATGCGTGCCTCAATGAGCACCTGGCGCACGGGGATATCAAGCTGATCCAGCA
>Ga0181580_10004431_pt1 | contig 11411 bp, 10 predicted proteins | sample 071ome_23_FD_132413 | JGI IMG/M metagenome (GOLD analysis project Ga0181580, IMG submission 132413) | Coastal salt marsh microbial communities from the Groves Creek Marsh, Skidaway Island, Georgia - 071403BT metaG (megahit assembly) | ecosystem: Environmental > Aquatic > Marine > Intertidal...
CAAAAAACGAATGAGCTTAAAAAGTAAATAGAAGTAAACAAGCAAACCAATGATGCCTGTTCTAAAGAGAACATCATTGAACTGACCATGCGCAGAGCCAACTTGATCCTCAAATAATATCCAGATTCCTAAGTGGCCAGATCCATAAATAGGATTACTTAAAACATACCCTAGTATTTCTCTTAAAAGATATATTCTATAGCCCTCTGAAGAGGCAATGTTATCAAGATTGATACCTTCGCCACTAAATAATTCATAGAATCTTTCGCTGAAAAATTCAAATGGAATAAAAAGATACTCATAATATCCTGTAAAAAAAATGATTAAAAATGCTAAAGAACTGTAAATTAGAATTAGGATAAGCGCTCTTAAGTTGAATATATTTTTACTTGAAATAAAATGCCAGGCCAGCACCATTGCACTAAAACTAAATGCAACAATTGATGATCTTGAAAAGGTTAAAAAAATGCCTGTAAAAATTAAAATTAATAATGGTATTTTAACTAGATTAAGAAAATTATTTTTTGTTTGAAAGAATAAAACCATCCAAAAAGAAAATACAAACATAAAACCATATCTTTGGTTTCCAATTTGATTCTTGGCTGCATATCCAAGCTCCTGCACATCAAATGATCTATATTCTAGAAGATTGTCTAAAGCCAATGATAAAGTGAAGAATATAGTGCCTATCTTAAATGCAAGAATGAGATTGCTATCAATCCTTATTAAGGCAAATAAGAAAATTGTAAAAAATAGTATAAAACTTATAAATTTTCTATAAAAAACTTCCCAGTATTCAAATTGAATTATTGCAGCAAGCATGAATAATACGAAGAAAGAGAACATTACTAATAAAAGATCGTCGTGAGGCGTCATAAGCCTTAAATCTTTAATCAAATAAAATAAAGGAATGAGTATGAAAAAATAGTTTGCTGATAGACCATCACTGCCTGTAGCAATAGTAAAAGGGCTATAAGAAAAATATACTGCAATAGATAAAAGAAATACCTTGAGGTAAGATTTTGGAAATCTTATAACACCCGAGCCCAAGAAACTTTTCATATTATCGCTGCTTATCCTAATAAATTAAATTGAAATAGCCTAGCTATTGATTTCATAGAAAGAGAAATTGAAGGCTTATTTTTGAGAATTTTAAGCATTAACTCATTGGCCTTGACCTTATCCTTTAATTTATATTTTGTGACCGCATCCTGATACAAAAGCCAATTAGGATACTTTTTTTGATTGAATAAACATATTTTCATATTCTCTATATTTTTTTCTGTTCTTATTGGGTTGGTATTGTTATTTCTTCCAACCCAGTAATATCCAAGTATTTGATTTATAAATTTATATCTATTAGTAACTGTTGAGACTTTTATCCAATAATCATAATCTTCCCAGGTCACTTTATTAGGGTCCTCAGAAATCATACCAATTTGATCAACTATTTTTCTTGATACCATTACGCTAGAATTAGGAATGATATTGCCATCACAAAGAAGGGATTCTCTAAGCAGATTATTAGATGACGGTCTTCCTATGCTTGAAAGGTTTATTTTCTTTCCTTCAATTGCCCTCCCTAATCTATGATATATAAAATCATATCCCAACCTAGTTTGAGCCAAGCATTTTGATAGCTTGTCTTTTTTCCACCAATCATCTGAATCTAAAAAAGCTACCCAGTTTCCTGAAGATAATCTAATTGCCTCATTTCTAGAACGAGCAATAATTCCTTTATTCTTTATTTTCTTATAAATAATTCTCTGGTCTCCAAAAGAATTGACAATTTCTTCAGTCAAATCTTCAGAAAAATTATCTATCACAACAATCTCAAAATTTTGATGATCTTGATGCAGAATAGACTTAATAGCGCGACCAATGAACTCTGCATTGTTATAGGTTGGCATTAGTATCGAAACTTTTTCATTCATTGTTTATTTGATTCATTTAACTTTAAGAGCGTTTCATCAATTTCTGCATAAAAACTTTTGTCACTTGCAACTTGTGAGGTTTTTATAAAATTGGAGTGATAGTTTAATTCTAAACCTAAATATTTATTGGATTTCATGTGGATCTCTGGCATGAAGCCAAATAATTTTTTGCATCTAAGGCTAATAATTTTTGCCATTTCAGCAAGTGTATAGGCTCTGTAAAACCCAACATTATAAATATCATTTAAGTAATGTTTTTTATTTTCCAAAATAATTCTATCTAATATGTCTATGAATCCCTGCATGGGTATAAAGTTACGTATTGAATCTCTTGGGCCTTTAATTTCAATCTCTCTCTTATGAACCGCATCCCAACACATCTCATTAATGACTAGGCCCCATCCCTTACAGGAGGAGTTTACTGGATAACCAAAGCAATTAGATAATCTTAAAATTAATCCTTGTATACCTTTATCCTTGATGCCCTTTAAAATTTCACTCTCACCGGCTAAATTTGATAATGCATATGGATGTGAATTATTGGTTTGACTGCTTTCAGAGAGATTGCCCTCAAGTGGCGATTTATATACATGTGCAGTGGAAATATAAAAGAGTTTTGTTTGTCTTTTAGAATTAATGTTTTCAACAATTAATTTAGTAGAGTGTTTACTAAATTTCAATGAAGCTTGTGGGTTATTTTGAGATTCTATCGAATTGTAGCCTGCTGTATGAATTATTACATCAGCTTTTTCACATAATAACCTAATCGATTGGGCTTGATCCCAATCTATCGATTTGTACAAACTATTTTCAATTAATTGTTTTGAAGATGTTGCCAAAGTAACCGAGGAAAATGGGTTGCCCTTCCTTTTAATAAAGAATTGTGCAATTCTTCCAGCAAGATATCCTGAGCCTCCAGTAATAACAAGCTGCATAAAATGTTATTCAAACCAAGGCGGTTCAGAGTTATAAAGCTTATTAAGAGATTCGAGATCTCTTTTTGTATCCATACATTTCCAGAATCCATGATGGCGATATGCCATTAATTGATCTGAGGCAGCCAGCTTCTCTAAAGGGTCTCTTTCAAGCATTATGCTATCATCCTTAATTAAATCTATTACCTCGGGCTCAAATACAAAAAAACCTCCATTAATCCAACCTTGATCAAGCTGAGGCTTTTCTTTAAAGCTCTTTACAGACTGACCATCAAGTTCTAATTCTCCAAACCTAGCCTGAGGCCTCACGGCAGTGACAGTTGCTAACCTCTGATGCGATTCATGAAATTTGATTAGTTGAGATATATCTATGTTTCCAACGCCATCCCCGTAAGTCACCATAAATCTCTCGTTTGCAATAAATTCTTTAAGCCTCTTGATTCTTCCACCAGTCATTGTATTTAAACCGGTATTTACTAATGTGACTCTCCAAGCTTCACTTTCAGCATCGTGGATATCAATTTTTCCATTTTTTAAATTTATAGAAAAATCAGAGTTGAGCAGTGAGTATTTATAAAAATACTCCTTAATTACTTCACTTTTATATCCAAGTGCAACAATAAAATCTTTAATTGAATGATTTGAAAATATCTTCATTACGTGCCAAAGAATTGGCTTAGTTCCAACTATAGCCATAGGCTTGGGTATGGATTCAGTATATTCTGATAGTCTTGTGCCAAAGCCACCAGCAAGTATTATTACCTTCATAAAAGATCCCAATTAAAATTAAATCTATCCACTTCTACTCTATCAACTTCTTTATCATCATGAATCATATCTGAAATATTTAACACTAGATTTGCTTTCTTGCTCAGGCCTTTAAAGCCAAACCAGCAACCAGGAGGAACAGTAAGTCTTTTGTAGTTTTCTTCTCCAATTGCTTCAAATTCAAATATTCCACTCCCATCTGTAAAAACAAATCCCACCATACCAACTGGGACAACTAAATTAAGAGTCATTAATTTATGTTTTTTCCAGGCCTTTATGGATTTATAAAATATTAATGATGAATAAGCCTCGCCAAATGCTTTAAAAGAGGTTTCATCCTCTCTAATAGCCCTATAAATATTGCCATTAGCATTTTCAATTACCAATGGAGAGCTTAGGGTATATAAATTAGGCATTTCCCCATTCAACTTTATTAATTAAAGCTATATTTATATATTCTTGAATTTGATTATATGTAATAGTTTCCATGTTTTGCTTTTCATAAAATGATTTATACCATTCAGCAGTTAAACGAATGGTTGAATCAAAATCTAGGATAGCGTGCCACTTTAACTTTGATCTTGCTTTATCGCAATTAAGCTTTAGAAGACCAGATTCATAAAATTCCTCTTTTTTAGATAAAACCTCCCACTGTACTGAGCTCCAATATTCAGACATTTTTTCTACAAGAGATAAGACGCTTTGATCTTCATTATTATTGGGGCCAAAGTTAAACGCGTTGCCATGCAGATCATCCCTGTTGTACATTTCTTCAGCAAGCTTTAAGTAGCCAGATATTGGCTCAAGAACATGTTGCCATGGTCTAGTTGAAAAAGGATTTCTAAGTGTCACTTTTTCATTTCTTGACCAAGCTTTCACGCAATCAGGAATTATCCTATCTTCAGACCAATCCCCTCCACCAATAACATTTCCTGCCCTAGCTGAGCAGATCTTTACATTGCTGGAGTCGCTGAAGTAAGATTTAATGTATGAATTGATAGCAAGTTCAGCGGAGCCTTTTGATGCACTATATGGATCTGGGCCTCCCAATTTATCATGCTCTCGGTAACCCCATACCCATTCAACATTATCGTAGCATTTATCGCTAGTAATCATAATAGCCGTACACGCATGGTTAAATTGTCTTAAGGCATCTAATATATTAACAGTACCAAGAAGATTAGTTTCCCATGTAGTAATAGGATCGATATAGGACTTCCTTACTAGCGCTTGGGCAGCTAAGTGAAATACAAAATCAGGTTTTTCACTTTCAAAAATCTTTTTGATAGCTGCTGCATCTCGAATATCTTGCCTGATATCGTTAATATTGTTTGAAAGATTAGTTGATGAATATAATGATAAATTATTTGTATCTGCTAGCGAAATCCCAGTAACATTTGCACCAATTTTAGTTAGCCAGGCTATCATCCAAGACCCCTTGAAGCCAGTATGGCCTGTCACTAAAACCTTTTTATCTTTAAAAACATCAAACATAATTATTTTCAATGCCTAGAACATTCATCCAATTTGAATATTGTTCATCAAAAAAATAGAATGTAGTTGCGTCAAATTTATGAAGCTGCTGATTATTATTTCGGTCTTTTAAGATTTCAACTAGATCTTTAGTGTAAGAAAAAAAAACTGACTCATCAATTTCTCGTAAAGGGCTCAAGTTAAGATCTCCGGGTTTTAAATATACAAAAACACTTTTATTTAATAAATAAGCATCCAGCGCAGCAGTAGTTATTGAGTTTGCTAAAACTATATTGGCCTTATTAATTAGTTCTATTATATCAATATTGGAAATAGTTATGTTCATTTTAGAATACATAGAGCCCATTGATGAAGCTGGATGGGGTTTAAGCAAAAATCTAAATTCATTCTCAAACTCAGAATTAATTTTTTCTGCTAAATCAATTAAATTTTGTGTATTCTCAGTTACGTAACAACCTAATAATAAAATTATGGGTAAGTCATGCTGAAGAGGTTCACTATTATTAGAGCTATTTCTAAGCAGGTTTTCGAATCGAAGAGCCTCAACCCTCAAAGTCTGCTCTTCTGGATATCCTTCTTTTAAAAGAGATTCTTTTTGAAAATTACTGTTATAACAATAATAATCAGGAATTAAAGTATGATTATTTGCAACATTTAATTTATTTTGGTGTGCATAACGAAGATCCCAAAATCTTACATTTGTATGAAGATTTCCCAAAAGGATTGGCCTTGAAGATTTCTTTGAGAGGTATGCAAGAGATTTTTCCCATGGTAGGTTCTCATGCAAATATACTATCTTTTTTTGAGGTTTAATAAAGTCCAAAAATTCTCTTATTAAATAAAAGTAAAGTATATTTTTAAGAGTATGATGAGATTGAAATGACCTTACAAATTCAGTTTTTATTAAATCAAAAAACAAAACATCCTTTTTGATCTTGCCTTGTAACAAAAAAGATTGAAAAAAAATTCTTGTAAATGCTCTAACAGCCAGGGATGCTACATTTTTTGTAAAAAAAGACTCTACGAAGAAATGAGATTGTGAATTTGAAGCATCATTGTTTAATCCTAGAATTATGTCTTGAAAATTCTTTCCAAGTTCAGCAAATTTTTGATCTTCATTTTCCAAGGAAAAATGGAGCCAATTTGTATCTATATTCCGATCTTTAAGATACCTGGAAAGCCCTCCCCAATAATGAGACTCAAAAAAATTCTCATTGAATAGGCTGTGGTAATTAAAATTATTGAAATAAGATACAAAAGTATGCTCTCCTTTGATCTTCAGATCTTTTGTTAGCTTTTTGTCCAGCAGTTTTCTATGCTTGATCATAAATAAAGGGAAAAAAAATAGAGATTTAATCCTATAAATAAAATTTATAATCAAAGATTCCAATTTATGCTTGATAGAGGTTATCAAGGAGGTTGGTTGAAGAACTTTTATTTCGGATTTTTTAGCTATTTGATCGATAGCTTTAAGAAGTTCAAGGTTTTTGCTTTGAATTTCTATTGATTTAACTTTATTTTTCTCTAACCACAAAGAGAGGGCTATAATTTTAAGAACAGTATTAAAATTCCTAGATTTTTGGAAATTAGAGAGTTCAACAAACTCTGAGAGCCACCAATAGCTAAAGTTATCTGGCAATAGAAATGTTGAATTGAGAGTTACATCATTAATCTCAGTTTTGCCTATACCTTCAACCCAGTATATGAATCTCTTTTTAATCTCTCTATCATTTTCTTCAATAAATTTACAAATAGAAAAGCTTCTAGAGCTGTCATTATCCTCATAATCATTCCAATAACATATGAATTGATCATTTGTTACTTGGGGCTTAATGAGATAATCCCATAAGATTAAGTTAGTCATCATTAGATTATAAAGTACAGAGCTTTCTTTACTGCTGATATGGTCTTATTTTCGGCTCATGCTCTAGATAATTATAAATATCTCTTTTAAAGATTGGTTCAACAACATTGAAAAAATCCGACATTTGAAAAGACCAAATATCAATACCAGATTTATGTTTTACATGATGTAATTGTCCCCTTTGCGTTAATATTTCAAAGTAGTGTTCATTCAGCTTTATTCTTTTTGTAATATCGGTATCTTTGTAAAGAACTGACATATAAAAGGGCTCCATAATCTCTTTTTTATTTCTAATCACTGGGTGAATAAATTCTTTTGTATACCTATAAGGAACACCAACTGCTGTTTCGATATGATGAATTAAAGTAACAGCCTTAGAGGGATGAATTCCAAAATTAATTTGTCTAACATTTGCATCTAAAAAATAACTCCAAGGAGAAAATAGCCCATATGAATGCCTTGAAACATCTTTTAGCAATTCTGCATTTTTTCCTAGCCCGCTAATTGACCAAAATGGATGAAAACTGCGCACTGAATTCTCTTGAAGACGTAAAAACTCTGCTAAAGGTCCCATTTCATGTGAGGGTGTTTCTGCGAGATCAAAGACAATGTCTGAATTACAAAGATTCATTGAGGCTGATGGAGAAAATATTGTTCCAAGTGGAGTGATGGATTCAATCAAAGATTTAGTAATTGCTCTCAAGATATCAGATTTTAAAAGTCGCGTTCTTGCAAATTTACTTATGTTTCCAGTTACATAAATGTTTTCACTTTTAGAGATGCTAAGTTCATCAAAAAGCTTAGCAAGATCAGATTTTAGATCTTCGTAGGTCATTTAATCTCCTAAACTTTCAAAAGATTGGAGAAAGTTTTTAGCAGCAAAATATTGATGGGGAGGAATAAATCTATCTACAGAGGTGCCAAATGATCTTTTATTTGCTCTACCCTGCTCATAGCTAGATATGATTTCATTTGCTAGATGTGTCAGAATTGTTTTTTCGGTTGGGTAATTAATGAAATTTAATCCTATAGAATCATCAACTGAATTTGAAAAAGATAGCTCTGAGTTTAGGGTGCAATAAATAATCTTCGTTTCTTTATATCTTCGCTGCATAAAAGCAACCATAGCCCAAAACAGGTTTTTATCATTCATAAATGGAAAAGGGGTATGGATATATGTCTTATTAAAATTAGAACAAAGATTCACAAGATCATCAATAATACCCCAATATTCATTATGAACTGGATCCAGAAATGGCCACTGTTGGCTATCAAGCGCATAGTCAAAATGGCCATAATGAATTTCCTCAACAACATTACTGCTTATAATTTCTTCAGCATTTTGGTAACCTAAGACTGTCTCTATCATTGGAATGATTTTAACCGTTTCCGGAATATGGTCTGATAGATTCTGTATTTGTTGCGACGACTCACATTTAGGCAAGAAAATGCCTTTGAGTGGAAAGTGGCATTGATCAAGTTTATTTACTAACTCGATATCATCATTAAAAAAATCTGATGAGCTAGCATTAATTCTTATAAATGGATTTGCATCAAATCTTTGTTTTTGGAATCTTTCACTTGAAATATACTCTATTAGGTCACACCTAGCCTTTGCCTTTAATTTTATTGTTTCCTCTTTAGAAAAAGGATCTTGAGCACTATCTTCAAGATCTAAAATAGTTTGTATTCCAGATTTTTGTAATTTTGATAAAAGTCTAAAAGTAGCCCGAGTATGCGTTAAGGGCAAATATTGAATTAGAGAAATTTTCCTACTCATCATAAAGTATTTGTTTCAAGAATTTCTTTATCTTTAAGAGAGTAAACAAGATCATATAAATTCCAAACAGGTTGCTCAATGAGGTCTGCTATTTCAAAGAGATCTCTCTTGCCATCAGAGTATGAAATGAAATCCATCATGACTTGCACGATGGCTTGTGTATCTGTAGTAGATTTTTCAGGATAAAGCCCTCTTTTGCTTAGCATTGGTTCGCATAGGAAGTTAATTTTTGGATAACAGTTGTTATCTAGGGCTTTGATAGTTTGATAGATTAGATCCGCGCTACCAGCTAAACCATCTGCAGAAATAAAACCTAAATCATCATCAGAAGTATGGTATTCGTCATACTCACCATATTTTGACCTCATAATTGAGGCAATTGGTAAATCTACCCCAGGAGCACAAAATTGCCTCTCATCACTTCCTCTGTGAATCCATTTATATTCCTTAAATGATTTGGCATGATTTCTTAACAAATGCCTTGCGGCTCTGTCAGAAAGCGTTTGCCCCGCTCTTGATGGCAGAAATGAAAAGATATTATTGTCTCCAACACATGTAATAACATAGCCTGCAATGACATTCTTTTGTAGGTGTAAAAGATTGCTTGAAATATAGGCAATTGAACCAATTGTTTCAGGCAAAAAAAGAAACCTAAATGAATAATGGTTGCTTTGATTTGCAATTTTCCTAAGCAATGCTGTTGTTACTACTGGTCCAGATAGCTCATTATTTGCCATAGATGGGTGACAAATATAAGTTGATAAAAGAATCTCTTTATTCGATTTTCCCTTAATAAAAGCCTCCCCAAATACCATTTCACCTTCTATAAATTCCGAGTCAATGTACACATGGTACTTAATATCTTTTTTGAGAAGATTCTTGCTAGATTCTTCCATACAAAAGCCCCAGTCTCTTGAATAATATGAGGTTACATATGGAATAGCATTTGGTCTGGTAGGTATTGAGTAAAGATGTTTAATGAGTTCATCATAAGTGACGAACTCATTAACTGAATCAGAATAATTCATAACATGTAAATTATTATTCTTAAAATTAAGAATCTCGTTTCCTGCTTCATCTTTTATCCATGCTTCTTTTATATGCCACTCTCTAGGCACTTCCCAATCAAAAACTTTTTCCCCTGATTTAAATCCTTTTATTTCTATATCAGGAGCTTTGCTCTTTAAGTATTTTAATGTTGCTAGATTTCCTGGGCCTGCGACACTTCTGCAAATAGGAAAAAGATCCTCGCACCATCTATATATTTCTTTGCCATCAAACAATGATTTCATTTGAAGTCTTCTTTTCTTACAGGAGTATGCTTATTAACATCATTGCATAATGTCTTTCCTATAATTTCTTTAGCTAATTTAGGATGCAACCCATACCCAGGCCTGACACTTCTAAAATCTTCTGATGCAATCTTAGTCCCTTTTGATATATCTCTTAAATAATAAAGAGATCTCCTAAATTTAATATTGGGTATCTCAGATGGTTTTTTATCATAATTAATACTGCCGTTGGCTTCCCAAGCAATCTTGGCATCTCTGCATAGATTTGTTAACTCATCTGGCTCAAGAGAAAAAGCACTATCTGCACCTCCATCTGATCTGCTCAATGTGAAATGTTTTTCAATTATTGCAGCGCCAAGACTTATGCTTGCAATGGCAGTAACATTATTCACAGTATGATCTGACAAGCCAGTAACAACATCAAAGCTCCTTTCAATATCTTCAAGTGTCTTAAGATTGTAATCTCCATGAGGAGCAGGATATCCGCTAACGCAATGCAATAAAGCAAGTTGCGAACATCCTTGTTTTCGTGCTGCATCAACTGCTTCTCCAATTTCTTCATAATTTGCCATACCTGTAGAAATTATCATTGGTTTCTTAGTTGAAGCTATGTACTCAATAAGAGGTATGTCTGTGGCTTCGAAAGAAGCAACCTTATATGCCGGAGCATCGAGTGACTCCAAGAAATCTACTGCAGAGAAGTCGAATGGCGAGCTAAAGATAGTAATTCCTATTTCATTAGCAAAATTAAAAAGCTCTTTGTGCCATTCCCAAGGAAGATGTGCTTCTTTATAAAGATCATATAATGATCTTCCATCCCAAAGACCCCCACTAATAATGAAATCTTCTTTTGTTGAATTTAGTGTTATTGTGTCAGGTGTATATGTTTGTATTTTGATAGCATCTGCTCCACATTTCTTGGCAGACTCTATAATTTTAATAGCTCTTTCAATGGAGCCATTATGATTAGCAGACATCTCTGCAATGATATAAGGAGGACAATTTTTCGATATTAAGGTGCCTTTAATATTTAGTTGTGTTGATTCCAATGCTCTTTGTCCAAATGATAATTATAAATGTTGAATTTTTTATTGTCTCTCTGATAAGCATCCAAATCTGAAGATTGCTCCTGAAAGCCTAATTTAAGGTGAAAATGTTTTGATTTATCATTAAATTCAATAACTCTTCCAATAATTTTACTTGCGCCAAGTTTATCAAAAGCAAAATTAAGAGCCTCGGTACACATCCTTGTTCCAATACCAGTTGGAGCCACAGGTGCTGTATAGAAACCCCACTCTAAAATATCCTTATCAGTTTCCCTAAATGTAACTACTCCCAAATGGA
>Ga0181580_10004448_pt1 | contig 11392 bp, 11 predicted proteins | sample 071ome_23_FD_132413 | JGI IMG/M metagenome (GOLD analysis project Ga0181580, IMG submission 132413) | Coastal salt marsh microbial communities from the Groves Creek Marsh, Skidaway Island, Georgia - 071403BT metaG (megahit assembly) | ecosystem: Environmental > Aquatic > Marine > Intertidal...
GTGTCTACTTGGTGTCACTATCTCTATTATTAATATGGGCAGTGATATTTTTCACCAAACAGTTAGCCTATTTACTATTATCGATACAATTCCGATTGCGTTTCATATAGAGCCATTAGGAATTTTATACGCTTCTGTCGCATCAGGCCTATGGCTAGTCACTACTATTTATGCCATTGGTTATATGAATGCTAACAAAGAAAAACATATAGCGCGTTTCTATATATGTTTCTGTTTGGCCATGGCAGCTGTCATGGGAATCGCATATTCAGCCAACTTGCTGACGTTATTTATCTTCTATGAGTTACTCACCTTAAGTACTTATCCGTTGGTTGCACATAAAGGTACTGAAGATGCAAAAAATGGTGCACGTATCTATCTCGGTATTTTAATCGGAACCTCCATAGGCTTTTTACTTATTGCCATTTTATGGACTTGGATTATCACTGGCACTTTAGACTTCAGTGTTGGCGGTATATTACAAAATCAACTTTCTGATGGCTTATTTATGTTGCTTTTTGCTTTATATGCATTTGGTATAGGTAAGGCTGCATTAATGCCATTTCATCGCTGGCTACCTTCTGCGATGGTTGCACCAACGCCTGTAAGTGCATTACTTCATGCAGTTGCAGTAGTTAAAGCAGGCGTGTTTTGCGTGTTGAAAGTTACTGTCTATGTGTTTGGTATTGATGTATTAACCAATACTGGCGCAAATTCACCTGTTATTTGGATAGCAACAGCTACTATGCTGCTAGCTTCTTTAGTCGCTCTACAACAGGACAACCTAAAGGCTAGACTTGCATACTCAACAGTTAGCCAACTAGCTTACATAGTTCTAGGCGCAGTCATAGCCACCTCTACAAGCATAATGGGTTCATCCTTACATTTAGCAACTCATGCAGTAGGTAAAATTACCTTATTCTTTTGTGCTGGGGCTATTTATACTGCCACTAAGAAAACATTAATCAGTGACATGCGTGGACTCGGCCGTGTAATGCCATTTACTTTTGTTGCATATACGATTGCCGCTATCAGTATCATTGGATTACCACCGCTTGCGGGCGGCTGGAGTAAATGGTTTTTAATTGATGGTGCAATTAGCGCTGATAGACTCATTATTGCTTGTGCATTTCTAGTGAGCACATTACTCAATATTGTTTATTTAATGCCGATCGCTATTAATGGTTTTATGCCAAATCCAAAACTATCGAGTAATGGTATTAAAGAAGCACCTTTCGCAGTCGTCATGCCATTATGTGTGACGGCTGCTTTATGCCTGGTTTTATTTTTCTTGTTGCCATATGTCTATGACTTCTTACTACAGTTGAATTTACGATGATTTACAGTAAAAAATTTATAAATTTTGTCGTTTATACTTTGTATGCCTTATGCGCTGTGTTATTGCTATTCGATGTATTTCACCATAAACACGGTCATTTTAACTTTGAGGAATGGTTTGGTTTTTACGCGTTTTACGGGTTTATAGCTTGCATAGCGATTGTTCTATCTGCGATACAAATGCGTAAAATTTTGATGCGAGATGAAGATTATTATGATTGATTTCTTTATCAATGATTTTATAAATCATCCCGGCATAATTTTAATCTTGGGTGGCTTCGCTATCCTATTTATGCCTGGGAATATGCGTCGCATCACCACATTTGCACTCCCATTAGTTGCACTACTCGGATTCTTAGCCTATCCAGATGAGTTAATTCTTACGGTTAACTTATTTAGTTACACATTAGATCCAATTCGTATTGATGGCCTGAGTTGGATTTTTACGCTTATATTTATTATCGCATCCTTTATTACAGCAATATATTCACTACATAAATCAGATAGATTTGAGCAATCCATGATTGCTATCTACGCGGGCTCCGCTATTGGCGCAGTGCTTGCCGGTGACTTGCTTACTTTATTTATTTTTTGGGAAATTAGCGCACTATCTTCAGCAATTATTGTTTGGCTAGGCGATGGGCGACACGCTCAGCAAGCAGCGATGCGTTATCTATTGATTCACATCACATCAGGTTTATTACTGATGTTGGGAAGCATTCTGCATTATCAGCAAACCAACTCTATATTATTCGATGCAATGTCGATTGATAGTTTATCTGGATTATTAATCTTCCTTGCTTTCGGCATTAAATGTGCATTCCCATTACTGCATAACTGGTTACAAGACGCTTATCCGCAGGCTAGTCCAGTAGGTACTGTCGCATTATCAGCTTTTACAACAAAACTCGCAGTTTATTGTCTAGCGCGTGGTTATGCGGGCACGGAATCGTTAATATGGATTGGCGCCTTAATGACAGCCTTTCCTATATTTTATGCGGTTATTGAAAATGACTTACGTAAAGTGTTGTCATACAGTTTGAATAACCAACTGGGCTTCATGGTCGTCGGTGTTGGCGTAGGCACTGAGTTAGCATTAAATGGGACTGCTGCACATGCGTTTGCACATATTTTATATAAAGCTTTGCTGTTTATGAGCATGGGTGCTGTATTACATAGAATTGGCACATGCAAAGCCACCGAGCTTGGTGGCCTATATAAATCTATGCCGTGGACAACAATATTTTGTCTTATCGGTGCGATGTCGATCTCGGCATTCCCATTAATGAGCGGCTTTATTTCTAAAGGAATCATATTGTATGCAGTCGCAGAAGAAGGCCATTGGGTAACCTGGTTGGTGTTACTGTTCGCTTCTGCAGGTGTTTTACATCACTCTGGAATCAAAGTGCCATTCTTTAGCTTCTTTGCTCATGATCAAGGATTAACTTGCAAAGAAGCACCTTTGAACATGTTATTAGCCATGGGCCTTACTGCAGCAATGTGCATATTGCTTGGAGTATTCCCCCATGTATTCTACCAATGGCTGCCTTATTCAATGGACTTTCACCCTTACACTTTTGATCACACGATTACACAACTACAATTAATTTTCTTTTCTTTGCTTGCGTTTACCGTGTTATTTAGAAATGGCTGGTACCCACCTGAAATAAAATCAACTAATTTGGATTTTGACTGGATCTATCGCAAACCTTTAGATAGCTTTACTGCTGCGTTAAATAACCTATTTATATTTTTACTCGCGATAGTCCAAAAATTCAAACAAAGCAGCTTAAATGTTTTATCCGCTTGCGCTTACCAGGCGCATGGTCCCAAAAGCCCCATAGCACGTGGTGCTTCAGTAGGTAATATGGTTATTTGGGTTGCTGTATTACTCAGCGCTTGTCTAATTTTTTATTACTTTTAAACTCAAGTTTTTATATAACAAAACTACACACACTTAGTGAAGATTAGGATTAATTTTCACTTCAGATTCAGAATGTGTAGAACTCGCATGGTGCGCTATCATTTTCCAACCATGATCTGTCTGTTGATAAATATTTGTGGCCAATATAGACGCGACATTACTATCACCTAAATATAATTCCTCTTTGACGTAATGAATTGCTGTATCTTGCTTAATTTTATATACAGGCTCATTAACTAATATAGAAACAGCTTCTTGGCCAGCGAAAATTTGCTTCCAACTAGCAATGATTAGCTCATAGCTGTAGATACGTGTGGCACTTGGGTGAATACAGATGACTTCGTCTGTTTGATCCCAAACATCTTTCATGAGTTCTATATTGCAACTTTGAAAAGCTTGATAGAATGACTCTTCAACTTGCAACGAATCTGTAAATGCAATTTTTAGATCTTTAGCTTGATTATTATCGTCAAAATTTTCCAAATTTATGCCTCGAATTCAGTTATGTCACGTTAGCGAACTACAAACCATTGATTCTCGTGGTTTTGAGTTAACAGAATTATTCTCTGAACATAATATATTTATTGTACGTAATGGCAACACTATCGTGGCTTATCATAATAGCTGTCCACATAACTTCGCACCTTTAAATTGGTCTCCTGATGTATTTTTAAGTTATGACAATAAGTACGTACAATGTGCAAACCATGGTGCACTATTTGAAATTGATTCAGGGCATTGCATTTATGGTCCATGTGCTGGCCAAACATTACAACGTGTTAATTTAGAAATCGTAAACGAAATAATTTTTGCTCTCATTTAAATGTCACTACTTCAACGTTATTTCCCAGTCATTGCCATTGCCGCTAGTGTATATGCCTATTATTGGCCATCGTGGTTAGCAGCACAAAAACCTTGGATTGTATATTTACTTGGCGCCGTCATGTTTTTTATGGGTGCTACATTGAGGGTAAATGACTTCAAACTTGCTTTAAACAGATACCCGCTAATTGTATTAGCTTTAGTTTTGCAATTTGGATTTATGCCTTTAATCGCATGGCAGTTAAGTTCATGGGCAGGCTTATCTGTGGCTTTAACTGCTGGCATGATTTTAGTCGGTAGTGTACCTGGTGGTACAGCCTCGAATGTTATTTGTTATATCAGCAAGGGTGATGTGGCATTGTCTATAACAATCACGGCAATTAGCACTTTAATTGCAATTGTAGTAACACCCTTATTAGCATATGCCTATCTTAATCAAACCATTGAAATACCATTTACTAAGATGGTTTTGAGTATTTTTTATATTGTTGTTCTCCCCGTATCGCTCGGTGTCGCACTGAATCAGTTTATCGCCATCTTAATAATACCCATACAAAAATTAGCTCCCGAGATATCTATCTTATTGATCAGTTTTATCATTGCCATTATTGTCGCACTTAACCGCGATAACTTGTTGAATATCAGCCTAATTTTATCGGGACTAGTGATAGCTCATAATATCTCAGGTCTGGCTGCAGGTTATTTCTTAACCTTTCTGATCACACGTAATAAAGTGCTGAGTAAAACCATAGCCATTGAAGTAGGCATGCAAAACTCTGGACTGGCTGTAGCTCTGGCAGTAAAATTCTTTGGACCAATGAGTGCATTACCTGGTGCGTTATTTTCCATTGTCCATAATGTCACCGGTTCTTTATTAGCTAGCTACTGGGCAAAAAAACCAAACTAAAAATATATTACTAATATGAATACTGTCACCGCAAATAGCCTGGTCATTATCGGCTGGAGTATGGCTGCCTTTTTAGTCTATAGCTTATTAAGTGGCCCATTCACAAACCGTATGTGTGAAACTACTTGTTTTGGCATGCTTTACTGGGGAACTTTAGTAATCGCAATATTGGGTACGTTACTAAGTGCCATGCAGGCGTTTAAACCTGATTCTGGATTCTTCAGTAAAATAGGTTTATTACTAGGATTATTTCTAACTGCAAAATTAGCGGGTGTAATGGTCATCGGCATAATGACTACTTAACTATTTAAAATAACCTTGGTTCACTTAATTTATAGTTAGTGTACATCTCGTCACTCACATTCTAAGCATTCGCATATTCTACTGCATTTCCTAGCCATCTTCTGAGTATCACCTCAACGCGTTCTGGATGATTATCGATAAGCCAACGTGCAGCTTTTTGTACATCAGGTAACAGTAGTAAATCTTTAGACAAATCGGCAATGTGCATTTGCATATCCCCAGACTGTTTAGTCCCGAGCACTTCACCCGGTCCTCTTAGTTCTAAATCTATACGTGCTAACTCGAAACCATCAGTAGTATGACGTAAAGCATCTAAACGCTTTTTCGCCAAATCACCCAATGGTGTCTTATATAACAGCACACAACTGCTTTGTTTCTCACCTCGCCCCACTCGTCCACGCAATTGATGTAATTGCGCTAAACCAAAACGTTCTGCGTTTTCAATTATCATTAAACTTGCATTGGATACATCTACTCCAACCTCAATTACTGTGGTCGCTACTAAAACATGAATTTTTTTATGAATAAAATCTTGCATCACTTGATCTTTTTCTGTGGGCTTCATTCGACCATGTAATAAACCTATATTTAATTCATTTAGCTGTACTTGCAAATGTGCATGAGTATCCGTCGCTGCTTGACTTTGCAAAACATCCGACTCCTCAATCAAACTGCATACCCAATAAGCCTGTGCGCCTTCACGACATGCATCTCTAATTCGCGTTATCACTTCATCACGTCTTGAGTCTGCAATAGCTACTGTAGTAATGGGTTTACGCCCTGGAGGCATCTCATCAATCACAGAGTAATCCAAATGTGCATACATACTCATTGCTAAAGTGCGTGGAATAGGTGTAGCAGTCATTGTTAACTGATGTGGAAAAATAGTGCTCTCTAACCCTTTCTGACTAAGTTGAAGACGTTGTTGCACACCAAATCGATGTTGTTCATCTGTAATACATAATGCAAGATTATTAAAATTTACGTCCTGCTGGAATAATGCATGTGTGCCTACTACTACGGATGCAGTACCACTAGCAATTAACTCCAACATGTGTCTTTTCTTTTTCGCCGTAAGCCCTGATGACAACCAAGCAACTTGCACACCTAGTGGCAACAATTGATTAGTAAAGTATCGATAATGCTGTTCAGCTAATAATTCTGTCGGTGCCATAATTGCTGCTTGCAAATTATTTTCTACTGCATATAAACATGCAATTAATGCAACAACTGTTTTACCGCTACCTACATCTCCTTGGACTAAGCGCATCATCGGCCTATCTATACTGATATCTAGCTTAACCTCTTCTAACACTTTCTTTTGAGCATTTGTCATCTCAAAATCTAAATTTTCTAAAAAAGGTTTCACTAATCGATTATTTGGCTCAAGCTTATACCCTTGACGTTGGTCGCTGCGCATACGCACTTTCATAATACTTAAATGATGTGCAAGTAGTTCATCAAATATTAAATGTTTTTGTGCAGGGTGGTTTCTTTCGAATATGGCTTGTTTATCTGTTTCAGCACGTGGTCGATGCACTTCAAGAAGCATTTCTAGCATTGATAGTTCAGAGCCTGTATAGCCAGGCATACCCTCGAGTACATCTTTGAACTGAGCTTGATTTTTTTTTGCCCAGGTTAATGCTCTTTCAATAATTGTTTGTAGTCGTTTCTGCTGCAGACCTTTAGTCGTTGAATATATTGGCTCTAAACGATCAGATAAAGTAACAGACTCATGATCAGGCAATACGCGATATTGTGGATGAACCATTTCAATTTTATTTCTGCTTCTACGTGGCTCACCAAAACACAGCACTCGGTTTCCATCTGCCAATCCTTGCAATTGACGATTACTAAAGTGAAAAAACCGTAAATTTAATTCACCAGTATCATCAAGCAATGTAGCAGTCATCATACGACGGCGGCCGTAAACAACTTTTGCGTTATATACTCTGCCGATAACTTGCACTTCGTTGTTAAAGGTAATATCAGAAATATTAGTAATGACAGTGCGATCGATATACCTCAATGGCAGATGGAACAATAAATCGAAAATAGACGAAATATTGAGCTTAGCTAAATTCTCTAACGTTTTAGGCGTGATGCCTGCTAGATTTTGTAGATCACTCATATAGTTAACTGTAGCCTCCATGCAAATAGAGACAACATTAAGTTAATTTGCAAGGTTTATAGATCTACAGACAATTATAAAGCTGTTTAAGTTTACTCTAAAGTTCTAACACCGCATCCATTTCTACCTGCGCACCTTTAGGCAACGTAGCAACACCAATAGCAGCGCGCGCCGGATAAGGTTTTTGAAAATAGGTCGCCATGATCTCATTCACTGTAGGGAAACAAGCTAAGTCTGTTAAAAATATATTTAATTTTACGACACTATCTAATGTGCCTCCCGCTGCCTCAGCGACTGCAGCAAGATTATCGAATACGCGTTTAATTTGGTCTTCAATTCTACCATCAACCAATTCCATGGTCGCTGGGTCTAAAGGAATTTGTCCAGACATATAGACAGTAGTACCAACTTTTATCGCTTGAGAATATGTACCAATGGCTTGTGGTGCACGATCTGTTGCTATGACTGTTCTTGTCATAATTAAATCTCCTAGGCTGTGAAATTTTAAATACTTATGCGTTTATACGCGATGCTTTTAATACATTTGGATTAGCACGTAGTGTGCGAATAATATTTGCTAACTGCTTACGATCGCGCACAGCTATTGCAAATGAAATAGTAGTACTTTTATCGTCTTTATCTTCGAATGAGATATCATCAATATTTGAGCCTGCATCTGCAATTCGAGCTGCAAGTGTTGCTAATACTCCACGTTGATTAACTGTCTCAACACGCAAAGTTGCAAGAAAGTCTTGCTCTAGCTGTTCTGCCCAAGACACTGTTACCCATTTATCTTTAAATGCATTCTTGCGATCAATATTACGACAACGCTCTCGGTGAATTACAAGCCCTTTCCCTGATGTCATCACACCAATGATTTGATCGCCAGGAATTGGATTACAGCATTTACCAAAATTAACCACGACTCCTTCCGTACCTCGTATTGCCAATGGTGCATTTTTAGTGGACTGTACTCTTTTTCTTTTCGGTTTTACTTTCTCAATCCCGAGAAGACTTTGGATCATTAACTCCGCGACACGTTCACCTAATCCAATTTCAGCATATAAATCTTGCAGTGAGTCCAGCTTAATACTTGTTAGAAATTGATCAAGATCTTTCTGTTTAATGTCGTTGAATGTGCGGTTATAAGAGGATATCGCTTTATTAAATAAACGTTCACCCAACTGAATTGCTTCTTCTCTCTGTAAATTTTTCAGATAATGACGAATATTGACCCGAGCTTTATTCGTGGTAACAAAGTTAAGCCAACTTGTTTTAGGCCGAGCACTTGGAGTTGATATCACTTCTATAGTCTGGCCATTCTCGAGGCTTGTGCTTAATGGTGAAATTCTACGATCAATTTTTGCAGCGATACATGTATTACCAAGATCAGAATGAACTGCATATGCAAAATCAACCGCAGAACTCCCTCTTGGCAAGACGATAATGTCTCCAGCTGGAGTGAACACATAAATTTCATCTGGAAACAAATCAATTTTAACGCTTTCTAGAAATTCTATAGAGCTTCTTGTGTTTTGCTGAATTTCTTCAATTTCAGCAATCCACTTACGTGTACTAGCCTGTGCAGTCATAGAACTTGCAAGCCCTTCTTCACTTTTATAGATCCAATGAGCAGCAACTCCTGATTCTGCAATAATATCCATTTCTTCAGTACGTATCTGTACTTCGACAACTACACCTTGTGGACCAAACAAAATAGTATGCAGTGATTGATAACCATTCTTTTTAGGAATAGCAATATAGTCTTTGAATTTTCCAGGCACAGGTTTATAAAGATTATGAACCATGCCTAATGTTCGATAACATGTATCAATATCTTTGACCAGTAAACGAATTGCATAGACATCATAAACTTCAGAGAAAGAAATACTTTTAGTCTTCATTTTTTTGTAAATACTATAAAGATTTTTTTCTCGTCCAAATATTCTACTTTCTATATTGGCGTTTTCTAACTGATCGCAAATAGAAGTTTCAACTTCGCGCATAATTTTCTTGCGGTTCTTTTGATTTTTTTTAACCGCATTTGCCAATGCCCCATAACGCAAGGGATACATTGCTTGAAATGCTAAATGCTCTAGTTCAACTCTTATTTTGTGCATGCCTAAGCGTTGCGCAATAGGCACATAAATATCTAACGTTTCTTTCGCAATACGACGTTTTTTATCACTGCGCATCACACTAATCGTACGTAGATTATGTAAACGATCCGCTAGCTTGATAATAATAATGCGTATATCACGCACCATCGCAAGCATCATTTTTCTAAAATTTTCTGCCTGCGCCTCTGCACGTGTTGAGAATGCTAGGTGAGTTAACTTGCTGACACCATCGACCAACTCTGCAACACTTTCACCAAATTCTTCTCTAATCTGATCTTTAGCAGTTGGTGTATCCTCAATAACGTCATGTAGGATTGCGGCTGTGACACTTTGATAATCTAGGCGCATCTCTGCCATGATTTTTGCCACAGCTAAAGGATGATAGATATAGGGTTCTCCTGTTAGTCGCTTCTGGCCTTCATGGGCCTCTGCACTAAACAGGTAAGCACGATAGACATGCTTAACTTCTGAGGGATCTAAATAGGAATCAAGTAGTTCACATAATTCACTTATTAAGAAACGTGATGGTCTAATAGCATGTGATTTAGGAGGTAGATTAGATGAAACTACTGTCACCATATAATGCTAAATGAGCAATGATATTTACATATCCTGCTCAGACGCATCTCCCTGGGCTGAACTAGCATTTGTATCTTGCTCACTTTCTGACTGCATTTGACTAAGTTCAATACCTATCTCAGCATGCAGGGCTGCAGCCAGAGCATCCACTTCGCCCATTTCTTCTGACAGAAGTTCTTCTGAACTTGATAGTGGTGTTTCTTTTAGTGACTCTTCAGTAATTAATTCATCTGCAATTTCACGTAAAGCAACTACCGTTGGCTTATCGTTTTCCCATTCCACGAGAGGCTCAGTACCCATGGCGATTTGGCGCGCGCGCTTGCTAGCGACCATGATTAATTTGAAACGATTATCGATTTTTTCTAAGCAGTCTTCTACGGTTACGCGTGCCACTCTGGGTCTCCTGTTAATTTTTAATTCTATGTATAAAGTGTAGTCGATTTTTACCTAATAGACTATATATCTAACTCAATATCAGTCGTGAATTTATTCTTTACAGGCTTCTAGAAGGTCTTGCAATTTTCCTTCATCGGGTGATGTATATGTAATTGGTATAGCGAATAATCCAGCTAATGCTTTGACTGCATGATCTAAATCGTCATTGATAATTAGGTAATCATATTCCCTGTAATGACTGATTTCACTTTTTGCCTGCGCCATACGTCCGACAATGACTTCATTGCTATCTTGTCCGCGTGCACGTAGACGATCTTCAAGCTCTTTTACTGATGGAGGTAAAATAAAAATTGATATTGCCTGAGGGTAAATTTTTCGTACTTGCTGAGCGCCTTGCCAGTCTATTTCTAATACAACCTGTTCACCTCGAGATAATTCTTTATCGACAGACTGCTTCGATGTGCCATAAAAATTACCAAAAACTTGGGCGTGTTCGAGAAAGCCATCAGCAGCTTGTAGAGATTGAAACTCTGCTATGGACACAAAGTGGTAGTGTTCTCCATTATGTTCTCCTGGTCTCGCATCGCGTGTTGTATGGGAAACAGCAACTTTCAGTTGAGGCAATTGTTCTCTAACTGCCTTTAATAGGCTAGTTTTTCCTGCTCCAGAGGGAGCTGAGACTATATAAAGTGTTCCTTCAGGCATGATTTTCACTATATTTACTTTTTTAGTATTCAAACAAAAGGCCCCAGCAAAAGCTAGGGCCTTTTAAAAAGCTGTTAGTTTTTAAATCAACCTGTTGTTATAGGAACTAAAGCTATTTCCACACGACGATTAAGTGCTCGTCCTTGTTCGGTGTCATTATTAGCAAC
>Ga0181580_10004461_pt1 | contig 11379 bp, 5 predicted proteins | sample 071ome_23_FD_132413 | JGI IMG/M metagenome (GOLD analysis project Ga0181580, IMG submission 132413) | Coastal salt marsh microbial communities from the Groves Creek Marsh, Skidaway Island, Georgia - 071403BT metaG (megahit assembly) | ecosystem: Environmental > Aquatic > Marine > Intertidal zone...
AAAGGTCAAGAAATAATTAAATACAATAAAATTTTTAATAAGACTAAATTTTTTCCAGACTCTAAATTAAATTATACTGAAAATATTTTAAAGAAAAAGTCATCAGAAATTGCAATAAGTTTTTTATCTGAAAAAGGTTTTGAAGAAGAAATTTCTTGGGTGCAACTTTACAACAAAGTTTGTAAATTTTCTGGTTACTTAAAATCCTTAGGTTTAAAAAAAGGTGATCGTGTTGCAGCTTATGTGCCAAATAAAATTGAGTCTATTATAAGTTTTTTAGCTTGTGCAAAAAATGGAATTATTTGGTCTTCATGTTCACCAGATTTTGGAACTCAAGGAGTTGTAGATAGATTCAAACAAATAACCCCTAGTATTCTAATCACCAGTGATCACTATTATTATAATGGTAAGAAAATAAATATTCTTGAAAAAGTTGATGATATTCTAAAACAAATTCCATCAATAAAAAAAACATTAGTTTTTGCTTATAATAAAAAAGAAGATATCACTTTAAAGAAATATCTAAACTTTGATCAAATTTTAGAAAATTCTAAAATAGACGAAACTTTTGAAAGGTATGAATTTAATCATCCTATATACATTCTCTACTCAAGCGGCACTACTGGGAAGCCTAAATGTATCACTCATGGAGCTGGAAATATTTTAATTGAACACAATAAAGAATTTATGCTTCACTGTGATATTAGAGATAATGAAAAATTATTTTATTATACTACCACTGGGTGGATGATGTGGAATTGGTTGGTTGGCGGATTGGCCACTGGTTCTTCTATATTTTTGTTTGACGGGGCACCTGTGTATCCAAAAATAGATATTCTGCTTGAGTATTGTCAAAAAAAAAAAATTAATCTTTTTGGTGTAAGCGCTAAGTATATAGATCATTTAAAGAATGAAAATTATAACAGTAAAAATTTAGATTTAAGTTCAATTAAAATCATAACTTCAACAGGTTCTCCTTTAGCCGAGGAAAGCTTTAGGTATGTATATGACAATATTAAAAAAGATGTCCATCTCGCGTCTATTGCTGGAGGAACTGATTTAGTTGGATGCCTGGTTTTAGGAAATCTTTTTTCAGATGTTTATATGGGAGAAATTCAAGGTCAGAGTCTGGGTATTGATGTTGATGTTTTTACTGATGAAGGTGAAAGTGTAAAAAAAGGAGAGAAGGGAGAATTAGTAGTTAAAAAACCTTTTCCATCTATGCCTGTCCAGTTTTGGGGTGACGATGATGGACAAAAGTACCATGGAGCTTATTTCAATAGATTTAAAAATATTTGGCATCATGGTGATTTCATTGAACGAACTATGAATAATGGATTTATTATGCGAGGTAGATCTGATACCACTCTTAATCCTGGGGGTGTAAGAATAGGAACAGCAGAAATTTACCAGCAAGTTGAAGACATTAATTTCATAACAGAAGGGCTAGTTGTCGGGCAAGATTATAATGATGACGTAAGAATAATATTATTTGTTACTACAAAAAACAATGAAGAGTTAGATGATGAAAAAATAAAATCAATTAAATCAAAAATAAGAAAAAACTGTTCTCCAAAACATGTTCCTTCAATGATAATCAAGGTACCAGAAATCCCTAGAACAAAAAGCGGTAAAATAGTGGAGCTAGCAGTTAAAAAAGTAATTCAAGGGGAGACTATCAACAACAAAGATGCAATAGCTAACCCCGAGGCTTTAAAATATTTTGAAAATATTTCTCAACTCAAATAATAAGCACAATTTTTATGTAACATTGAATGGAGTTCAATAAGCTTTTCAAAACTTTTATTATAACCTCCTCCTAAAACACCACATAAAGGAATATTTTTTAAATAAAAATTTTCAATTACCATTTGATCTCTTTTATTGACACCATCGTCAGTAATCTTAAGTTTACCTAAACGATCATCAAAATGAATATCAACCCCGGCAATATAAAATACAAAGTCATAATCATTTTTGTTTAGCTCAATTAAATTTTTATGAAGAATACTCAAATATTCTCTATCTTCCATTTGATCTTTAAGCTCAACATCAATATCACTTTTTGACTTTTTTGCAGGGTAGTTTGATGCACAATGCATGCTAAATGTTAGAACGTCTTTATCATTCTTAAATATTTCTGAGTTACCGTTACCCTGATGCACATCTAAATCTAATATCAAGATTTTTTTTACATAACCTTTATTTTTTAAATAATTGGCTGCAACGGCAGTGTCATTAAAAACACAATATCCTGCTCCAAAATCAAAAGTGGCATGATGGCTACCACCAGCTGTATTACAAGCAATCATTGATTGAAGTGCAAGTTTACTAGCTAACACAGTTCCTCCAGTTGCAACAAAAGATCTTCTCACAACGCTATCATTTATTGGAAAACCTATTTTTTTTTGAGCTTTTATATCTAGAGTTTTATTTTTAATGTCATTTATATATTTCAAAGAATGTGCGGCTTTCATTGTATCAATCGAACATTCTTGTGGAATATAGAATTTTTTTACTATTTTATTTTTTAAAAGATGATCTGCTAAAGCATCAAACTTTTTAATAGGAAATCTATTATCATCATTTATTTTGGCTACGTAGTCAGGATGATTAACGATAGGTAATTCCATTGAAAAACAATTCACCTTTCAATACACATTGCAATACCCATGCCACCTCCAATACAAAGAGCCGCTACACCTTTATTTACATTTCTTTTAATCATCTCATGTATTAATGTAACTAAAATTCTTGTACCAGAGGCACCGATTGGATGTCCTAAGGCGATAGCACCACCATTAACGTTTACTTTTTCGCTAGGTATTGAAAGTGTTTTTATTACCGCAATACTTTGTGCAGCAAAAGCCTCATTAATCTCAAATAAATCTATATCTTCCATGCTCCAGCCAGCGAAATCCAAAGCTTTTTTTATGGATGGAATTGGGCCGGTCCCCATTAATGCAGGATCCACACCACAACTTGCCCATGATTTAATAGATGCTATTTTCTGAATATTCTTTTTTTTAGCTTCCTCAGATGATATTAATGTAATAGCTGCCGCTCCATCATTAATACCAGATGAGTTACCTGCAGTAACTGTTCCTTCTTTTTTAAATGCTGGCTTTAGTCGCTTAAGAGCATCAAGGTTGACTTCTTTTCTTGGGTGCTCATCTATATTAAAAATGAAATTTGTATTTTTAGATTTAACTTCATAATTAGATATTTCATCTTTAAACTTATTTTCTTTTTGAGCACTCAAAGCCTTTTTTTGAGAATTTATAGCAAATAAATCTTGCTCATCTCGTGTAATTTCGAATTTATCTGCCACATTTTCTGCGGTGACTCCCATGTGGTAATCATGAAAGGCATCCCATAATCCATCTTTTATCATTGAGTCTGTAACATTTAAGTTGCCTAATTTTTTTCCATTTCTTAAATAAATAATATGCGGAGTTAAAGACATGTTTTCTTGTCCGCCGGCAACTATAATATTTGAATGACCACTTTTAATACTCTGAAAACCTGATGCTATTGATCTTAAACCAGAACCACAAACTTGATTCACGATAAAAGCTGGCTTTTCTATTGGTATGCCCGATCTTATCGCTGCTTGTCTTGCAGGATTTTGACCACTACCTCCAGTAAGTACCTGGCCCATGATAATCTCATCAATATCTTTTTTACTTAAATTTGATTTTTTTATCGATTCAGAGATTACGAAAGATCCTAAGTGATCTGCAGGAATATCTTTTAATGTTTTATTAAGTGATCCGATAGCAGTTCTTACAGCAGATGCAATATATATTTCTTTTTTTTTCATTTTATAAAATTTTTTTATTTTCTATCAGTAAATTTTTCATTGATAAAGTTACTAATATTGATGTTATAAAAAAAAAATAAGTTGAGTTACTTGTGGTAAAGAAGCTTCCAGTGCTTTTTATAGGAAATATTTCTGCGATAAATAAAAAAATAAAAGGGAGAATATTAATATTTTTTTTATCATTTTTTAAATATCTTTTAAGATAACTCTCTTTTAAAACTGATATAACTATAAAACTAAAAATAACTAAACCAACTACACCCAGTTCTGATATCACTTCTAAATAGTAATTATGAGGGTGGTTACTACACATAACTCTTTCATCTTTTGAAATATTTTTTCTTAATGGACAATTTATTCTAAATGATTTGATGCCTCCGCCTAAAAATTTATTCATTAACCACGTATCATAAAATGATTCAAATTCAGCAAAATGTTGAGGTAGTTTATGCCTATCTAGTTTTTCGGATGAGATTAGATTATGAAATTTGTATATTCTGTCAGCAAAGTTATTAAAATTTTTTTTTACTACTAAGTTTTGGTTATAAATTAAAGAGAATAAAACTATGAAACAACCAAGTAAATATGCCGTATATTTTCTAAAATCTTTTTCAGATAAACCAATAAAAAACATTATAAATAAAAAAAGCACTAATGGCATTCTATTTCCAGATAATATTAAGCCTATACAAATTAGAGTAAAAATTAAAAAAAAGGATAAAATTACAAAAGTTTTTGAAAAGTTTTTTAAAAAATATAAAAACGGAACTATCATAAAAATTGAAAATCTTTGAAGATATCCTCCAGCTATTAGTTCGTCTTTGAATGGACCAGAAATTTTCCTGAATTTTTCATAAGTATTTGGAAAACCAAATATATCTTTTCCATAAATCAATTGATAAATGATATCTAGACTAACAAAAATTACACAGACGGATGAAGTATAAAAGAATAAATCAAATTTTAATTTTTTATTTATAACTAAGTATCGCAAAGAGATATAAAAAAAATAAAATCTTAAATAAAAAATACTTTTCTCTAGCACATAAATGTCATGATAGTAATTTTGTATAAAATATTTGTATATTGCCAACAAAAAAGAATAGCAAAAAAATATTAAAATAAGCTTATCTATAAAATTATGCTTAAAATCAAAAATTTTCTTTCTGTAAAACAAAAAAGAAAAAATTATTATTAATACAATTAAAACATTTATCGCAAGATTACCGATTATAAAACTAATTGGAATTAAAGAAATTAAAAAATTTAAAATAATTATGTCAATTTCCAATTTTTTAGATAATATATTCATTTAGTTTTTAAAAAATATCATTTAAATTAAGAAAAATAAAATATAATAATCTACTTCTAGCGCCTGTAGCTCAACTGGATAGAGCGCTTGGCTACGGACCAGGAGGTTCTGGGTTCAACTCCTAGCAGGCGCACCAAATTAAATTGAATTTTTCTTAAAAATTTGTAAGTTGATAGAATGAAGTTTTTATTAAATTTGTCACTAAAAAATTCAGTAGTAATTTTTTTTCTTTTGACAATTGTTATTTTAATTATTTTTACTATCATATTATAAGTAAGTTAAGAAAATTAAAACTAAGCCTAAAAAAACTCTATAATATACGAAAATATTTAAATTGAACTTTTGTATATATTTCAAGAAATATTTGATTGTAAGAAAAGAAAAGAAAAAAGAAATTAAAACTGATAATAAATTTAATTTTGTAAACTCTATACTTTCTGAAAGAAATATATTTTTTAAACCAAAAATTGAAACCGCTCCTAAAATTGGAATTGATATAAGAAAAGAAATTTTTGCAGCTTCTGCTCTTTTAAATCTTAATAATCTTGCAGCAGTTATTGCAACACCAGATCTACTCACACCTGGAACTAAAGATAAAATTTGCATAAATCCTATTAAAAAAACCGACTTGTAATCAAAACTATCATTAATATTCTTTTCAGCTTTAAACTTGTCACTTATATAAAGTAAAATGCCAAATATAAAAGTCATCCAAGCAACTGTTTCTATGTTTCTAATTTTATTAATTATATTTAATTCAACAAAGAAAAATCCAGCTACCATTACCGGTATTGAAGATAAAAAAATTTTATAAAAGATTATTTTATTTTTAAAAAAATTTTTTATGTCATTTCTAAAATAAATAATAACTGCCAGAAAGGAACCTATGTGCAAACTTACATCTATGGAAAGGCTTTGGTTTTCATATTTAAGATATTCTGATATTAGAATTAAATGTGAAGAAGAACTTACAGGTAAAAATTCTGTAATTCCTTGAATTAAAGATAAAATAAATATTTCAATCATTTTTATAAGATAAGTTTAAAGGTTGTTTTTTTATTGGCACGCATAAACGCATAACAGGTATGCATAAATTTACATTCTTTTTATACGTTTTTTACTATTTATGTAAATATTATTGACCTTAAAATACTATCATTAAGCTAAAACTTAACTTATTTAATCTTAAATGACAAAAAAAATGCTTCAGTTTGTAGACCTAAAGCAAGAGTCGCCTCAAAAAAGAGTTACTCAGGAAAGAAAAGGTGATTTTAATGAAATTTACGAAGAATACATAACAACTAAAGCTTTAGAACAATCAAGTAGATGTTCTCAATGTGGAGTTCCTTTTTGCCAAATTCATTGTCCATTAAGCAACAATATTCCTGATTGGTTAAAGTTAACAGCAGAGGGTCGTTTCAAGGAAGCTTTTGAATTATCACAAAGCACAAATAATATGCCGGAGGTTTGCGGAAGAATTTGTCCGCAAGACAGACTCTGCGAAGGAAATTGTGTAATTGAACAATCTGGACATGGAACTGTAACAATAGGTTCTATAGAAAAATACATAACTGATACAGCTTGGGATAAGGGATGGGTAAAACCATTTAAGGTAAAAAGAGAACTTAAACAATCAATAGGAATTATTGGAGCAGGTCCTGCTGGGATGGCTTGCGCTGAAGAACTTAGAAAATCAGGTTATCAAGTAACTATTTACGATAGATATGACAGACCAGGTGGCCTTTTAATTTATGGAATTCCAAATTTTAAATTAGAAAAATTTGTTGTTGAAAGAAGAACAAAGTTACTTAAGGAAACTGGAATAAAGTTTGTTCAAAATTTTGAGGTAGGAAAAGATAAAACTTTATATGAACTTAGAGAAAAACATGATGCAATATTAATTTCGACTGGAGTTTATAAAGCAAGAGAAATAGATATACCTGGTCATAATCTTCAAAATATTTTTCCTGCAATGGATTTTTTAACTGCATCTAACAAAAAAGGCTTAGGCGATAAAGTTGAATTATTTGATAACGGTACTTTGAATGCAGAAGGAAAAAATGTTGTTGTGATTGGTGGTGGAGACACTGCAATGGACTGTGTGAGAACATCGATAAGACAAAAAGCCAAATCAGTAAAATGTATATATAGGCGTGACCAAGAAAATATGCCTGGGTCAGCAAGAGAAGTAGGAAATGCGATCGAAGAAGGAGTAGAATTTGTTTGGTTAACAAGTCCAAAAAGTTTTATTGGAATAAATAAAGTTGAAGCAGTTGAAGTAAATAAAATGAAATTGGGAGAACCAGACTCATCAGGCAGGAGAAGACCAGAAGTTGAAGTAGGGTCAGAATATAAAATCCCAGCAGATCTTATAATCAAATCTTTAGGATTTGATCCTGAAAATTTACCCAAATTATTTAATGCTAAAGAACTAGTTGTATCTCAGTGGGGAACTTTAAAAATTGATTTGAAATCGATGCAAACAAATCTGGATGGAGTTTTTGCTGCTGGAGATATTGTAAGAGGCGCTTCACTTGTAGTATGGGCTATCAGAGATGGACGTGATGCTGCTGTTCAAATTGAAAAATACTTACAATTAAAAGCTAATAAAAACAAATCTGAAGTGGCAGCATAATATTAATGAAGAATTACAAAAAAAATAAATCAATTTTAGAGAAAAGTTTTAATTATTCTTCAAATATGGAACATGATGCATGCGGCGTTGGATTAATTGCATCCACTAATGGAAAAAAATCTAGAAAAATTGTTGAATACGGTATTGAGGCGCTAAAAGCTATTTGGCACAGAGGAGCAGTAGACGCAGATGGAAAATCTGGTGATGGAGCAGGAATCCAAATAGAAATAGCGCCTGATTTTTTTAAAGAAAAAATATCAGCAACTGGACACACACTTGATGAAAGCAAAAGAATTTGTGTAGGAATGGTTTTTCTCCCAAGAACAGATTATTCTGAACAAGAAAAATGCAGAGAGATTATAGAGTCAGCTCTATTAGATGAAAATTATTATATATATGGTTGGAGACAAGTACCAATTAACTCAAGTGTATTAGGCAAAACAGCTGATCTAAATCGTCCAGAAATTGCTCAAGTAATGTTTAAAAAAAATGAGACATTACTAACCAATGATCTAGAAAGAGACTTTTTTGAGACAAGAAAAAAAATTGAAAAATTTGCGAGGGATAAACAAATAAAGGACTTTTATATCTGTTCATTCAGCTCACGATCTATCGTTTATAAAGGCATGTTTTTAGCTGAAATGTTATCTGAGTTTTACCCAGATCTTAATGATGAAAAACTTACTTCAAGATTTGCAATTTTTCATCAAAGATACTCAACCAATACTTTTCCTAGCTGGGATTTAGCACAACCTTTTAGAACTTTAGCACACAATGGTGAAATAAATACGGTTAAAGGAAATATAAACTGGATGAAAATTCATGAGCAAGATATGTCTAGCTCACTTTTTAAAGATGTTAAAAATTTAAAACCAGTTATTCGAAGCTCTTCCGACTCAGGTGCACTCGATAATGTGTTTGAACTTCTTACTCACTCAGGAAAACTAGCGCCATTAATTAAATTGATGATGATTCCAGACTCATGGTCAAAAAGAAGCAAAACAGTTCCAAAAAACCATCAAGATTTGTTCAATTTTCTTAACAGTACTATAGAACCATGGGATGGTCCGGCTGCTATTTGTGCAACTGATGCCAAGTGGGTTTTGGCTTCCTCAGATAGAAATGGGTTAAGGCCACTTAGGTATTCAATTACCTCTGATGATTTATTTTTCGTAGGATCAGAAACAGGCATGATTAAAATTCCAGAGGATAAAATTATTGAGAAAGGAAAACTTGGTCCAGGTCAAATAATAGCTATTGATTTAAAAAAAGGAAAATTATTCAAAGATAAAGAAATAAAAGATCTTTTAGCCAGAGATTATAAAAAATATAATAAGCAAATAGTCGATCTAGAAAAAAGAATTTCAACTTCGGATGAAAAACCAAATTTTTTAAGCGAAGAATTAAGAAAACGTCAATACTTATCTGGATTAAGCATTGAGGATTTAGAGTTGATACTTCATCCAATGGCGGAGGAAGGTAAAGAAGCATCGGGTTCAATGGGCGATGATACACCTGTGGCCGTTTTATCGAGTCATTTTAGACCTGTGTCTCACTATTTTAGACAAAACTTTAGTCAAGTAACGAACCCACCAATAGACTCATTGAGAGAAAATAAAGTCATGAGTTTAAAAACAAGGTTTGGAAACCTAGGTAATATTTTAGATTTTGATAATCTCACAGAAGAAAATATTTATGTTTTAGATAGCCCAGTGCTCACTAACTCACAATTTAAAAAATTTAAAAAATTTTTTTCAAAGAAAGTGAAAATTATCGACTGTACTTTTGATATTGAAAAATCTCTTAAAGATAGAATTGAGTCGATTAGAGAAGAAGCAGAAACGGCTGTTAGACAAGGAAGTACTTGTTTAGTTTTATCTGATAAAAATATATCAAATAAAAAAGCAAGCATACCTAGCATATTAACTGTTGGAGCAGTTCACTCTCACCTGGTAAAACATGGTTTACGAGGTTATTGTTCATTAAATGTTGAGTGCTCTGATGCAATGGACACACATTCATTTGCAATTTTAATAGGAGTTGGAGCTACAACTGTAAACCCATATTTAGCAATAGATAGTATTTATCAAAGATTTGAAAAAAAATTATTTGGAAAGTCAGACTTTGAAACATGTGTACATAAATTTAAAAAATCTATTGATGCCGGTCTTTTAAAGATTATGTCAAAGATGGGAATTTCAGTAATTAGCTCTTATAGAGGCGGATGTAATTTCGAAGCAGTGGGCTTAAGCAGAGCAATAGTATCAGACTATTTTCCTGGTATGTCCTCAAGAATTTCTGGAATAGGGATAATTGGAATTGAAAAAAAGATTAAAGAACTTCATGAAAAATTTAATGCTAAAAACGTATTCACATTACCTATCGGCGGACTATATAGATTTAGAAAAAGCGGGGAAGATCACCAGTATCAAGGTAAATTGATCCATTTGTTGCAAAGCGCTGTTGGCAGCGGATCTTATGAATTATATAAAAAGTATTCAGCTGGAATTCATAATCTGCCTCCTATTAATGTAAGAGACTTACTTGAATTTAAAAAAAAAAATAAACCAATTAGCATTGGCGAAGTAGAGCCAATCGAAGAGATTTTAAAAAGATTTGGCAGTGGAAGCATGTCTCATGGAGCGTTATCAGCTGAAGCTCACGAAACTCTAGCGATGGGAATGAATAGAATTAAAGGAGCATCTTGTAGCGGTGAAGGTGGAGAAGATGCTAAAAGATTTAAAACTTTACCTAATGGGGATAGTGCTAACTCAAGAGTAAAACAAATTGCATCTGCTAGATTTGGCGTGACTGTAGATTATTTAAACAATGCTAACGAAATAGAAATCAAAATTGCTCAAGGAGCAAAACCAGGTGAAGGAGGGCAACTTCCAGGTTTTAAAGTTACTGAAGAAATAGCAAGACTAAGACATTCAACGCCAGGAGTTACTTTAATATCGCCACCTCCACACCATGATATTTACTCGATAGAAGATTTGGCTCAACTTATCTATGATTTAAAGCAAATTAATCCTGGTGCAAGAGTAGGAGTCAAATTAGTTGCGTCAACTGGAATTGGAACAATAGCTGCAGGAGTTGCTAAGGCAAAAGCAGATATTATTTTAATTTCAGGTCACTCAGGAGGAACTGGTGCAAGCCCTCAAACTAGTATTAAATATGCCGGCATACCTTGGGAGATGGGCTTAACAGAAGCAAATCAAATTCTTACCTTAAATAATTTAAGACATAACGTTACCTTAAGAACCGATGGAGGACTAAAAACTGGTAGAGATATAGTAATGGCTGCAATGATGGGAGCAGAGGAATACGGGATGGGAACATCTTCTTTAGTTGCAATGGGATGCATCATGGTAAGACAATGTCATTCGAATACATGCCCAGTTGGAGTTTGTAGTCAGGACGAGGCTTTACGTGAAAAATTTACAGGCACACCGGAGAAAGTTGTAAATCTATTTAAGTTTGCCGCAACTGAAGTTAGAGAAATTCTTGCCTCATTAGGGTTTAAGTCAATTAATGAAATTATCGGAAGAACAGATTTATTAACTCAAGTAAACAAGGGCGCATCAAATTTAGATGATTTAGATTTAA
>Ga0181580_10004479_pt1 | contig 11354 bp, 10 predicted proteins | sample 071ome_23_FD_132413 | JGI IMG/M metagenome (GOLD analysis project Ga0181580, IMG submission 132413) | Coastal salt marsh microbial communities from the Groves Creek Marsh, Skidaway Island, Georgia - 071403BT metaG (megahit assembly) | ecosystem: Environmental > Aquatic > Marine > Intertidal...
ACACCCGACTACACAGCTGACGCTCCGGTGATCGACGTAGCCGATCTCCGCCGCGGCACAACCTCCCTTCCCGACTCGGGAACCGTGGTCGTTCTCGATCCGATCGGCGGTCCGATCGGAGTCGCTCTCGCCGAGGAGCTCGGTGATCGTGCCGTTCTGGTCACTCCCGACAACATCGCCGGCAACGAGTTGTCGCGAACCGGCGATCTTGCGCCGGCCAACGTCCGACTCGCCCAGCGCAGTGCGACCGTGGTGAAACGGGCCGTCGTACGCGCCGTCGAAGCTGCCGACTCCGGCGTGCGCGTCCGTCTGCAGGATCGTTTCTCGGGCGAGATCTGCACGATCGACGGTGTGGCCGTTGTCGATGCCGGGTTCCGTGTACCGAGCGAGCCGATGCCCGAAGCTCATCACGTGGTCGGCGACGCCGTGGCCCCGCGCACACTCCTCGAAGCAGTACTCGAAGGGCGGAGAGCCGCCCGTGAAATCTGAACGACGGCGCGCAGCCCGCGAGAGCTAGACGATCGACGAAATGCGTTCTACAACGTCGACGGACAACGCGTCGATCACCGCCCGCACCCTTACCTCGTTCACCACGGCATCGAGGGCCGCACCGCCACTGGCCCGTTCGGGTAGTCCGGTGGTGAACACCACGAGACCCTGACCGGTCACCGCATTCACTGCCGCCGCCCGACCGAGTGTGCGCCACACCAATTCACCGCGCTGCAGACCGGGACGAACCGATGTGTGTCCTCCGGCCAGATCGAAGAGCATCTCGCGTCCGTCGGCCGATCGAGCACGTCCCGACACCTCGAGACCCGGTGCGACTTTCACTCCCCAGTCGATCGACCCGAAACCCGCCGCCCGCAACGACGCGTCGACGATGTCGCGTAGCGTTCGGATGTCGTCGCCGTTCTTCGCGTCGACTTCACTGCTCAGCCGCTCGTGCGCGAGTTCGACGTACGTCGGGTCGGTGTCGAATCCGACGAAGCGCCGACCGGTACGTCGGGCCGCCAATGCCGTGGAACCCGAACCCATGAATGGATCGAGTACCAGATCACCAGCAAACGAGTACAAGTGAATGCATCGCTCGACGAGCGACACCGGGAACGGTGCCGGGTGATTCACTCGCGTGGCGCTCTCGGGTGCGATCTCCCACACGTCGAGAGTGGCTTCCATGAATTCGTCTCCGCTCACGGTCGCCTCGAAAGGAAGTCCACGCTTTTCGCGCTTGGCCACCGACAGTGCTCGATCGAAGCGCCCCTTGCTCGCGATCACCAGGCGTTCCGTCGTGTCGCGTAGCACCGGGTTGGTCGGCGAGCGGTACGAACCCCACGCACAACTCCCCGACGACCCACGCTGCTTCATCCACACGACTTCCCCTCGCAACAACAAACCCAGATCGTCCTGGAGGATGTCGGTCACGTCGGCCGCAAGTGATCGGAAGGGGCGCCGTCCCAAGTTGGCCACGTTGACGACGATTCGACCACCAGGCTCGAGAACGCGTACGCACTCGGCGAACACCTCGCGCAGCATGGTGAGATAGTCGACGTAATCGGAAGGGATGTGTTCCTCTCCCAAAGCTTCCTCATACGCCTTGCCCGCGAAATATGGAGGTGACGTGACCACCAGACCGACCGACGCGTCGGGAATCACTCCCATGTCGCGAGAATCGCCCACGAAGATGCGATCGGAAATCTCGGCGACCGACGACGGGTCGGCGATGGTGTCGTCATCGGACACCTCGGGAGCTCGAAACCGCGCGTAGAAGGCGCTCGAGTCATGGCCCTCGCGTCGCGAGGCTCCGAACGAGGACGTCGCCGTGGTGCGACGCGCGCGCGTCGCGCGGAGCGGGGTGTCGTCCGGCATGCACGGCAGGGTACCGAGGCATGGGTAAAGATGGGACGGTGATCGTCTCGCTCGTGCTGCTTCCCCTCGCCTACCTGCTCGGAACGTTTCCGAGTGCGGTGCTCGTCGCGCGGGCACGCGGTATCGACATCACCACGGCTGGTTCGGGTAATCCCGGCGCGTCGAACGTGAGCCGGCTGCTCGGCCGCAAGCTCGGTGTCTTCGTCTTCGTCCTCGACGGGCTGAAAGGCGCGCTCTCGGTTCTGGCCGGTTTCGTCGCGTTCGAATACGCAGGCGCGCTCATGCTCGCGTGTGCCGCCGTGGTGGGCCACGTCTTCCCGATCACCCGTCGCTTCAAGGGTGGCAAGGGAGTGGCGACGGCCGGTGGCGCGATGCTCGCGCTCTATCCGATCGTCAGCCTCGGCTTGCTCGTGCTCTGGCTCGGCGTCGTCAAAATCACCAAGAAGGCGTCATTGGCGTCGCTCTTGATCGTCGTGGGATTGCCGATCGGTCTCGTGATCGTGGCGCGACCAGCCTCGGAGATCTTCACCACCATCGGCCTCGGTGTTTTCGTGATCTGGCGGCACTGGCCCAATCTGAAACGTTTGTTGAGCGGGCAAGAACTCTCGTCGCGCCGCGGCGCCTAGTTCACCCTCAGGCGAGGCCAGGGTTTTCCTGTGCGGCGGCTCGCTTCATCCGCTCCACCGGCAACTCGCGCATGTCGTCGTGCGTGAGGATCCAGAACCGTGAGTTCACGATGGCGTCCATCACTTGATCGGCCACGTCGGTCGCCGGAATTCCACCTTCCACACCCTCGTGCAACACCTGGTTCATCATGGCGCTGATCGGATCGACGAAGTCCTTCGGCTGGTCGCCGAGACGGTCGGTCCAATGGATGTTGCGCATGAGATCGGTCTTCACGAAGCCCGGGCACAGAACGCTGCACGACACGTTCGTTCCCTTGGCCTGCAGTTCGAGGTAGAGACCTTCGCTGATGGCAACGACGGCGTGCTTGGTCGCGTTGTACGGACCGAAGCCGGGCATGGCGGTGAGGCCGGCCATCGACGCCGTGTTGACGATGTGTCCTTCGTTCTGGTCGAGCATGATCGGCAGGAACGAGCGGATCCCGTGTACGACGCCGTAGAGATTGATGTTGACGACCCACTCCCAGACGCTCATCGGTCCGGTCCATTGATCGCCCACACCAGCCACTCCGGCGTTGTTGCAGAGCACGTGGGCCGCGCCGTACTTCTCGAGGGTGCGGCGGGCTAGTTCCTCCATGCTCTCGCCGAGAGAGACGTCGGCCACCACCGGCATGACATCGGCGCCACCTTCGGTCAGTTCAGCTTCGGCCGCGCGCAGGCGAACCTCGTCCATGTCGGCCAGTACGACCTTCATCCCCGCTCCGACGAAGCGATCGGTGAGTGCCCGCCCGATTCCGCTGGCTGCGCCCGTGACCACGGCGACTTTCCCGTTCAGATCTCGCATAGGCGGACACCCTAGGCGCGCCGTAAGGTCTGAGTCCGTGGCACACAAGTACCTCTGGACCCCATTGCAATTGGGACCGGTGACCACCCGCAACCGCATCGTCTTCTCGGCCCACCTCACCAATTACGCGCGCGACGGCAAACCCACCGAACAGCACGCGGCGTACTACGCGGCTCGCGCTGCCGGCGGTGCCGGCCTCATCATCACCGAGGAACATTCCACCCATCCGACCGACTGGCCCTACGAGAAGTTGATCCACGGATTCCACCGTGACGTGATCCCGGGCTATCGCCGAATCACCGATGCCGTCCACCGGCACCGAGTGCCGATCTTCGCCCAGATCAATCACAATGGCGGCCAGGCCAGTTCGATGTTCAGTCGTCTTCCGGTGTGGGCTCCATCGCCAGTGGCCGACCCCTTGTTCCGCGAGGTTCCCAAGGCCGTCACCCTGGCCGAGATCGACGAAATCGTCGCCGGCTACGCGCTGGTCGCCGAGCATTGCGCTGAAGGCGGGTTCGACGGGATCGAACTGCAGTGCAGCCACTCCTCGATCGTGCGTGGTTTCCTCTCCCCCGCCACCAACAAGCGCACCGACGAATACGGAGGATCGCTCGAGAACCGCGCCCGACTGCTCGTGCAGATCGTGGAGGCCGTTCGACGGGTGATCGGCAATCGCCTCGCGCTCGGCGTACGGCTGTGCGGAGACGAACTCATCGAGAACGGGACCACGATCGACGAGGCGGTCCGTGTGGCCGAGATCGTCGAAGCCACTGGCCACGTCGACTACATCAACACCTCGATTGGTGTCGCTACAGCGAGCCTGTTCATGATCGAGGCGAGCATGCACATTCCACCGGGCTATGCGATGTTCATCCCGAGCGCCATTCGCAAAGCGGTCGACCTCCCTGTGGTGGGCGTCGGTCGTTTCAAGGATCCGCTGCAGGCCGAACGGGCTCTTGCCGAAGGGCACTGCGATCTGGTCGGTGTGGTGCGCGGACAGATCGCCGATCCCGATTTCGCAGCGAAGGCCCGTGCCGGAGCGACCGACGAGATCCGTCTGTGCCTGTCGTGCAACCAGGAATGCGTCGGACGTATGGGACTGAACCGCTGGCTGGGTTGCATCGAGAATCCACGCACCGGTCGTGAACACGAATGGGCGGCGTCGCAGCACGTGTCGATCTCACCCGCACCGAAGAGCGTGATGGTGGTGGGTGCCGGTCCCGCTGGTTTGCAGGCGGCCATTGCCGCAGCGCGAAACGGACATCGAGTCACCGTGTACGAGAAGGAGTCGGTGGCTGGCGGCCAGGTCCGTTGGGCGGCGAGTGTGCCGAATCGCGCCGAATTCGGCGACATGATCCGCAACCAGTTGAACGAGTGCAAGCGATTCGGAGTCGACATCGTCTACGACACCGGTGTGTGGCCCGGTCTCGTCGATGAGAAGCGCCCCGATCACGTCATCGTCGCCACTGGCGCCGAGCCGGCCCGCCCTTGGTGGGTCGCCGATCCCGACACCGACGAGTCAGCTCGACGCGTGGTCGACGTTCGCGCCGTTCTCGATGGCTCGGCACCACTCGGTGGTCCGCAATCTGGTGAGTCGGTCGTCGTGATCGACGAGATCGGATTCCATCACGCAACATCGGTGGCTGAACTGCTCGCCGACCGCGGCTGCCAGGTCGAGATCGCCACACCAGGCATGGTGGTCGGACAAGATCTCGGCATCACACTCGACATGGAGAACTGGTGGATTCGCGCCGGCGCCAAAGGAATCGTGCAGTCGACCGATCTCGTCCCCATGGGATTCGCCAACGGTGAACTCACCTTGTTGCATCACCCCACCGGCGCGAACGAGACACGTCGACCCGACTGGGTCGTGCTAGCTGTTCCACCGCATCCGGTCGAATGGTTGTACGAACAGTTGAAGGCAGCTGGCACGAGCGTCGAGCGAGTGGGTGACTGTGTGGCACCGCGCCGTGCACATGCAGCTGTCGTCGACGGTGAACGAGCCGGTTCGTCGCTCTGATCATCGGGCTGATCGATCCGAATCCGATCGCTCACTGCATTAGAGTTCGGAGGTGCTCGCGGCCTGGGGACCCATCGACGATCTCACCGGTTGGTTGAAGGACATCTCGGGCAACTGGTGGTTCCTCGCCCTTGTGCTCGTGATCGCGCTTCTCGATTCGGTGCTGCCGGTCGTCCCGAGCGAAACCACGGTGATCATCGGCGGTGTGGCAGCCAGTGCGGCTGGTGATGCTCCGTACCCGGTGATCCTCGTGATCGTGGCCGGTGCGATCGGCGCCTTTCTCGGCGACAACCTGTCGTATCTGATCGGATTCAGCTTCAGCGACAACGTGCAGAGGCGAGCCGAGAAGAAACCGTCCACTGCCCGACGTCTCGAATGGGCGGCCGACCAGATCGAAGAACGCGGTGGACTGTTGCTCATCACGGCCCGCTTCATCCCCGGCGGACGCACCGCTCTCACGTTGTCGAGCGGCCTCACGCGCCAACCACGTCGCTGGTTCGCCGGCTGGGTCGGTGTGGCCGCGTGCATCTGGGCCACCTACGCAGCGGTGCTCGGATACGCCTTCGGCGAACGCTTCGAGGACGATCACACGCTCGCGTTCATCCTTGCCTTCGTGGCGGCACTTTCGATCACATTCCTGATCGAGGTGGTGCGCTGGTTCCGTAAGAGGCGTCGCAAGGTGGCCGCCGAGCGCGCCGCAGTCTGATCGGCCGAAACGGGTCGACCGTCGGGTTCCGACCGGCCGGACTCAGGTCGCACTGACCTAACCTGGCAGTGATGAACACGCAGGTCGGCCTGGTTGCGGTGATCCCGGTGCGCGACGGCGTCATTCCCGCTGGGGGCCTGGAGGCGCTCGCCGAGTCGGCTGGTGTCGCTGTGTTGGTCGGCACCGATCTCGACACCGCCCTCGACACCACCATCGGTGTGGGCCGTCGTCTGATCCTCGCCCCCACCGCGTCGTGTGCACCGCGAACTCTCGCCGAAGCGGCCACGGTCGCCGTCCTCGCGCACGCGCCCGAATCGGCGGTCGTCGTTCCGGCCTCGCCTGACGGGCGCGACATGGCGCCACTCCTCGCTCGCCGTCTCGCGCGTACTCTCGTGGCCGGCGCCACCGAAATCGCTCCCCATCGAGTGCGCGCCGCTCGTCAAGGTGGACTCGCAATCGCTCAGTTCGATCTGCACGAACCGTTCGTGGCCACCTTGCAACCCGGAGTTCGCGGCGTCGAACATCGCGATCTGCCCGATCCCGAGGTCGTCCGCTTGTCGATTGTCGCCGACACGAGCGACGCGGTCTCTGCTGTCGAAGTCCTACCGCCCGATGTCTCGACGATGGACCTCGCCGAAGCGCCTCGCATCGTGGGTGGTGGTGCCGGACTCGATGGCGAATCGCGATTCGCGCTTCTTGCCGAAGTGTCGGCGGCACTCGATGCATCCATGGGAGTCACACGCGTCATCACCGACCGGGGCTGGGTGTCGCACGAACGTCAGATCGGCACAACTGGTGTCGTGGTCGATCCACGGCTCTACATGTCTTTCGGGATCAGCGGAGCCGTCCAGCACACGAGCGGACTCGGACAGCCCGATCACATCGTGAGCGTCAACACCGATGCTATTTGCCCGATGATGCAGATGTCCGATCTGGCCGTCGTGGCCGATGCCAACGCAGTACTCGATGCACTCGCGGCGCGTCTGTCCGTACGAACCGAACGGGGTGTGGCGTGACTACGACTCGCTCCCACGACGCCGACGTGACCGTGGTGGGCGCCGGACCAGCCGGCTCGTGCGCCGCGCTTCAACTCGCACGTGCCGGCCGACAGGTGATCCTCGTCGAGCGCGGTCCGTTTCCCGGCTCGAAGAACATGTACGGCGGCGTCGTGTATCCCCGCATCCTCGACGAACTGATTCCCTCGTGGTGGGAAACCGCGCCCGTTCAAAGGTGGGTCGTCCGACGTTCCACCATGATCCTCTCCGAGACCGGGGCGCTCACCGTCGACTACCGCAACCCCGCCTGGGGAGCGCCGCCCTACAACGGCGCGACCGCCTATCGACCCGATTTCGACAACTGGTTGGCTCAACAAGCAGTCGACGCCGGCGCCACGCTCGTCACGTCCACCACCGTCACCGGACTACTTCACGACGCTGGTGGCCGCGTGAACGGAGTGCGTACCGATCGACCCGATGGCGATCTCACGGCACCGATCGTGATTGCCTGCGACGGAGGCAACAGCTTCTTGGCCAAGGAGGCCGGCCTCTACCCGCACACCGACCCGGCCAACTTCACTCTCGGCGTGAAGGAGACTCTCGCTCTCCCCAAGCACGTGATCGACGAGCGATTCAACGTTCGCGACGATCACGGTGTCGACATCGAGATCCTCGGCGGAACTTCGGGGGTGAACGGCGGCGGCTTCGTGTACACCAACCTCGACACCGTGTCGATCGGCGCGGTGTTGAAGTTGCCCAAACTCGCCGCGCAGTCGAAGAGACCCGAAGAGATCATCGCCGGACTGAAGAGCCACCCGGCCATTGCGCCACTCGTCGAGGGTGGCGAGGTCAAGGAATACTCGGCTCACGTCATCCCTGAAGCCGGATTGTCGATGATGCCCACGATGGTGGCCGACGGACTATTGGTGGCCGGGGATGCTGCGGCTATGTGTTTGGCCGCTGGCATTTGGCTCGAAGGTGTCAACTTCGCCATGGCGAGCGGCATGTACGCCGCCCAGGCCGCCCACGATGCACTGGCGCGAAACGACGTATCGACTCGGGGCCTCGGTTCGTACACCGATTGCCTGAACGCCACGTTCGTTCTTCGTGATCACAAGAAATTGCGCAAGATCCCCGGTCTCGTACTCTCCGATCGAGTGCAGCAGAAGTATCCAGGATTCGTCACCGGTGTGGTCGACCGCGTCTTTCGCGTCGACAACCCCTCGCCGAAGCCCGGACTGCGTCGCATCGTTCACGAAGAACGCAAGAAGGCCGGTATCAGACTCGTCGATCTGCTGAAGGATGGCTGGACGGGCATGAGAGGATTCGGATGATGCAGATCACTCGTGACACCGCCTGGCCCGAGATCTCCTTCGAGGAGCGAATCGGCACCGCCGAGTTCCGTATTCACGAGCGCGCCCACATCGTGGTCGACGGCGACACGTGCCGAGGCTGCTCCACTCGCGAATGCGTGACAGCCTGTCCGGCCAATCTCTTCGTCCCCACGAGCGACGGCGGCATTCTCTTCAATTACGAGAACTGCTTCGAGTGCGGTACCTGCTACATGGTGTGCAACAAAGAAGGGGCGATCAGCTGGTCGTATCCCGAGGGCGGTTTCGGCATCGTCTTCCATCGGACGTGACAGCGTGACTGTTGCCGTCTGCCTGAAGTGGGTCACACCAGTCGGCTCGAGCGACGATCGGTTTGCCGGCGTCTCGGCCGCCGATCAGGCCGCACTCGAGTCGGCGCTCGTCTGGGCCGAGCTTCACCACAGCGACGTGGTCGTGGTGACCGTCGGACCGATCGGCGCCGAGCGAGCATTGCGAGACGCGCTGGCGTGTGGCGCGACACGAGCCGTTCGCATCGATGGCGATCCGAACGCCTCCAGCATTGACGTCGCTCGGGCCGTGGTACCCCATGTCGCGTCCGCCGCTCTCGTGTGGTGTGGCGACTACTCCCTCGACCGTGGTTCAGGTTCGTTCCCCGCTCATCTGGCCGATGCCCTCGACGTCGAACAGGCGCTCGGCCTGATCGATATCGGCGTCGACGACGCCAACGGCCGCATACGAGCCGTGCGCCGCCTCGATGGTGGTCGACGGGAGATCCTGTCGATCGCACCACGTGCTGTGCTGTCGGTCGAGGGATCAGTTGCCCGATTACGTCGCGCACCCCTGCGCGCTCTCCTCGACGCCGATCGCCAGGCGATCGACGTGCATGTCGTCGGCCTGCACGGTGACGAATTGGAGCTCGTCCCCTATCGCCCTCGTGCACGGGTACTCGCCGCACCGGCCGGTTCATCGGCTCTCGACCGAGTACGAGTGCTCACCGATGCCGGGGCCGCACCGACGCGCGCCGAGACGGTCGAATTGACTCCCGACGAAGCAGCCGACCGGATTCTCGACGCATTGCGCGACTGGGGTTACCTGACATGACCTCGGCCGAGGTCGCCGCACTCGATGTGCCGATCCTCCTCGTGCCCGTCGGATCGTTCGAGCAGCACGGTCCGCATCTCCCGCTCGACACCGACACCCTCATCGCCGTCCAGTTGGCATCGGTGGCCCAACGTCGTCTCGACATCGATTCGATGATCGGTCCGGCGATCACGGTGTCGGCGAGTGGTGAACATCACGGTTTCCCTGGCACGTTGTCGATCGGCACCGACACGACGGCGGCCGTCCTGGTGGAGATCGTCCGTTCGGCCGACTGGGCGCGTGGAGTCGTGTTCGTCAACGGTCACGGTGGAAACGTCGATGCCCTCGCCCGTGCCCGTGAGGTATTCGCACACGAAGAACGACACGTGCTCGTGTGGTCACCAACAGCCGGTGCCGATGACGACGTTCACGCCGGTCGAACCGAGACATCGGTCATCGCCCATCTGTTTCCCGACGCCGTTGACTGGGAACGTGTGGCAGCCGGCAACACCGCACCGATCTCCGACCTGATGTCGCCGATGCGCGTCGGCGGAGTGCGTGCAGTCAGCGAGTCCGGAGTTCTTGGCGATCCCACCGGAGCCAGCGCCGAACTCGGAGCGCGTATCTTCACGCGTTGGTGCGATGATCTGGTGAACGCGGTCGCGACCTGGAGCGAACTTCGGTGACGGCGCGCCCGACGCACTACCGCGTCGATTCGTCGTGGTGGCGACACCGAACCTCGACGGCCGATGGCACCAACGACACTGTGGTGGCCGGATCGCCGCTTCGACTCTTTCGACTCGGTACGGCCGGTAGTCGGCTGGCCGATGTGCTCGAATCCGATGGCTCAGTGCCGTCGGGAACCGAATCACTCGCCGATCGCTTCGAGAGTGCCGGCGCGATCCACCCGGTCGTCGAACCTGATCCGGCACCATCGTTCGACCGCATCACGGTGGTGATCCCGACTCACGGCGAACGACATGGCGAACTGGCGACCATGGTCGCCGAGCTGCGACGACAGGGCTTCGACGAGATCGTGGTGGTGGACGACGGAGCGCGTTTCCCCCTCGCCCCAATCGACGGTGCGCTACTGATTCGGCGCGACACCTCCGGCGGTCCGGCGGCCGCCCGCAACACCGGTGCGTCCACCAGCACCCGCGACGTGGTCCTTTTCCTCGACGCCGACACTCGGCCGTCGACCGACTTCTTCTCGACCATCTGGCCCCACTTCGCCGACGAGCGAATTGCAGTGGTCGCACCGCGCGTGATGAGTACACCAGGACCCGGCATCGTCGCCGCCTACGAGGTCGACTCGTCACCACTCGATCTCGGTGGCGAACCAGCGCGTGTGCGACCCAACACACGGGTGTCGTACGTCCCGGCCGCGGCACTCGCTGTGCGTCGTTCGGTATTCGACGAGATCGGGGGTTTCGACGAGACCTTGCGATTCGGCGAAGACGTCGACTTCATCTGGCGTGTGGTCGCCAACGAACGCGTCGTTCGCTACGAACCGTCGTCGATCGTGCGTCACTCGCCTCGTTCATCGATCGGCGCACTCGCCCGTCAGCGATTCGGATACGGATCGGCAGCCGCGCGACTGGAAGCTCGTCATCCAGGCTCGGTTCGCCCTTTGCGCATCAACCGATGGAGTGCAATCGGCTGGGGGCTAGTCGCACTCGGTCATCCGTTCGTCGGACTGGCCGTCGGGGCCGGTTCCACGGCGGCCCTCGCCGACAAGATGCGCTCGGCGCCCGATCGATGGATGGTGGCTGGACGGCTGGCCGGGCTCGGCAACCTGCATGCTGGTCGTCTGGTGGCCTCGGCCATCACGCGTACGTGGTGGCCGATCGTCGTCGTCCTTGCACTCGTGTCGAAACGAGCACGGCGCG
>Ga0181580_10004497_pt1 | contig 11333 bp, 9 predicted proteins | sample 071ome_23_FD_132413 | JGI IMG/M metagenome (GOLD analysis project Ga0181580, IMG submission 132413) | Coastal salt marsh microbial communities from the Groves Creek Marsh, Skidaway Island, Georgia - 071403BT metaG (megahit assembly) | ecosystem: Environmental > Aquatic > Marine > Intertidal zone...
ACGATCTGGGGCTCGTCAAGCCGCGCGGCGCTGTCGGGGCTGCGCGGGATGATGCGCGCGCTGGCGGATGGCAGTTCGGTGGCAATCACGCCGGACGGGCCGCGCGGCCCGGCCCGCATCGCGGCGCGCGGCGCGGTGGCGCTGGCGCAGCTGAGTGGCCGGCCGATCCTGCCGCTGAGCTGGTCGGCCAGTTCATGCTGGCGCACCGGCGGCTGGGACCGGATGATGATTCCGAAACCCTTTTCACGTGGCAGGCTGCTGATGGGCACGCCGATCCATGTGCCGCCGACGCCGCGCAAGGGCGGTGGGCGGACTACAGATGCACGCGACGATCTGGAGCGCTACCGGCGGCTGGTCGAGGCTTCGCTGACCGAGCTTGGCGCCCGCGCCGACGCGCTCTGCGCCGCGCCGCGGACAGCCCCGGGGCCGCCGGCCGACCCAGCGGCACCGGCGGCGGCGGACACGCAACAGACTCTGGCCCGTCACACGCCGGACGCCCCCCGCCTGCCGCGTTAGCCGGACTGGCAAGGGCGGTCACGCTCTGATCGTGATTTCAATGTCCTCCTCGGCAACACCAAAATGCTGCGCCAGCCCCTGTCTTGCTTCGGGAATTGTAAATCCTCGTTGCGAACTGGCGGAGGCGATGGCGCGGCTTATGCGGGCGGGGCCTGTCGGGAGTTGGTCAACATAGGACGCAACATCTTCGTCAGAAGCGTTGCGCAAGGGTTGGAAATCCAACATGTCGAGATCCTGGCCTTGACCAGAGAGAATATCGGCCAGTTCTGTCTCGTCTCGATAGGCAATCGGATTCTGTGATTCAAACCAGGAGTTAGAGATGGAAATGTCCGCATAGTAATCGAATTTGACCAGATATCGCCCTGGCGTTTCATAGGCATCGCCCATATAGAAAAGGCAATCGCCAACGGCGACTTCCCTCACATCGGTGATGCGACCGATGAGAAAGGCCGTGCCTGGGGCAACATCCGGGTTGCCAAAGCCACCTTGCATTACGCCATTGTTCTTCACACAGACAACATATTTGCATTGCTGGACCCTTCGCGAATCAACTCGCCACTTCGCCGTGCCGCCAAACACCTCAAAATCCCGCAAACCGTGGGCGGTACGGACGGCAAGAAATTCTTTTGTCGTCATGATACTTCCCTTTTAGTTGTTTCTGAAAATTGGATACAAGTTTGATACTTCGTTTGGAAAAAGTTGGCCAATCACGTTGACGTTACCGAATAATATTGATGATGCTTGGCAGACGCTCCCCACCTTGACCCCTTTATGCCGGCGCGCCTAAACTCCGCCCGCTGTCAGATGGCCGGATGGCCGCTGCCCGCCCCCTTCACGGGACGGGGAGAGGAAAGTCCGGGCTCCACGGGACCAGGATGCCGGGTAACGCCCGGCGGGGGCGACCCCAGGGAAAGTGCCACAGAAAACATACCGCCGGTGTTCCACCGGTAAGGGTGAAAAGGTGCGGTAAGAGCGCACCGCCGGCCCGGCAACGGGGCGGGCATGGTAAACCCCATCCGGAGCAAGACCATGTAGGGACACGGGCCGCGCCCCGGCGTTATGTCAGGGCACGGCAGGCGCGGTTCCGCGCCGATGTCCGGGTAGGTTGCTTGACGGGGCCGGCAACGGCACCGCTAGATGAATGGCCATCACCGGGAAACCGGTACAGAACCCGGCTTACAGGCCATCTGGCAGTTTTGATTCCAGTGACACACCACATCTCCAACTAAAGAACACCCACTGTAGCGCGATTCGGGGGGTGGATTTCGGCCGTGCGCACCCCAAAACAAGAACAAAAACAGAACAATACTGGGAATCTACCGATTTTTCAGTCTGTTACACGCCGCCCTTCAATTTTATAGTTAAGCAATTGAGAATATTGGCTTTTTCCCATGAAAAAACAGCTTGAACCCATTGACGGCCAAAAATTCCCATGATATCCCAAATAATCCCATATCCCGTCAAATCCGGGCACTATGGAATGGCTACGTCCCATGGGGGGCCGGAGTCGTTATGGAAATCGGGCCTTAGCTTTGGGGATTACGCGTGGATCTGTTCCTGTCCACATTCGAGAACCGCATCGACCGCAAGGGCCGGCTGTCCGTGCCGGCACCCTTCCGCGCAGTGCTGGAACGCCGGCGCGACCCGCTCTATCTGTTCAAGTCCCTGACCGAACCCTGCCTTGAGGGCTGCGGGCCGGAGCGGATCGGCCAGATCGTCGACGCCATCGACAGCATGGACAGCCTGTCCGAAGAGGTGGCGACGCTGCAGACCATGCTGTCCAGCGCGCAGGAAATGAAACTCGATGGCGAGGGGCGGATCATGCTCTCGGCCGATTTCATCGCTTTCGCCGAGCTTGACGACATGGCGCTTTATGCCGGCATCGGCCGGTCCTTCCAGATCTGGCTGCCCGCACGCTACCGCGCCCGCGAGACCGAGGCCCGCACCCGCGCCAAGAGCGAGGGGCTGCCGAGCCTGCGGCTTGGCGGCGGCCGGCGTCCGCCGGACGAGACGCCAGGCGACCCCCGGGGGAGGCGCTGATGACAGCGGCGCACCCCCGGCATCAGACACTTCACACGCCGGTGTTGCTGCGCGACGTCGTCTCAGCCCTGGCCCCGATTGATGGCGGCCTCTATCTTGACGCCACCTTCGGCAATGGCGGCTACACCGAGGCCATCCTCAACGCCGCCGCCTGCACCGTCATCGCCATCGACCGCGACCCCGACGCCATCGCCCGTGGCGGCGCCCTCGCCGACAGATATGGCGACAGGCTGCATCTCCATGAAGGGTGCTTTTCCGAGATGCGCGGCCTTGCCGGGCCAGAGATACGGCTTGACGGCATCGCCTTCGACCTTGGTGTCTGTTCAACGCAGCTTGACCAGGCGGAACGCGGCTTTTCCTTCCGGCTGGACGGGCCTCTGGATATGCGGATGTCGAAAGCCGGCGACAGCGCGGCCGATATCGTGATGCGGCTTGATGAGCGCGCGCTGGCGCAGATCCTGTGGGATTACGGTGAGGAGCGCGCCTCGCGCCGCATTGCCCGCGCCATCGTTCGCGCCCGTACCGAGACGCCGATCACCACCACCGGCCAGCTGGCGGCGATCATCCATGCGGTGATGCCGGCACCGCGCCCGGGACAGGTCGATCCGGCGACACGAAGCTTTCAGGCGCTGCGCATCTATATCAACCGCGAGCTTGACGAGATCGAGGACGGTCTGGGCGCCGCCGAGGCGATGCTGAAGCCCGGCGGCATCCTCGCCGTGGTGTCCTTTCACTCGCTTGAGGACCGGATCGTGAAACGCTTCCTTGGCGCACGGAGCAGTGGCCGCCCCAACCCGTCACGCCACATTCCGGCGGTCGAGGGGCCGGCCCCGACATTCGAGCTGGTATCGCGCAAGCCGATCCTTCCCGACGCCGGCGAGACAGCCACTAATGCCCGCGCGCGCTCGGCGAAATTGCGGGTGGCGCGGCGCACCGACGCGCCCGCAGATGACGGCGCGCCCACCGCCGGGAAAGACGCCACCGGGAGAAACGCCTCATGCGGATGATCCTCCTCATCAGCGCGCTGACCGCCATCCTCGGCACGACGCTCTATCAGGTGAAGATCGGCATCGATCGGCGCGAGGGCGAATTGCTGGCGCTGGAACGCGATATTCTGGCGGCCGAGCGCGAAATCTCCGTGCTGGAGGCCGAATGGGCGCATCTGTCGCGCCCGGAACGGGTTCTGGACCTGTCCGAAAGACTGCTCGAGATGCAACCCATCCCCGAGGACCGGGTGCTGCCGATCGATGCCATCCCGATGCGGATCCTGCCCGACTTTGACGAGCCGCTGGCCGATGTCGGCGTGATCACCCTGCTGCCGCCGGACCCGGCGCCAAAGCCACGCGACCTGACAAGGATCGCCGCGACGCCCGATGACCGCGTCACCCTTCAGACAGGAGGGATCGCGCCGCAATGACACCACGCATCACCGTCACATCACGCCTTCGCAATCTGGTGCTGCCGGCACGCCCCGATCCGGCGCGCTCGCGCCGCATCGCCGAGGTGCGGTTGGTGGTGTCCGCCGTGGTGGTCCTGGCCGTCTTCGCGGCGATCGCGGCGCGGGTGATGTTGCTCGCCACCGACGAGGCGAATGCCCGCACCGCCGGGATTGTGCCGCCGCCAAAGGCCGAGCGTGGCCAGATTCTCGACCGCAAGGGCCGGCTGCTGGCGACGAACCTGCCAATCACCGTGCTGCATGCCGACCCGTCGGAGATCATGGATCCGGCGGCGGCGGCGCGGGCGCTGGCACCGCTGCTGCCGCGGCATGACGAGGGCGCGCTGGCGCGGCTCCTGACCAAGGACACCCGCTATGTCGAGCTTGACCGCAAGCTGACCCCGGCGCGGCATGCCGAAATTCTCAATCTCGGCATTCCGGGTATCCATTTTCGCAAGAGCACGCTTCGCGCCTATCCGAGCGGCCGGCTGGCGGCGCATATCCTCGGCCAGGTCGACCCGGACAATAACGGCCTTGCCGGTGTGGAAAAGTCGCTGGATGCGCGACTGGCCTCCGGTGATGATGTCACCCTGTCGATCGACGCTGGCATCCAGGCCATCATGGCGCGCGAAATCAACAAGCAAATTCAGATATTTGAAGCTATTGGCGGCGCCGGCGTCATGCTCGATATCAGCAGCGGTGAAATTCTGGCGCTGGTCTCGCTTCCCGATTTCAACCCGAACCATTTCGGTGCCACCGACGCCGATACGAGGTTCAACCGGGCGACGCTCGGTCTCTATGAGATGGGCTCGACCTTCAAGGTTCTGAACACGGCGATGGCGCTGGAGTCCGGGACAACGACCCTCGACCGGCGTTACGAGGTCGCCAGGCCGCTGCGGATCGGCGGTCACCGCATCCGCGATTACAAGGTCTATGACTGGCCGCTGACGGTCCCCGAGATCCTGGTGCTGTCGTCGAATATCGGCTCGGCACGGATGGCGGCCGAGATCGGCGCCGAAATCCAGAAGACCTATCTGCGCCGTCTTGGCATGTTCGAGCGGCTGCCGATTGAAATCCCGGAGACTGCCACGCCGTTGGTGCCACGCTCCTGGCGGCAGTCCGAAATCGCCACCATTTCCTATGGCCACGGCATTTCGGTGACGCCGCTGCATCTGGCCAGCGCTGTCGCCACCGCCAGTGGCAGCGGGCTGTGGACCCCGCCAACGCTGCTGCGCCGTCAGCCCGGCGATGAGGCCGGCCGTCAGCAGCCGGTGCGGCAGAAACTGTTCTCGGAAGATACGACGCGCGCCGTGCGGTCAATGATGCGACTTGTCGTCAAACATCCCAAGGGAACCGGCAAGAAGGCCGAGGCGCGCGGCTATATGGTTGGCGGCAAGACCGGCACCACCGAAAAGATCCGCCCCGAAGGCGGCTATTACAAGGACCGCAACATCGCCAGTTTTGCCGCGACCTTTCCGGTTCATGACCCGCGCTATGTGCTGGTGGTGATGGTTGATGAGCCAAAGGGCCAGAAACATTCCTATGGCTATGCCACCGGTGGCTGGGTCGCGGCGCCGGCGGCGCGTCACATCATCGAGACTGCAGCGCCGCTGCTCGGAATTCATCCTGTTGACGAAAAAGCGCCCGAAATTCGCCAGAAACTGCGGCTCGACTTCAAGATTGGAAAGGAGGACAAAACCCTTGCATCTTTCTGATCTGATCCCCGGCCCAACGATGGCGCATCCGCGCGCGGCGGAGATTGCCGCGCTCGAGATCACCGGCCTTGGCAGCGATTCACGCGAGGCCGGCAAGGGCTTTCTGTTTGTCGCGCTTGCCGGGAGTCACGCCGACGGACGTGATTTCGCCGCCGCCGCCATCAAGGCCGGCGCCGCCGCCATCCTGACCGATGAACGGCCGTTTGGCGCCGCACTGGAAGCCGTCGCCGACAGCGGCGTGCCGGTCCTGACCTGCGAAGCGCCGCGCCGCGAGCTGGCGCTTGCCGCGGCCCGTTTCTGGCGTCGCCAGCCCGGCATGATTGCCGCTGTCACCGGCACCAATGGCAAGACATCAACCGTCGAGTTCATCCGCCAGATCTGGCGCCGTGCAACCTGGGATGCCGCCTCGATCGGCACGCTGGGCCTGCAGGGGCCGGATCCGCGCACGATGCAGGGGCGGATGCTGGGCCTGCCCCCGCTGACAACACCCGACGCGGTCAGCCTGCATGCCGCGCTGCAGCCGATCTGCGGCGCCGGAATTACGCATCTGGCGCTTGAGGCAAGCAGCCATGGCCTGGCGCAGCATCGCCTTGACGGCCTGAATATCCACATTGCCGGTTTCACCAACCTCAGCCGCGACCACCTCGACCACCATCCCGACATGGAAGCCTATTTTGCAGCGAAAGCGCGCCTGTTCACCGAGCTTCTGCTGCCCGGCGGTTGTGCGGTGATCAATATCGACGACACCTATGGCGCACGCCTTGCCGAGATGATGCGCAACATGAACCCGCAGGAGCGGGTCATCCTCACAGTCGGTAGCGACAGGAAGGCCGATTTCAGGATCACCGACGTCGCGGCGATGGATTTCGGGATTGATGTCACTGTCGAGCATGATGGCAAGAGCCTGTGCATCCCGATGGCACTTGCCGGCACGTTCCAGGCGGTGAACGCCGTGACAGCGGCGGTGATGGCGCATGCCAGCGGCCTGCCGATTCATGACTCGCTGTGGGCGCTTCCCTATGTCACTGGCGCCGAAGGCCGCATGCAGCTTGTTTCCGGCCACCCGGCCGGCGCGCGGGTGGTTGTCGATTATGCGCACACGCCTGACGCGCTGGAATCGGCGCTGCGCGCACTGCGCCCTGAAACACGCGGCCGGCTTGCCGTTGTCTTTGGCGCTGGCGGTGACCGCGACGCCGGCAAACGTCCGATGATGGGCAGCACCGCGCAGGCGAATGCCGACCTTGTCTATGTCACCGATGACAATCCACGTTCCGAGGACGCCGCGACGATCCGCGCCGCCATCATCGAAACCTGCCCGAATGCCATCGAAATTGCCGACCGCGGCGAGGCCATCGCGGCCGCGATGCGCGAGATGAATGCCGATGATGTGCTGCTGATCGCCGGCAAGGGGCATGAAAATGTCCAGCTTGTCGGCAGCGAGACCCTTCCTTTCAGTGATTCCAGCGTGGCACGAAACGCCATCCGCAGGCTGACAGCCGATGGAGGCGACGGATGAACGCCGATTCGCCCGATATGAGGCCCGATATGAGGCCTGGCACCATCCCAAATATGATGATCGATGCCGATGAACTGACCCGCCGCGCCGATGGCCACTGGCTGACGCCGCCTGGCGGATTGTCCGTCACCGCGGTCGAAATCGACAGCCGGCTTTGCGCGCCCGGCACCCTGTTCGCCGCGCTCGCCGGCCAGCACGCTGATGGCCATGACTACCTTGCCGCCGCGGCCGCGAACGGCGCCGCAGCCGCGCTGGTGGCGCGCGACCCGGGCCCCATGCCCTGCCCCCTTTTGATGGTCGATGATGTCGAGGCCGCGCTGGCTCGGCTCGGGGCCTTTGGCCGGGCCGCGCATCGCATGGCCGGCGGTCATCTGGTGGCGATCACCGGCTCTGTCGGCAAGACCGGAAGCAAGGAAATGCTGGCGCATATGCTGCGCCGGCTTGGCGGATGCCATGCCAACCGCGCCAGCTTCAACAATCATCTTGGCGTGCCGCTGACATTGGCGACACTTCCCGCCACACCACTTCCCGCGATTCAGGAAATCGGCATGAACGCGGCGGGGGAAATCAGCATACTCAGCACCCTTGCGCAGCCCGATATCGCGGTTATCACCCGCATTGCCGACAGCCATGCCGGATTCTTCGACAGCCTTGATGATATCGCCGCCGCAAAGGCCGAAATCTTTGATGGGCTGACAGCCGGCGGCACCGCCATCCTGAATGCCGACGATCCCTATTTCACCTTTCTGGGTGAGCGCGCGCGCCACGCCGGCGCCGGACGGATCATCGGCTTTGGCACCGACAGCAACGCCGATGCCCGTCTGCTGGATGTCGTGTCGGACAGCGCCGGCACGCATATCCGGGCGGACATTCTGGGGGTGCGGATGGACGTGCGGATGGGAACACGCGGCCAGCATTGGGCGCGCAACGCCATGGGCATGCTGGCATCGGTGGCGGCGCTTGACCTCGACATTGCGGAGGCTGCAGAAAAACTGAATTATTTCAGTGAACTACCAGGTCGGGGTGCCGTCACCGAGGGCGTTTTCAATGGTGCAACCATGACGCTGGTCGATGACAGCTACAACGCCGGGCCAGCCTCGATGAACGCCGCCTTCGCGACCATCGCCGAGAGGCCGCCGCAGATTATGGTGCTCTCGGACATGCTGGAGCTTGGTGATGCCGGCGCGGTGGCGCATGCCGCCCTCGCCCCGGCGATTGCCGCATTGCACCCACGGGTGCTGATCACCATCGGCCCGATGATGGCTGAAATGGCATCATCGCTTCCCGCCAGCATCACCCGCCATGCCGTTGACGCGCCTGATGCGGCCATTGACGCGTTACGCGCCATGCTTCGCGACGGCGACCTTGTGTTCATCAAGGGATCGAACGGATCGGGCGCCTGCCGGGTCGCGGCGGAGATCCTCGACGGGTTCTCCACGCCAGGCGGTGCCAAGGGAGGTGCATCACATGCTGCCTGACCTTCTTGTGCCGCTGGCCGACCAGTATCAGTTCTTCAATCTGTTCCGCTACATCACCTTCCGGACCGGCGGTGCCACCATCACCGCGCTGGTGCTCAGCCTGTTGCTCGGTCCGGCACTGATCCGCTGGCTGAAAACACACCAGGCCGAGGGTCAGCCGATCCGGTCCGACGGGCCGGAATCGCATCTTGTGACAAAGATCGGCACGCCGACGATGGGCGGCTTGCTGATCCTCGGTGCCTTCGCCCTGTCGACCTTGCTGTGGATGCCGCTTTCAAACCCCTATCTGTGGCCGGTGCTGCTGGTCGCGCTGAGCTTCGGCGCCGTCGGCTCGGTCGATGACTGGATGAAATTGCGCCGCCGGTCGCATCACGGCATGTCGGGGCGGATGAAGCTGGTCCTGCAGCTCGGCGTCGCCTTCATCGCGACACTGGTGCTGATCGAACTGTCACCGGCGCAGCTTCGCTATGGTGTTGCCGTTCCCTTCCTGAAGGACACGCTGTTTTCGCTGGGGCTTTTCTATGTGCCCTTCGCGATGATGGTGATCGTCGGCGCGTCGAACGCGGTCAATCTGACCGACGGGCTGGACGGGCTGGCCATCGTGCCGGTGATGATTGTCGCCGCCTGTTTCGGCCTGATCGCCTATCTCGCCGGCAACGTCAATTTCGCCACCTATCTGCAGATCAACTATGTTCCCGGCACCGGCGATCTGGCGGTGATGTGCGGTGCCCTGCTTGGCGCCGGGCTCGGCTTTCTGTGGTTCAACGCTCCGCCGGCACGCGTCTTCATGGGCGACACCGGATCGCTGGCGCTTGGCGGCGCGCTTGGCGCGATGTCGGTGGCGACACGGCATGAGCTGGTGCTTGCCATTACCGGCGGCCTGTTCGTCGTCGAAACCCTTTCGGTCATCCTGCAGGTCGCCTCCTTCAAGCTCACCGGCAAGCGGATCTTTCTGATGGCACCGCTGCACCATCATTTCGAACGCAAGGGCTGGGCTGAATCAACCATCGTCATCCGCTTCTGGATCATCGCCGTCGTGCTGGCACTTGCCGGCCTGTCATCACTGAAGCTTCGCTAGGGGTCCGTCTTCATGCTCGTTCCACGTTCCATGTCAGGCAGAAAGGTCGGGATCCTTGGTCTCGGCCTGTCCGGCATGGCGGCCGCGCACGCGCTTGACGCGGCCGGCGCGCATTGCTGGCTGCATGATGACAGCCGGGCCGCGCCGGATCATCTGCCGGCGTGGGCGCAAACGGCACATTGGCAGGACTGGCCCTGGGACGGGCTGGATGCCATGGTGATCAGCCCCGGCATTCCACATGATCACCCGGCGCCGCATCCGGCGGCGGCGCGCGCGCGCAACGCCGGCGTCGAGATCATCAGCGAGGTCGAGCTGGCAATGCGGGCGGCGCCGCGGGCGCGGCTTGTCGCCATCACCGGCACGAACGGCAAATCCACCACCACCGCGCTGATCGGGCATTGTCTGCGACATGCCGGCGTCGCTGCCAGTGTGGGCGGCAATATCGGCGATGCCGCCTGCAATCTTGAGGATCCGGGACCGGACGGGGTGATCGTTCTGGAACTGTCCTCCTACCAGCTCGAGACAACGCCGTCGCTGCATGCCGACGTGGCGCTTCTTCTCAATATCACGCCGGACCATCTGGACCGGCATGGCGGCATGGACGGTTATGTCGCCGCCAAGGCGCGTATCCTGAGCGCGCTGTTGCCGGACGGTCTGGCGGTATTCGGCGAGGATCACGGGCCGGTTGGCCGCCTTGCCACGGAGTTTGTGGCGGCGGGCGGCAGCGGGATGACCGTTGGCGCGGATGACCTTCCTGCCAACGCAAGGCTGTCACCGGCCCTTGCCGGACCTCATAACGCCGTCAACGCCGCGGCCGCCGCGGCCTGCCTTCGGCATCTGGGGGTGAGCGAGGACGACTTTGCGGCAGGTTTGGCCGATTTCGACGGCCTGCCACACCGGATGCAGCATGTTGCGCAGCATGAAGCTGTCACCTTCATCAATGATTCAAAGGCAACCAACGGTGTTGCCGCCGCCTGCGCGCTTGCCGCCTTTGACAGCATCTACTGGATTGCCGGCGGCGAGGCAAAGGCCGACGGTCTCGGGCCGGCGGCGGCCGCCACACAGAATGTCGAACGTGCCTATCTGATTGGCAGCGCCGCCGCCGATTTCGCCGCCGAACTGACCGGGCTGGTGCCGGTCAGGCTGTCCGGCGACCTTGAAAGCGCGACACATGCAGCCTTTGCCGATGCCAGCGCCGCCACGGGCGTGGCCGGCGCGGCGACGGTCCTGTTGTCACCCGCCGCCGCCTCATTCGACCAGTTCGAGAATTTTGTCGCCCGCGGTGATGCCTTCAGCGCCATCGCAAGACAGATCGCCACCACCGAAACAACCGCCGGAGGTGCGCATGCTTGACCGCACCGATCGCTCTCTCGTCGGGGTCTGGTGGTGGACCGTGGATCGCTGGCTGCTGGCCAGCGCGCTGCTGCTGATGGTTGTCGGCACGCTTCTTGTGATGGCCGCCGGGCCGGCGGTGGCGACGCTGATCAATCTGCCATCGCAGCATTTCGGCATGCGTCAGGGAATCTTCCTGATCCCGGCTGTCGGCATCATGATC
>Ga0181580_10004530_pt1 | contig 11293 bp, 8 predicted proteins | sample 071ome_23_FD_132413 | JGI IMG/M metagenome (GOLD analysis project Ga0181580, IMG submission 132413) | Coastal salt marsh microbial communities from the Groves Creek Marsh, Skidaway Island, Georgia - 071403BT metaG (megahit assembly) | ecosystem: Environmental > Aquatic > Marine > Intertidal zone...
GATGGTCGACTCACCGAACATCGTTTGGACGAAGGCCGAGGACGGAACCATGATTCACCTGATTGAGCCATCCGATGGCGAAAACCTGGTAAATCCGCATGTGGCGTTCGAGGTCGAAGATTTCGACGCGACCGTTGCAGACCTAAGCGCCACCAGCTATCCAGAGCTGAGTGATACCGGCGAACGTCACGACGGTCAAAAGTGCATATTCGTAAACGACAACGATGGCAACCGCCTCGAGTTCACGACCGCTAGCGGTCTCAAAGCTTCTTCTCGAGTGGCCGATGAACTCGGATACACAACTGAGTCAGGTAAGAACGCAGTTGTCAAGTCAAAGGCAGTGATAAGAATCAAGACCATCAACCACATCGGATTACCAATCAATGATCGCGGTGAGTGCATGCACATGTACCGCGATCTGCTTAACATTGCAGTCATCCCGCACCAGATCGACGGAAACACCTTGACCTGGATGGAAATGCCAGATGGGTCAATGGTTCATGTCATTGACCCACCAAAAACGATCGGTCCACGTGGTGATGGTCGCCAACACATTGCGTTCGAAGTAGAGGACATCGAAGCGACAGCTGAAGCGTTGGAAGCAGCCGATATCGAGATCGTTGAAGGTATCGGAACCCGACACGACGGTCAGCAGTTTTTATTCATCTATGACCCGGACGACAACCGAATCGAAATCTGCACCCGAGGAGATCACTCCGAAACTCCTCGCACCGCTGATGAGAACGGCTACACCAGCGAGAATGGCACTCTGCTCTAGTAGTTCTCGATCGATCGGAAATAATCGTCCAAGAACTTCTTAATTGACTGTTGCTTCTTCTGGTCTGACACTCGATTAAGAGCGCCTTTGGTTTCGATATCTCCCGATAGCAACACTTGCGAACCAGATGGAGTCTCTGTGAGGATCACCTTCGCGCTCGCCTTTACAGATGTTCCCAACGCCTTTCCTGCAAGATCGAAAGCGAACGACTCGTCGACTTGAACATCGCGAAGCGTTGATTTGGCTTTGACCGTCGGACGTATGAACCCTGCTTTGACCTTCAGCGACAGCTCGAAATTGGACTCGTCAATGGCTTTGACTTTCGCGTCTTTCGGCAAGTTGCGATTGATCGAATCGGGGTCTGTTAGCGCAAGCCATAGCACGCCGCGATCAACAGCCACGTTTTTCTGATACTCAAAGTTCAATGCGCTACGGGGCTTTCGTATTGTTCAAAGTTAATTCACCAACACTTCATCTAATTTACTCGCCCCGCTCGTATCGATGCTGATTCTGCGGCGATACGATTGGCCTTTATGTCCGAACCCGAATCACAAAATCCACCTGAACGCAGAGTGTCAGTAAAGGCGACCATCAAGTCGCTGGTCTGGTCGGTATACGCCCCATCGTTCCTACTTTCGGTTGGACAAGGAATATTGATTCCGGTCCTACCAGGATTCGCCAGCAAAGAACTTGGTGCCAGCGTAGCGATGGTCGGATTGGTGATTTCCGCCCGACACATCGGGACGATGATTTTCGATGTCCCAGCCGGGGTTCTGGTAACTCGCCTCGGTCTAAAACGGACGATGATCGCTGGTGTCGTGCTGTTCGGAATTGCGTCAGTGTGGGCGGGCTTGTCACCTAGTTTCGTATCTCTGATGGCGGCGCGATTACTTGCGGGTGTGAGCTTCGCTTTGTGGAGCATTTCTCGTCACTCGTACATAGCAGGCGCAGTTCCCATCGAAGTCAGGGGGCGGGCGCTTTCGCTGTTCGGTGGCATATCTCGCATAGCAACGATTCTCGGACCTGCAATTGGCGGAATTCTCGGTGAATTCGTGGGGCTGCGAGTCCCATTCTTCGCCCAAGCGGTCGTAGCGCTGATCACACTTGCGCTTGTAATCGCAACTACTAGGCATCTCGTTGATCCACCAAGATCCGCCTCGCGTCACAACGTGTTTGCGGAACTCGGAGGAGTCGTAAAGCGCCACAGGCGTGATTTTGCTACAGCAGGAGTCGTTTCCGTAACGCTCCAGTTCCTTCGAGCTGCTAGAGAATTCCTAATCCCGGTTTGGGGTGGAGAACTTGGTCTAGGTGAGGCGAAAATCGGAGCAATTGCAACCGCATCATTCGCCATCGACTCAGTTCTGTTCCCGTGGGTCGGTTACTCGATGGATCGATGGGGGCGTAAATCCACGGGCATTCCCGCCTTTATCGTCCTAGCCACCGCGATGGTTCTGATCCCGATGACTGGCAGTTTTGGCGGACTAATGGCAGTCGGCTTAATTGCAGGTTTCGGTAACGGTTTGTCCAGCGGCTTCGTGCTGGTTACCGGAACTGATCTTTCTCCAAGAGAAAATCCTGGAGAGTTCCTGGGAGTTTGGCGACTCATCTCGGACACAGGTGGGGCTGGTGGACCGATTGCTATCGGAGGTATCGCTCAGGTCCTCACTCTCGGTGCGTCAGCTGTGGCCACCGGGGGAATCGGAATCTTCGGAGTTTTGATGCTGATCTTCGTCGTGCGCGAAACGATGACTCGAAGACCATCTCAAAAGACTTAGATCTAGAGCCCCAGCTCCGCCATTAGTTCCTGAAGATCTCGCAGACACATCGCGTCATCTTCTGGCGCCCGTGCGTCAACCCAGTCCTTCGACTCACCTGACATACCTTCAACCGCGCCAACAGCAACGATGTCTTTGACCCACTCGTAACCTTGCTCGACTGACGGAACAAGGTTCTTGCCAGTCTTCACCGACAGAGCAGCAACCAGCCCATACCCACCCCAGTTGGAAACACTGGAGGTGATCAACTCGGTGGTCGTCGTTACGCAAGGGTCGTCAGGGAGATTTTCGATATCAGGGATCACGTGCCGCATGTTCCCCATACCGATTTCGTTCCCCCCATCACCAATACCAACTGAATAGGGGTGCTGATCGAACATGTGGTCAATCTTGGCATTGTGTTCGGAAAAGTCGATGCCCTTCCAGTTTCGGTAAGTGCCGTCTCCGAGTAAACCTGCTCTTTCGATTGAAACCAACGCAGACGGAGCGTGCTTTACGAGCAGATCGTGGGCAAACATTGTCGACTCGTGATGAGTCGTGATAGGAAATTCTTCGACAGCATTATCACCGGAAATTGCACGTATTGCGGTGGAACACTTTTCGTCAGTCACGTATGCGACCGTGTTGCCAAGGGTTTTCAATGCTTGACCAATTGCCACCGCACCTGGGGGGCCATCGGTTTCTGGTTCCCCGGCTCGGAGAATGTAGAACCCCGTTGCTATCAAGATCTTGCCTGGATGATCTAGAAGCAACTGCGCCGAACGATCGAGCCACCCCTCTTTCATATGAGGACGAAGAGCCTTCATCCCACGAATATCGTCCTGAAGGATGATGTCTTCGATACGCGTGAATACCGATGCGTCAGTCAACGAAATGGAACCTCTCTAGATTGGCGGAATTATTGTTAGATAACCGCCAGGTCTTCATCCTTCAGATCGGTCACAAACATGTGACCGGGTGAATGGGTAATCATCAACTCAGGCTTGGTCGACATTGCAACTGACTGAGGAGTCACACCACAGGCCCAGAAAACTGGGACCTGGTCATCACTGCTTTGTTCCCAGACCTCACCGAAGTCTGGCTTTTGGATATCAAAGATACCAATGGCACGCGGATCTCCAATGTGAATCGGGGCACCGTGAGTGCCTGGAAAGCGTGATGTTGCCTGTACAGCTCGTACAAGCTTCTCTTGTGGGACCCAACGGTGCGACACAACCATAGGTCCAGAAAACGGACCTGCAGCTTCAGTTTCAATGTCGGTGATGAACATCGGAACGTTGCGCTCAGTCCCGTAGTACGGGAGATCAATTCCGTTTGCCATGAGAGCGTGCTCAAACGAAAAACTGCAGCCAAGGAGGAACGTCACCAGATCGTCTCGCCAGTGATCGACAAGAGTATCTGGTTCATCAACCATTTCGCCGTTCTTGTATACCCGGTACAACGGAACGTCGGTGCGTATATCAGAGCCTGGAGCAGTCATTGCAGCTTCGACGTCTCCGGCTTCAATAACCTCGAGCACAGGACAAGGTTTGGGGTTTCGCTGACAGAACAGCAAAAAATCGAATGCGACATCCTTCGGAAGAATCGCAACGTTCGCCTGTACAAAGTGCGGGGCTGCTCCAGAGGTTGGCTGTTTGAACTGCCCCGCCCTGATGAGCTCCCGGGTCTCTTTTCCTGTTTGAGGGATAGCTGTTGAACTGGTCATGGCTGCATCTTAGGAATACTCGATTGGTTCGGTCAACCGTTTCGCTGCGGCTGAGAGTCGATCTCGACTTGTAACCAACGTCGGTAGTTGTTCTTGCGCGCTAGTCGGCTGCGAAACTCTCTTTCAGTCACCTGTGTAGGATTTCGACGAACTTTCATATTGAACAAATCGTCAAGTCCATGAGGTGCGATCACAGCCAATTCTCCTTCGACTGAAAGCCGAACTGCAATACAGACTGCGAACTCAGGGTACGTCGAAATGGCGTGTTCGAGCGACGTGTACGGCGGAATTCGTTCACCAAATCGCAAGTGATACCAATTGTGAACTCCGGCCTGATTTGTCACTTCCCATTTTTCGTTCGGGAGTACCGACGCCAGTTCGAGTTCGTACCGTTTATCTCGTTCTTGCGAGACGTCAAAAGGATCGAAATAAACGATGTCGACATCATCGACAGAATCGTGATCCGCGAATCCAGACAATTGATCCCAAACCACATCCCGGATTGCGCCTGCTGTGACGTAAGCAGAGTCACCAAGCACGCTTCTTTCCGCTTCGAGCACCGACACAAACCAATCGTCTGCAAGCAGTATTTCACTAAGACGGTTTACCGAACGAGCATCAATTTCGTATTTATCGATCACGGGTATCTCAACATTCCCTCGGATTCTCGGGATAGGATGTCCAACGCCGTTCTTACACGCCTCTTCTGGCGGTTCGAACGCCAAGCATACGCAGTTATTGAACGAGCAAGGTTCACGAATGAAAATTACCCGAGTCGATCAGTTCGCACCGCGAAATCGTACGAGGCTGATCCGAATCACAACCGACACAGGAATCGAAGGGTGGGCTGAGAGCACACTTGAAGGCAAGCCGCAATCAGTTCCTGCCGCCATCGATGAGTTCGCTGAGTACCTGATTGGAAAAGATCCACTTCGGATCGAACACCACTGGCAGCAAATGTACCGTTCATCCTTTTTCAGGGGCGGTGCACACAACATGTCCGCAATAGCTGGCATAAACGCCGCTTTGTGGGACGTTGCAGGAAAGCACCACGGAGTGCCGAGCTACATGCTCATGGGCGGAAACGTCCGAGATCGGATTCGGGTTTATGCCCACTGGGGAATCCGTGATCTATCTGACGAAGGGCTCGAAGCTTCTCGTGAGCGACTCACCAAGCTCCAAAAATCGAGTTACACCGGCTACAAAGCTGGACCTGCTGGCACATGGCGCGCCCACGAACCGCCGTCACGAATCGACGAATTCGTCAAAGCTGCCTACATGATGCGTGAGTGGGTAGGTGACGACGTTGAACTTTGTTTCGACTTCCACGGAAAAATGACTCCCGGTCTTGCCGTTGAAGTTTGTAACGAAATCAAAGGCATGCGGCCAATGTTCGTGGAGGAGCCAATCCCCCAGGAAAACCCTGACGCTTTGAAGCGAATCCAGGAGCAAGTCCCGTTCCCGCTGGCAACAGGTGAGCGACTTCTATCCCGCTGGGAGTTCCGCGAGGTAATCGAGAAGCAGGCAGTTTCGCTCTTGCAGCCTGACGTTGCTCACTGCGGTGGCCCATCTGAGTTGAAGCGAATAGCGAATTACGCTGAGGTGTACTACCAGCACATCATGCCGCACTGTGCGATCGGTCCTCTAGCGCTGGCTGCATGTATGTTGGTTGATGCTGTCGTACCGAACTTCCTTATCCAGGAGCAGGTCGATGCCGGTCTCGGTAATGGCCTTCTCAAGAAAGATTGGGAAGTCGTTGACGGTCACATTGAGCTGTGGGATACCCCTGGACTGGGTGTTGAGATCGATGAGGTCGAAGCTACCAAGGATTACTCGGGAGAGGCTTACGGATACCACAAGGAACTTGGTGGCGAGTACTACTACGAAAACGACGGATCAGTAGCCGACTGGTAGTAGTTTGCGAATCTGAAGTTAACTAAAAAGGGCGGAGCTGAATTGCTCTGCCCTTTTTAGTTGATCGTTCACGAACTAAGCAGCAAGCTGCTCAGGTTCCTCGTCGTACTGCACCTCAGTCTCCGAAGAGTTGAGTGCATTCTCAGCGATCTTGAAAACCGCAACTGCGTCGAGAAGGCTGGAACCCATCTCGGCAAGTGTTGCTGCTGATGCAACAACTTCCTCTGCCTGTGCCGACATTTCTTCTGCACCGGCGGACGCCTCTTCAGCAGCTGCAGATGATTCTTCAACTGCGGCTGCGATATTGTCCATCTTTGTTCGCACTTCAGACGAGTTCGTAGTCAGGTCCTGGGTAGATTCCAGGTTCTTTGCAGCCACGCTGGAAACACTGCCAATAGTGTCCACCATTCGCTCGGTTGCACCCGATACCTGCGAAGCTGCACCAGAGATCTGAACGACCTGGGCAGAAACGCCTTCCACAGCCTCGATGATCTGCTGAACGCCTTCGATCAATCCTGCGATCTCGGAGGTAGCGCTCGTGACTCGCTCTGCGAGCTGTCGAACTTCTTCAGCAACAACTGCGAATCCACGACCTTGCTCACCTGCTCGTGCAGCCTCAATAGCTGCGTTCAAAGCGAGAAGGTTCGTCTGGGCGGCAATGTCGTCAATTACTGAAACGATCTTGCCAATCTCAGCGGATTTCTCACCAAGGTCGGAAACACGAGTGCTGACAGAACCAACTGCCTCGGCAATGCGCTCCATACCTTCGATCGTCTTCTGGACAGCCTCAACACCGTTGCCGGCTGCGTCATTTGCCCGGTTTGCACCGTCTGAAGCGTTTTCGGCGTTTTCTGTAAAACCCTTAGCAGCTTCTGCAACTTCTGAAACGATAGCTTCTGCTTCGCTGATCGCAATTGACTGCTGCTCGGAACCAGTACGGATTGCTTCAACTGAACTATTCATCTTCGCGACGTATTCGATCGATTCGGTTACGGAAGCAGACTGATCCTCAGCACCCTTTGCAACCTGCTGAGCAGTGTCAGCAACGCCCTGGGTAGCAGCACCTGCCTGTTCGGCTGCGCTGTTGAGCTGCTGGCTCGAGCCAGAAACTGCAGTTGCCGTTTCTCGAACATTTCCAACAAGTCCAACAAGACTCTGGACCATCCGCTTGGTGGCAACACCGAGAGCATCACGCTCTGACTTCGGAGTGATATCTACAGTCAGGTCACCATCACCAACGCTGGTAACAGAATCGGCAACACCGGAAATGTAATCACGCATGTCGTTGTACGAAACAGCCATTCGGGCGATTTCGTCTTTACCAGCAACCTGGACCTGCGCGTCGAGTTCACCAACTGCAATACGTGAGATTCCGTCAGCAACTTTCTTGATGCCCGACGAGACGCTGTTTGCGATCAAGAAGGCTGCGAATACCGCTACGGAAAGTGAAGCTGCTCCGATTATCAGAGTAGAGATCAGTGCTGTCTGTGCGCTGCTCTTCATCTCACCAACGCGATCGGCAAGATTGACTGCCAGGTGGTCGTCAATTGCCTTCAAAAGGTTGATTCGTGCTGTTGCCGCTGCGAACCAGTCAGTAGCAACCACTCCACCTAAGTTGTCGGCGGTTGCGTTAGCAACAGCAATATCTCGGAACTCACCAACCTGGGCGACCGAATCATCATCCATGGTCTCTTCGTAGAAAGCCATGACATCGTCGGAAGCGAATGTTGTGAACACGTTCAGGTATGTGTCCTGAGCAGTCACGAGTGAGTTGAATTTTGCGAACTCGCCGTCGTTGAAGTGACCACGTGCGAACGCAGATGACATAACAGCTCGTTCAATACCCGCACGTTCCTTACCCTGAAGGAAGTTTACGTATGCAGCTGCAAGCCGAGCTGATTCTGGGTTTGGTGCGAACTCACCGATGTTTGCAACCAAGCTCAGGAGCTTGGCGTTAAACCGGGTGTAGAAACCAAGACCGTCACCGACGCCAAACTCCAGGTTTGTGACTGAAGTTCGGTGTGAATCAAATTTCGAAAGATCGCTGACAAGGCTTGCAAGGTTCGATTCGAAGTTACTACCGAAAGCACCATCATCAAATGTGCGTAGGAAGTCGTTCAATTGAACGACCTGTCCATCGGTGTTTCCACGCTGGTCGTTCAGCGTCGAGCCGTGCTCTGTGCCGCCTGACCCCATGTAGAGTCCAGTTGCGCCACGCTCTTTCTGGGTTTCGTGAACCAGTGCTGAAAGTCGTACTGCCAGACCAGAAAGACCTTCCATCTTTGCAAGGTCGCCTGCGACTTTCTGGTTCTCGGAAATTTGAGTGTAAGCGAAAAATACCGCGACAAGAGCAGGTATCAACAACAGAGTGCTGAGCTTCACTCTCAAACTCAAATTACCCAGAAATCCTTCAAGTTTGGATTTCATGATTACCCCTCCTAGGGAACAAATCCCGTGCCGATATCCATCCCCCCGACACGGTCGACAACATTTACTTAATCAGGAAAGAAGAATAACGACGATGGTGCAATGTCTATAAGTCATAGGAGAACATCGCAGGTAAATGTGCTTGGGGATTTCATCTAAGTGAATTCGCGCAATTAGGTCGATTTGGGGACTATTAGTCAGGTTAAGTTCATTGGGAACCGATCACGGCAATCCTTACGTTGTGCACTATCATCGAGCAACCACAAACCCATATGATGTGTCTCACGAAGTAGTACCAACGGAGACATCGAAATGAAAATGCGTCCCCTCGGATCAACCGGACTCAACGTTGCACCAATAGGACTCGGCGCAGCCCAACTGGGATCGTCTGAGTACGACCATGCACGCGAGGTTGTGTTCAAGGCACTAGATATGGGCGTCAACTACTTCGACACGGCTCGCGGTTATTGGGACAGCGAGATCAAACTCGGAAAAGCCCTAAAAGGTGAGCGCGAAAAAGTAATCGTTTCTTCCAAGACCACCGGTAAAACCAAGGAAGAAGCAGCGCAACACATCGACGAGTCGCTAGAACGTCTCCAAACCGACTACATCGACAACTACCACCTGCACGCTCTGTCCGATCTCGATGACGTCGACGTCCGATTGGGCGGTCCACTCGAAGCCTTGGTCGAAGCGCGTGAAGCTGGAAAAATCCGGCACATCGGTGTCACCGGCCACACATTTCCTTCGGTCCTCGTGGCCGCACTGAAGCGATTCGACTTCGACACGTTCCTCGTACCGCTGAATATCGTGGAACGCGAGCCAATGGCCGAACTGATTCCGCTGGCGATCGAGAAGAACATTGGAATCACGATCATGAAGCCTGTTGCCACAGGTCTATTACCAGCCCCGCTTGCCTTGAAATGGCTGATGAATCAGCCAATTGCTGTCGCCGTACCCGGTGCAACAACCGCTGCGGAAATGGAACAGAACGCCATCATTGGTGCACTAGATGACTACACACTGACTCCGCAGGAAGAAGCCGAAGTTGCCCAGTGGGCGCTCGATCTCGCGACTGATCGGTGTCGGATTTGTATGGAGTGTCTCCCCTGTCCGTCCGATATCGAGATTCCTGGCACACTCGGCACTGACGTGATGTACAACCATTACCGATCTATGGGACCAGCGAAATTCGCAGAGTTTCCATGGGAGATTTCGAGGGTTGAAAACGAATGGGATAAACGTGAAGCGACGATCAGGAAGATCGACGATCACGCCGCCTGCGATTCATGCATGCAGTGTGAATCCCGTTGCCCATACGGACTCCCGATTGTTTCAATGCTGAGAAAGATGTCACCGAACATGAAAGACATGCTCGACATCTGGTCAAAGCAAGGTTCGAAGGTCTAGTCGCAGCTAAGAAACGGGTGGCCGGTTGTCCCGCCACGGGCGCGCTTGCTCAAATGCCCGACTTGCTCAAATGCCCGACTTGCTCTGAGAACCGTTGGATCTTGGTCAAAACCACCGATGATCTGCATGCCAACTGGCATCGCGCCTTCCCCAAAACCAACTGGGACTGAAGATGCCGGGTTGAACGAGGAATTGAAGATCATCGTGAATGGGATGGCGCCGTAATTTATGCCGGCCATTTCATCATCGTTGGACTTCGATCCGATCTGAGTCGGCGGATCTAGATGCGGCCAAGCGACCGCAGCGTTGGTTGGAGCAAAAATTAGGTCGTAATCTTCAAACAATTCGTGCAGTTGCAGCTGCAGGAGTTGAACGTTCCTAAGCGCCGCAGCCACATCTGCACCGGTCAAAGTACGACCGTGCGCGATCATTTCCCGTGTGTACGGCATTAAGTTCTCCGGGTTCTCATCTTCGAGATGTCCGTACATCGCGACCTGCCCGGCGGTCCAAAGTGTCCACCATGCCTCGCGTGGGATTGGTTCAAATTTCAAATCCAGCGATTCGACATCGGCTCCGAGCTCTTCGAAAGCGCGCCAACCGTCTTCGATCGCAACAGCAACGTCTTCGTTCACATCGGATATTCCGAGTGTCATAGTCGTGCCGATCCGCATTCCCTGAACACCGGACTCAAGCTCAGTCAGATGATCAGGTACAGGTGATTTCACAGATCCGGGATCACGTCTGTCAAAGCCCGACAATGCCTGATTCAGGATCGCTGAGTCACGAACATCTAGGGACATTGCGCCACTGGTTCCCGCTGAGTTGTAAGCCGGCTTGGCCTGGCCGCCGAACCTGGGGATTCGCCCGTGCGTGGGTTTGTGGCCAAATATTCCGCAGAAAGATGCGGGAAGCCGAATCGAACCGCCACCGTCTGAGCCAGTTCCAATCGAACACATTCCCGAAGCGATAGCGGCTGCAGTCCCACCACTTGATCCCCCTGGGATCCGACTAACATCCCAGGGATTGTTACAGGTCGGAGCAATATCGGTGAATGTTTCTTCTCGGTTCCCGAACTCAGGGGTGTTCGTTTTTCCAAGAATTACGGCACCTGTGCTTCTGAGGCGCTCAACGACCACAGAGTCGTAGTCTGGAATCCAATCCTTGAAGTGCGCGCTGCCAAGCGTAGTTCGCAGTCCCTTTGTTACTTCGAGGTCTTTGACTGCAATCGGCACGCCGTGGAATTCTCCTGGCTCTGATCCCTCTGCCAGTGCCGCGTCAGCTTCC
>Ga0181580_10004541_pt1 | contig 11279 bp, 10 predicted proteins | sample 071ome_23_FD_132413 | JGI IMG/M metagenome (GOLD analysis project Ga0181580, IMG submission 132413) | Coastal salt marsh microbial communities from the Groves Creek Marsh, Skidaway Island, Georgia - 071403BT metaG (megahit assembly) | ecosystem: Environmental > Aquatic > Marine > Intertidal...
AGAAGATCCTAAGGTCGATTAATTTTTTAGTATATTTTTAAGTACAAAGTTTAAAATACCATCTGACTTGTAATACTGCAGTTCATTAATGGTATCTATTCTTAATGTGCATTGTAATTCTCTTGTTACTTCACCTTGATTTAAGATTACAGCTATTTTTTCGAGCGGCTTTATTTTGGAATGTAATTTGATATCAATAAGGTCAGAAGATTTAATATCAAGATCTTGGATATTGGTATTTTCAAGTTGGATTGGAAGAACGCCCATCCCAATTAAGTTTGATCGATGTATTCTCTCAAAGCTCTCCGCGATCACAGCTTTAATGCCTAGCAGTTTTGTTCCTTTAGCAGCCCAGTCTCTTGAGGAGCCGGTGCCATATTCTTGGCCAGCAAAAACAACAATATTTTCAACTCTTTTTTGATATTCCATGGCTACCTCATAGACGCTCATTTGCTTTTTTTCAGGCTCTAGAATGGAATACCCTCCTTCTACGTCAGAGAGAAGTTCATTTTTAATTCTAATATTGGCAAACGTCCCTCGCACCATCACTTCATGATTTCCTCTTCTGGCGCCATAGGAGTTGAAGTCTTTTTGTAAAATCTGTCTTTCCATAAAATAGTTACCTGCAGGGCTGTCTTGTTTAATTGCACCCGCAGGAGAAATATGATCAGTGGTTACGCTATTGCCTAGTAAAAGAAGAGGTCTAGCATTATCAATATTTTTAATTATTTGTTCATCCTCAGAGATAGTGTCAAAGAATGGGGGTTTTTGAACATAGGTAGATTCCTCTTTCCATTGGTATAAATCCCCTTCCGAGGTTTGAATGTTTTGCCATTCTTTTGGCCCTTGAAGCGCATTGCTATATTGATGAGAAAACATTTCAGCAGATACATGCTGACTGACAATTGAATTAATTTCTTCATTGGATGGCCAAATATCTTTTAAGAAAATTTCATTTCCTTCTTGGCTAACACCTAAAGCATCTTTTGATAAATCAATATTAACTGTCCCTGCTAAAGCATAGGCTACTACTAAGGGAGGTGAAGCAAGGTAATTAGCTTTCACATGAGGATTTACTCGACCCTCAAAATTTCTATTGCCTGAAAGAACGGATGCAACGGTTAAATTATTTTCATTTATAGTATCTGCAATATCTGGATGGAGAGGTCCAGAATTTCCAATACAAGTTGTACAGCCATAGCCGACTAGATGAAATCCCATAGCGTCTAAATGTTTGGTAAGGTCTGATTTGTTAAGATAGTCGGTGACTACTTTAGAACCTGGGGCTAGAGATGTTTTTACCCATGGCTTTACTTGCATTCCAAGCTCATTAGCTTTTTTTGCAACTAGTCCAGCTGCCACAAGAACATTGGGATTCGATGTATTGGTACATGAAGTAATTGCTGCGATCACAACGTCACCGTCTGACAATTCATAGTTATGATTTTTTACAATAGATTTTTGGGGTTTGCCTTGTAATAGTTTTTGAAAATTTGCGGAGACGCCATTTAAATTAATTCTATCTTGGGGTCTCTTTGGCCCTGCCAACGATGCTTGAACCGTTTCAAGATTTAATTCAAGTTGGTCGTTATACTCACTTTGATTGTCCATCCAAAGTCCTTGAATTTTATTATATTTTTCAACAATTTCTATTAATTCAGCATCTCTAGCTGTTAATTTTAGATATTTGATAGTTTCTTCATCGGTAGAAAAAAAACCGCAAGTAGCACCATACTCCGGGGCCATATTGGCAATTGTAGCCCGGTCCGCTAAAGATAAATTTTTAACACCGTTGCCGTAGAATTCGACAAATTTCCCAACTACTCCTTTTGCTCTGAGCATTTCGACAACAGTTAACACTAAGTCAGTCGCAGTGACCCCTTCTTGAAGATTGCCTTCAATTTTAAAGCCCACTACTTCGGGCAGTAGCATCGATACTGATTGACCAAGCATCGCGGCCTCAGCCTCAATTCCTCCAACACCCCATCCTAAGACTCCTAAAGCATTGACCATTGTTGTATGACTGTCAGTGCCCACCAGAGTATCGGGATATAAATATTTATTTCCGTTTATGGACTTACTCCAAACCACTTTAGCTAAATATTCTAAGTTAACCTGATGACATATTCCGGTTCCTGGCGGAATAACTCGAAAATTTTCAAAAGCTTGCTGACCCCATTTTAAAAACTCGTATCGTTCTTGATTTCTTCCAAATTCCATATCCACGTTTTTTTGAAAAGCTTGTGGGGAAGCAAAATAATCAACCATCACAGAGTGATCAATTACAAGATCGACTTGAGACAAAGGATTAACTTTTGCTGGATCTTTTCCTTTAAGGGCAACCGCATCTCTCATTGCTGCAAGATCAGCTACAGCAGGCACTCCTGTAAAGTCTTGCATAAGTACACGAGCGGGAAGGAAAAATATTTCATGCTTTTTTTCAGGATTTTGTAAAACACTTTCAATTAAACTCTGGTTTACATCTTTTCCATCTTCCAGTCGTAATAAATTTTCTATAAGTATTTTTTTTGATTTAGGTAATTTTTGAATAGCTGGATACCTATCATGCAGCTTAGAGATATTATAAAAAATAAATTTTTTTTCGCCTAATTTTAAAGAGTCTAATGTACCAAAACTATCGATAGATTTCATAAACCACTTTTACCATTTTATTAATATTTTTCTTATGCATAATTTTTATCAATTACCGTTTAAATTTTTCAATTAACAAGTTATATAATTTTTGAGAGTCATAACTTAACTCTCTGCCGGATCGTTTAATTAGACCCATTGTTCTCGTCACAGTGGGATCAATTAAGGGTCTATAAGACAATAGATTATGATCTTTTGACACTGCTAATTTGGGGGCCAAAGTAATACCTAAACCTTGTTCGACCATGTTTAAAGCAGAAGGTATATGTCTAACTTCATAGGTCCAGTCAAGATCTTCTTTTTGTAAGGCTAGAGCATTTTCAAAATAAATTCGACTACCCGAACCTTTCCAAACAGATATAAAATCTCGGTTTTTAATATCAGATAATTTAATTTTTCTCTTTTTTTCTAAGACATCGCCCTTTGGAAAGACCACAACATAATCTTCAATAAATAAATTTTCAAAGTCAATACCGGGCTCCTGAATCCCTGTAAAGTTAATACCAAAATCACACTCACCCCCCAAAACACTATCGACAACATAATTTGATGAACGTTCAATAATTTGAATTTTGCATCGAGGTTCCATTTCTTTAAATATTTTAAGTGCTGGATAAACAATATTACTTAGAGAAGAATTAACGGCACCAATTTTTATAATCGAAGGAAAGTTGTATTTTTCATTTAGAGTTTTTGTAGCAGTTTTAATGGCATCGATTATACCTCGAGCTCGTTCGTAAAAATTTCTTCCCGAATAAGATAATTGAACTTTTCTTGTTGTGCGGTCAAATAATTTGGTTCCTAATTCCTGCTCCAACTTTTGAATTCTTCTTGAGAGGGCAGGTTGAGATAAACTTAAGTTAATTGCAGCTTTAGCAAAGGAATTAGTTTCTGTTAATTCTATAAATGCTTCTATGTCACCAATTTCAATATTAATGCGCATCTAGCATTAATATCAAAATTCAAATTAATTCAAACTATTATTTTATTGCAAGAGTGCCTTTTACAGCTTTCAACCAGCCATTATAAAGGTACTTAACTTCTTTTTTATGCATTTTTTGAACAAAAACTTTTTCACTTTTCCATTTAGAAGTAATTTCTTTGATATTTCCAAAAAGCCCAGCTTGATAGCCGGCTAAGTAAGCGGCTCCTAAAGCTGTTGTCTCAATAATTGTTGGTCGATCTACATTGGTTTGAAGTAAATTGCTCAAAAATTGAAGGAAAGATTCATTATTAACCATACCCCCATCAACTCTTATAACTTTTATTTTTAAACCACTATCTTTCTCCATTGCTAATAATAAATCTTTAGTCTGATAAGCCACACTATCAATTGCTGCTTTCACCATCTCTGGGATTCCGCTATTTCGAGTAAGGCCAAAGATAGAACCTCTTGCTTCACCATCCCAATAAGGAGCTCCCAATCCAGTAAAAGCGGGAACTAAATAAATCTTTTGAGTTGGGTCAGCCTGATTATATAAATCGTCGGTTTCGCTTGCCGTGTTGATGATTTTTAAAGAGTCTCTTAGCCATTGAACTGCAGCGCCAGCAATAAAAATACTTCCTTCTAGTGCATAGTAATTTTTATTATTGATACGATAGGCAATGGTTGAGAGAAGTTTGTTTTTAGAAATCTTAAGCTCTTCTCCTGTATTCATAATCATAAAACAACCCGTACCATAAGTAGACTTTACTGAACCGGCATTAAGACATGCCTGCCCGATGGCAGCTGCTTGTTGATCACCAGCTACACCACCAATTTTTATCTCTCCTCCAAATTTGGAAGTAATACCGAAATTATCAGCACAATTTTTTACCTCTGGTAAAATATTTTTCGGAATTTCAAATAATTTTAATAGTTTAGTAGACCAGGCATTCTTTTTAATATCAAAAATCATAGTTCTTGACGCATTAGTAGCATCAGTAACGTGACTTTCTCCTTCAGTTAAATTCCATATAATCCAAGAGTCAATAGTTCCAAATAAAAGCTCTCCCTTTTCGGCAAGTTCTTTAGCCCCATTAATATTTTCTAGTAACCATTTAATTTTTGTGGCAGAAAAATAAGAGTCAATTATTAACCCAGTAATTTTTTGAATTTTCTCTGACAGGCCTTGATCTTTTAGCTTATTGCAATAGCCAGCTGTTCTTCTGTCTTGCCAAACAATAGCATTGTATATGGGCTTACCAGTATTTTTATTCCAGGCAACCACAGTTTCTCTTTGATTAGTGATCCCAATGCTGAGTATTTCTTTTGAAGTGACTTTTGTTTTTTCTAAAACATCACTGACAGTATAATAAATGGTATTCATAATTTCTTCAGGGTCATGCTCCACACACCCATCTTTTGGAAAAAATTGTTTAAATTCTTTTTGACTCGTGCCTCTGATTTCAAAATTTAGATCAAAAAGTATGGCCCTAGTTGAAGTAGTCCCTTGGTCAATAGATAATATATAACTAGTCATTTTTACTTGTTATTGTCTCTGAAATTATTTTATTAATTGTATTATGAATTTCATTTGTATTAAACTGTATTCCAATCTTTGTCCTTCTAAACAAAACATCTTCAGCATTTTTTACGAATTCTTTTTCAATTAAATATCGTATTTCAAATTCATATAATGTTTCGCAAATTTGAATACCTTTTCCATTAAGTATATCTAAATACTTCAATACTTCTTTTCCAAGACCCCCATATGTATTTGTAATTCTACTTAAAGTTTCTTTGTCCAAGCGACTATCAGCAAGAGAGAAAGGCACTTCATTACCAGGTAATACCTTGCTATGAGTCCAATGATTAATTTTTTTTTTGTAATAAGTATCAATGTGATCAACTAATTTTTCAGATAATTTTCTAAATGTTGTAAGCTTTCCACCATAAATATTTATTAGTGATTTTTCCTTGAGATTAATTTCAAGATGATAGTCACGAGTATTTTGTCGTGCATTTTTATTTTTTTCATTAATTAACGGCCTGACACCTGCATAATTACCAAGGATATCTTCCTTGCTTATTTTATATTTCGAAAAATTATTTACACAATTTATTAAATAATTTACCTCCGAAGGAGTAATTTGAGGTTTATAAGGACTATCTACCTCCAATTCGGTAGTTCCAATAAGACTATATTTTTCCAAGTAAGGAATAATAAATACTATTCTTCGATCAGGTTGTTGAAGAATATAGGCATGACGTCCCTTGTATAATTTTTTAGTGATTATATGACTACCTTGAACAAGTTTAATTTCATAGTTAGAGGACTCTTTAAATACATTTTTGAAACTATCTAAAATCATTGGACCTGAGGCATTGATTAAAATTTTAGAATGTAAGGTTTCTCCATTGGATAACTTAATTTTCCAAAAACCATCAGATTTTTTTACTCTTTCTACCCTTGTGTAGTTAAATAATTCAGCACCATGATTTTGTGCATCTAATAGATTCAACAGCGTAAGTCTTGAATCATCTATTTGTAAATCTGAAAATTGATAGCCAAATTTAAAATCTTCTGCAATAAAATCATTAAATTGGTTTAATTCTATTTTTTTTGATCTTGGTAGGGCAGACTTACCTGATAAGAAATCATAAAGTTTAAGCCCTATCAAAATAAGCCAACTGGGCCTTAAAGAGGAAACGTGAGGGAGAATAAAATTAAGTGGTTTGGAAATGTTTTTGGCAATATGAAAAATTATTTCTCTTTCGGCGAGAGACTCTCGAACTAAATTAAATTCATAGTTTTCTAAATACCTTATACCACCGTGGATTAATTTTGTTGACCAAGAAGATGTTTGGGATCCAAAATCAAATTGCTCAGCTAACCCAACTTTATATCCTCTTCCTGCCGCATCTCTTGCAACACCCGAGCCATTAATCCCTCCACCAATGATGAAAATATCAAACATGATTATGTTTTATAAATAATGAAAAGAAAAAAATATTAATAAGTGAAGATTTTTGAGAAATATTTGTAAAATATATAAAATAAAGTTTGACTTTGTTAAAATAACTATGAATAAGGCATAAATGGAAAATATACTTGTTATAGGCGCTGGTTCTTGGGGAACGGCTTTGGCCAATACCCTAGGCCATAATAATAAAAAAGTCTCGCTTTGGACCAGGAATCAAAATATTGCTGAGCAAATAAACAAAACTAATGTTAATAAAAGTTACTTTAAAAAGATTATTTTAAGTAAAAATATCAAATCTGTTTCAGGAAAAATAGATCCAAAATTATATAGTCAGATTTTTTATGTATTACCAGCCAAGGCTTTTGAAAAATTTATATTCGATTATTTAACCGATAACATGATCGAAAATCTCATTATTTGCTCTAAGGGTTTAGGAGAAAAAGGGGAATTGATTTCAAATTTAGCAAAAGAAAGATTAAAAATAAAAAATTTATTTATTTTGTCCGGACCTAGTTTTGCTGACGAAGTAATACTAAATAAGCCTACCGCACTGAGTTTAGCAGGTAAAAAAGACCATGAAGCAATTGGAAAACTTTTCCATAATACTAACCTAAGGCTTTATTATTCTACTAGTATAAAGACATTAGAGTATTTAGGCATTTTAAAAAATATTTATGCAATTGGTGCAGGAATTATAGATGCATTAAATTTAGGAGAAAATGCTAAAGCGTCATATTTAACAAGATGTTTATTTGAAATAAAAGCAACCCTCCAGTTTAAAAAATTAAATCAAGATCAATTATTTTCTTTAGGGGGAATAGGAGATATTTTCTTAACTAGTAACTCAAAAAGATCACGAAATTACTCTTTTGGTTATGAATTGATCAAGAATAAATCACAAAAATTATTAAACCAAAAAACAACGATTGAAGGTTTAAATAGTATATTTGTTATTAATAAAAAAGCTCAGATGAACCTGAATCATCTACCTATTTTGAAAACTATTTTAAATATTTTAAAAGGTAAGGAACCTAAAGCCGAAATTGAAAAAATTTTAAAAAGAAAATTTAAGTTTGAATAAATTATCGATAAACTCTTTTTAACTCTAAACCGAGTTTATTAAATTTTTTTTTAAAGCTATAAAACTCCTTATTATGCTTTGCTGAATTCTGTTTTAAAATGAGTTTTTGATAATAATGAATCATTTCATGTCCTAGAATTTCTGCAAATTCTCGAAAGTTTTTATACTTATTATGAAGAGTAATTTGATGACAGTATTTCAGTGCATAGGGATTAAATTCAAACAGTCCTAGGGCTCCGTGCATTCTTCTAACCAAAATTTTTGGCATTTTCTTTAATTGGTTTTTAAATAATTGTCGATTCAGAATTTTATATACCATAGGAATTTTACTAGGATTTGGTTTATAACCTCGGTCATCTCCATATTGTTGGATGAGCGCTGCGAGGCTTTTGGTTCTGGGCATTTTATTTAGCTAACAAATAATCTTAATTTTTAAAAAATCAAGCAGATTGATTAATCAGGATGAGCTAATAGATAGTCAATCAATTGAATGACTTCTTCATATTTTTCATCAGGTATTTCTTTATAACTTTGGCCAAACTTTTCTTTAATACAAAGAGCGATATGGGCGTAGGCATTTCTTCCTTTGGGATGAAAAGAAGAGGGCTTCAAGAGAGGCTGTAGTAAATCTCCGGTAGATTGAATTTTTTTCCAAATAATTTTCCTATTATGTTCATTCAAAATTATAAACCGTTAGGAAAAAAAGACTCTAATATGAGTCTCAAAATAGCAAAACCAATTCCACAAAAAATGATTATAGTGATTAACTGTTTATTGATCATGATGTATAAAAATAATTCAAATGAAACTTTTTACCATCATTATTTTATTCTTACCGAATTTACTTTATGCGGAAATTTTAGAAAAATTTTCTCTTGCCTGTATCTGTGATAAATCAATTAATGCATTAAAGTATTTTGACTGTAAACAAAAGGTATCTGGCACCCAACTCGATATTATAGAAAATAATAGCGAAATTCAGGTTTACAGTAGTTTTGATGAAAAAATTTACAAATTGGAAACCTCAAGTAATAAGGAATTAAATCTTATTTATGAAACTGAGGATTATACGTCTTCTATGATCATCAATTCAATTTTAGAAATGGATTTCTCAATTAACTATAAGGCCTATAATAAAATATGGTCTTATGAATTGAAGTGTGTTTCTTTAAAAAAAGAGTAATTTAATTTTTCTCTAAATGCTAAATAGATCTTACATCTTTCCATTTTTTATCTCTTTAAGCGGCTATGTTTTTATGGTCACAATGGATACTATCATTAAAGTTTTAGGATCTAATTACCCCATTTTACAACTTTTATTTTTAAACGCTTTATTTTCCCTTATTCCTCTAACTTTTTTTATTATTAAAAATCACGGCATATATTTTTATTTAAACCAAAATTATAAATTTCAATTGATTAGGGGGATTGTTCACTCTTTTGGTTTCTTGTTTGTGCTCATGGGCGTGCTCAAATTACCGTTGTCGGTGGTTTATCCTGTTCTTTTTAGTTCACCTTTAATGCTTTTGGTAATGTCTCATTTTTTTCTTAATGAAAATATCAATATAATAAGAATTTCCGCTATCATTCTTGGATTTTTTGGAGTTCTCATCTCCGCAGAACCTTTTGGTTCTAACTCAGCCTCTATATCAGGAATACTCTTAGTATTTTTTGGTGCATTTTGCATTGCTTTAACAAACCTCATCACTCGCAAATATTCAGCTCTTTCATCTTCATTTTCCGCTTCTTTTTTTAGTATGGTGATAAGCGTGATTGCATTTTTATTTGCAACAAAGTTTTCTTTTGTGCCCATGATCATTGAAGATCTCATGCTTTCAATATTTGGAGGAATAATTGCCGGATTAGGAATCAGCGCCATTGTCTATGGCTCAAGAATGTTGCCAGCATCTATTTATGGAATGACAAGTTATTTTCAATTAATTTATGGCGTTCTATTTGGTTGGATTATATTCCAACAGCTCCCTACAATATTTAATTACATTGGCATAATCTTTGTATTTACAGCTGGGATTATCTTGTTTGCCTTTGATAAGCATAAAGAATAAAGCATGAAGCTTCGAGTAGTTGCCCCTTTAATCATACTTCTGATTTTTTCCTATCTAATATTTATTTTTCCATTTGAGATCATCTCCTCATGGTTAGGCCGGTCTACTCCATTACAAGAGACTATTTTGTCAACAGCTTTTGTATACTTAGTCTGTCTTTACTACTTTCGATCAAAAAGTAGTAATAAAATTATTAAATTTTTCATATATGAGGGAATGGGAATAGGCACCATATCGCTTTTTATAGTTATTTTTATATTATCAATCTCATTTGTAGTCACCATTAGCGAAACTCATAAAATTTTTATCTTTTTGATAATCTTTTTTCCTTTCATCATATTTGGCTTTTTAAATGCAAAAAAAGTTAGTGTGAAACATCTTAAATTTACTCATTCAAAAATAAAAAAGAATTATAGTTTTATTTTTTTAAGTGATATTCATATCGGATCAAATAGTCCTAAAATTTTAAAGAGACTCGTCTTCCTAATAAATCAACAAAATCCAAGTTTTGTATTAATCGGAGGAGATTTAATTGATAGTAGCTCTTTTAAAATCCAGGATCTTGATGAAATGAAAAACATTAATGCTCCTGTTTATTTTGTAACAGGTAATCATGAATATTATATTGAGGAGAGTCAAAAACATTTAAACAGTTTTAAAAGTCAAAATATTAATATTTTAGATAACCAATCGGTGTTGATAGAAAAAATTAATATTATTGGTCTTTCAGACAATTTAAATAAAAAGGATAAAATTAAAAAATTTGAGAATTTATATAAACCAGATTTATTTAATATATTGCTGGTTCATCAGCCATCTATTTGGAATGTATTAAAAGAAAAAGCTAATTTAACTCTCTCCGGTCACACACATAATGGACAAATTTTTCCATTTAATTTTATAGTAAAATTACAGTTTCCACAAATTTACGGCGTATATTCTCATTTAAAAAACTATTTATACGTATCTTCAGGGGCATCTACCTGGGGTCCAAAAATAAGAATTGGATCTAAAAATGAAATCTTAAATATTGAATTGTGTTATAAATAACAATTATAGTTGGAAAATAACTTTCAATTGCTATTGTTATCTCGTGAGAATATTAATTTTTATTTTTAGTTTTTGGGGATTTCAACTTTTCGCAGATCAACATATTTTAGAACAAGAAAACTTTGAAGCATGGCAGTTTGCCTGTGTTGAAGAACAGTCTCAAAAATTATGCGATTTGAGAGAACTGGTATTTGACTCTAATACAAAAGAGGTTGTCAGTTATCTTTCTATCACTATAAATCCCGAAGCATTTACACAAATGCAAATTGCCCTTCCGCATGCGGTTAATTTAAAAAGCCCGGTTCAATTACAAATCGATGACAAGGATCCCTTAGAATTAGAATATACGTATTGTAATCAAAGCGCTTGTTTTGTTGCAGAAATTATTGCTGAGAACTTTATTAATCTGTTTAAATCAGGAAATCAATTAACCCTCAAAGTCTTATTACTTGATAATAGAGAAGCAACTATAACATATTCTCTAGCTGGTTTTTCAGCTGGTTATGATCGTTTGAATTTAGCAG